>MDTD01057608.1_pt1 | contig 21894 bp, 20 predicted proteins | sample 811221 | NCBI WGS metagenome assembly MDTD01 (sample SAMN05326646, study PRJNA326480) | marine metagenome | isolation source: seawater | place: Pacific Ocean: South West | collected 2011 | reverse complement strand
TCGATGAGCGCGCTCGTGCCCAACGAGAAGGGCATGCGGGCGCTCCTGGACGCGAACGACTCGGTCGGCATGAAACTGATCGACAAGGCGAGTGTCTTTGCTGCGGCCAGTGAGACGTTCAGTCAGAAGAACACCAACGCGACGATCGCCGAGACGATCGAGCGGTTCCGCCCGATCGTGCCGATGGCGCGGGACCACGGTCTGGCGATGAGGGGGTATGTCTCCTGCATCATCGCGTGCCCGTTCGAGGGGGCGATCACGCCCGAGGCGGTGCTCGCGGTGTGCAAGATGCTCGAAGAGCTGGGTGTCGATGAGATCGACCTTGGCGACACGATCGGCGCGGGGTGCACTGAGACGATGGCGGCCCTGCTGGCGTGCGTGACGAGCGAGATCGACCCGTCCAAGCTGGTGCTGCACCTGCACGACACGTTTGGCAGAGCGGCCGAGTGTGTCAGAGTGGCCTTGCAGCTTGGCATGCGCTCCTTCGACGGCTCGGCGGCGGGGCTGGGCGGGTGCCCGTACGCCTCAACCGAGACGAGCCGGGCGCCGGGGAACATCGCGACCGACCTGCTCGTGCGCACGATCAAGGAGGCGGGCTACGAGACGGGCGTGGACCTTGAGAAGCTCGCTGACGCGTCGCGCGTGGCGCAGGAAATCACCGCGGGAGCGCCGGCGTGATCCGCACAGAGACGATCGAACGTGAGGGCAGGTCGATCGCGGCGGTGCTCCTGGACCGACCAGAGAAGCGCAACGCGCTGACGCCGGGTATGCTGGAGGCGCTGTGCGAGGCGCTTGTACAAGCACCCAAGTCGCACGACGCGGTGGTACTCGGCGGCGAGGGCAAGCTCTTCTGCGCGGGGTTCGATCTGTCGCTCTGCAAGGACGACCCGAGCGGCGGCGTGATGCGTCAGCTGCTGACGGGATTGAGCCGGGCATGCGCGATCATGCGCCGGACGGAGAAGCCCGTGGTCATCGCGGCCCACGGCGCAGCGATCGCCGGCGGTTGTGCGTTGCTCGGCGGGGGCGATGTTGTTGTCAGTGATGCAAGCGCCAAGCTGGGTTACCCGGTGACGAAAATCGGCGTTTCCCCCGCGGTCAGTGCGCCGTTTCTGTCGTACAACGTGACCACGGGCACGAGCCGGGAAATGCTGCTTTTGCCCGAGCTGATCTCGGGCGAGGCGGCGAAGGCCCGCGGGCTGGTGCATGAACTTGTTGAGACGCGAGAGGGCGTGCGAGAGAAAGCATTGTCGATCGCGGCCGGCCTTGCTGGTAAGCCGCCGCATGCGTATGCCGCGACGAAGGGCCTGCTCAACAGACTCGAGGGCACGGACGACGGCGAGGCCTTCCGGCTGGCTCTCGAGGCGTCGCTCGCTCTGACCGGCGGTGAGGAAGAACAACGTATGCTCGCGGCTCTTGCTCTCTAGTCATTCAGGTCTCCAGGCACTCAGGAAGGAACCCATGCCCGAATTCGCAACGCTCACCACCGAAGGCTCCGTCGCGACGCTGACGTTCAACAGGCCGGACGCGCACAACGCGCTCTCGATCGCGATGCTCGCCGATGCGCACGCCTGCATGGATGAAATTGAATCGCTCGCGCAAAAAGTCAACGCCCCCACCGTGCTCGTGGTGACCGGCGCGGGGCGGAGCTTCTGCGCGGGGATGGACCTCAAGGAAGTCATCATCGAGGACGACCCGACGCTGCCGGGGCAGCTCCTCGAATCGCTGGCTCGGCTGACGCATCGGATCCGGTTGCTGCCGATGGTGGTGGCCGGGCGGGTCAACGGGGCCGCGATCGGGGGCGGGTGCGGCATGGTGACGGTCTGCGACCTGGCGATCACGCACGAGGACGCCAAGCTCGGTTTCCCGGAGGTGGATCTCGGGCTCTGCCCGGCGGTTGTGGCGCCCTGGCTTGTGCGCAAGATCGGGCCGGGCAAGGCCAGGCAGGTGCTGCTCTCGGGCGGGTTGATGTCGGGCGCAAGGGCGCACGAGCTTGGCATCGTGACGGGCGTGGTCGATTCCCGAGATGAACTCGACGGAGCGGTGCAGAAGCTCACCGAGACGCTCGCCACCGGCGGACGCGAGGCGCTGGGCGCGACCAAGAAACTCCTCAACACGCTCGACGGTTCGAACGAGCTCGACATTCTGCTCGAGGCGGCGAGGCTCTCGGCGAGTGTGCTGGCGACCGAAGATGCGCAAAACCGCTTGAAAGCGCGCCGAAAGTGACACCGATGGAGAGTGAACGCGCCAGGCGGATGCTCGACATGGCGGCACGGGCTGCGTGGCGCGCGTGCGGCCGCGTCGAGCCCAACCCGCTCGTCGGGTGCGTCATCGCCAAGGACGACACGATCCTCGGCATCGGGCATCACAAACAGTTCGGAGGCCTGCACGCCGAGCGCGAGGCGCTGGCCAACGCGAAGCTCCGAGGCAACGACGTCAAGGGCGCGACGGCGTATGTCACGCTCGAGCCCTGCTGTCATCACGGCAAGCAGCCGCCCTGCACGGAGGCGCTGATCGAGGCGGGCATCGCGCGCGTGCTGTTTGCTCGGCATGACCCGCACGCGGTCTCGGCGGGCGGGTGCAAGGTGCTGCAAGACGCGGGGATCGAGGCCGAGCTGTGCGAGTTGTCCCGGCCGGCGATCCATGTTTCGGACCCATTCTGCAAGCGTGTGCAGACGGGCATGCCTTGGGTGGTCGCCAAGTGGGCACAGACGGTGGACGGCCGTGTCGCGACGCGCACGGGGCAGAGCCAGTGGATCAGCTCGAGCCGGAGCCGATCACGCGTGCATCGGCTGCGCGAGCGGATGGACGCGATCATCACGGGCCTGGGGACCGCGACGATCGACGACCCGCTGCTTACGGCGCGCGTCGGGCGCACGCCCAGGCGCGAGCCGAGGCGCGTCATCATCGACACCGACCTGGATTTGCCGATCGATTCCAAGCTCGTGCAAACCGCCCGGGATGTTCCGGTCACGGCGTGCTGCGCCAACGAGCTCAAGTCCGGCGCGTTCCTGAAGCCCAGGCGTGATGCGCTCGAAGCCCACGGCGTCGAGATCATGGGCGTTCGCTCCGACAGCCGACGGCTCGATCTCGACGTCATGCTCCGTCAGCTCGCCGAGACGTACGACGTGACCAACGCGCTCATCGAGTGCGGGCCGGGGCTGCTCGGGTCGTTCTTCGAGTTCGACCTGATCGACGAGGCGGTCGTCTACATCGCTCCGATGCTTCTGGGCGACGAGCAGGCCAAGGCGGCTGCATCAGGACGCACCGTGCCCACGCTCTCGGGCGGACGCAACTTCCGGCTCATGAGCGTCAAACGTGTCGGGGACGATGTCGAACTGATCTATCGCAGACCCGTCGAGCACGCGACGACCGCGTAGCGGCTTGCTTCCTCAACAAATGGGAGAAGAAGCACAACTTACTTGACGAACGCGAGCTCTTCCTGAATCACGGCTGCCACTTCGCCCTCGTCGGTCTTGACGATCAAGTTCGTGCCCGGCTCGTGGAAGTCCCAGCGGACGGTGGCCAGGCAGATCACGTGACCGCCGAGCATCGGGCTGATGGTCGAACTCGTGACCGCCCCCACGACCTGACCCGCAGCGACAAGCTCGGCACCGGTCACGGGTTGGGGGTCATCGGGCGAGCTGCCGACGCGCAGGGCGACGACGGTTTGCTTGGGATGCCCGAGCGATTCCATGCGGGCGACGATCTCCTGCCCGAGGAAGCAGCCCTTTTTGAAGGAGACGCGCCGATTCAGGACGCCCGTCTCGGCGGGCAGGCTCGTGGAGCCGAAGTCGAGGTTGAAGAGCGGCTCGCCGGCCTCGACCCGGGCGATGTTGTACGCGTGCCAACCCGCGACGCGCAGCCCGATCTCCGCGGCTGCGCCCTCGCCCCGGTTCAGACCCGCGTTTTCCTGGCCGATCTCGTCCTGACCGTCCGGCATGCCGCGCTCGCAGAGGCGTGTGTAGACCGATTCCGCGTCGTCCTTCTCCATCACGAGCCCGTAACCGGGCACACCCAGCGCGTCGCTGCGATCGATGAAGACTGCCTTGCCGGCGATCACGGCTTCACAGGTCTGGCCATCGGTGATCTCGTGCGCAGGGGAGCCGGACTTTGTCTCGTCGACAGTGAGCTCCAGCAGCTTGGTCGCCTTCGGCCCGATGAGTGCCAGACGGTGCATCGACTGAGAGACGTCTTTCAGCTCGGCGTCCTCGGCGAAGAGGTACGCGTCGAGGGTCTGGACGAAGTGGGCCGACTGATGCACGTCGACATCGAACAGCACGCGATCCGCGAACCCGAGCACGCGCACGTCGGCGTCGATGCGTCCCTTTCGGCTCAGCCAGAAGCTCTCGACCCATTTCTGAACGCCGTTGTCCAGAGGCTTGAGTTCCTGTGTGAGCATCCTGTTCAGAAACTCGATGCGGTCGGCGCCTGTCATTTGCGCCGTGCCTCGGTGGGGCTGGTCGATCAGGACGCAGTTCTTGCGCAGGGCGGCGTATTCGAGTTCGACGGGGCCGAGGGTCTGGGCGACCTCGACACCCGCGTCGGGTGGGCCGTAGGGCGCCAGCTCGGCGTTGCGACGGAGGAGTTCGGCACGCAGCGGTGATGGATTGGCCATAGACCCTACCGTAGGCAGATCCATGCCGAATCTGTGATCTCCGGAACCATGCCCATTTCCGGCCCTACACTCCGCACAGGGGGTTCCCCAATCAATCTACCTTTGTAAGGAGTGTGCTGAATGAATGTCGATCTGCTCGCCCGTCTGTGTGAAACCCCCGGCGTCCCCGGGCGAGAAGAACGCGTTCGCTCGCTGATCGAGAAGGAAATCGAGGGGTTGTTCGACTCTGTCGAGACCGACGCGATGGGCTCACTGATCTGCAGGCGCAAGCCTCGGGGCAAGGACAACAAACCGACGGACGCGAAGGACCCCAAGGTCGCCATGCTGCTGTGCCACATGGACGAGATCGGGTTCTACGTCTCCCACGTCGATGACGACGGGTTCCTCTGGGTCAACAACGCCGGCGGCTTCGACACACGCAACCTCTTCTCCCGCCGGGTGCTCGTCTGTACGGACCACGGCGATTTCCACGCGGTCATGAACCCGGGCGGCAAGCCCGTGCACATCGCCTCGCAGGACGACCGGAAGAAAGTCCCCGAGATCCCCGAGTTCTTTATCGACACGGGCATGCCCAAGGACGAGGTGAAGAAGAAGGTCCAGGTCGGCGACTACATCGTCATGGACGAGCCCTTCCGTGAGATGGGCGACAAGCTCGTCTCCAAGGCCCTGGACAACCGGGTCGCCTGCTGGCTGGGCATCGAATCGATCCGCCAGCTCGACAAGGCGGGCAAGGGCCACGCGTGCGAGATCGTCGTCGCCTTTACCGTGCAGGAAGAGGTCGGGCTCCGCGGCGCGAAGACCTCGTCGTTCGCGGTCCGCCCTGATATCGGGCTGGGCCTTGATGTCACGCTCGCCTGCGACACCCCGGGTGTGCCCAAGCAGGAAGCAGTCACGGTGCAGGGCAAGGGCTTTGCGCTGCATATCAAGGACGGCTCGTTCATCTCCGATCGCGAGCTGACGGGTCAGATCCAGTCGATCGCCGAGCAGAAGAACATCAAGTTCCAGCGTTCGATTCTGGCTGCGGGCGGTCAGGACGGGGCGGCTGCCCAGCAGGCGGCTGCGGGCGCCAAGGCTGTGGGCATCACGGTCGGGACGCGGTACATCCACACGGTGACCGAGATGTGCGACAAGGGTGATCTGGCAGCGGCTCGGGACATCCTGGCGGCGTACCTGGAAGTCGCTAACTGACAGGCTCGGCCTTCTGACAGGCTCGAAATCTGCCCGTAGACTTCAGCGTCCGAGAAGAACGAACGTCACGCCCGCCGAGGATGACGCGGGCCACGCTCTGTCAACCCGCAGACGGATCGAGACGAGCTGTATACAATGACCGCAATGGATCCCTTCCGCCTTGAAACCGAGCGCACCGGGCCGACGCCCGGCATTGTCACCCTCTGGCTCGATCAGGGTGACCGCCCGGTCGTGGTGCTCGATCACAACCTCGTTCAGAGGCTGGAATCAACACTGAAAACGCTTCCGGAGAACGCGGAGGGCCTGATTCTGGCCTCGGCCGCCCCGCGTGCGTTTGTCGCTGGCGCGGACCTGTCCGCGATCGCCGAGCTGAACGACGAACAGCTCCACAAGTACCTCGCTTACGCGAGCGAGGTCTACGCGATGCTCTGCGACCTGCCCTACCCCACCGCGGCTGCGATCCACGCGGCGACGCTCGGGGGCGGGCTCGAATTGGCGATGCACTGCGACGGGCTGATCGCGTCCCCACCGGAATCCAAGCCCTATCCCGTCGGCCTGCCCGAAGCGGGGCTTGCGATCTGCCCGGGCTGGGGCGGGACGAACCTGCTGCCGGCCCGCATGGACCCGGCGCAGGCGATCAAGCTGACCGCCGAGGGCAAACCCATGATGTTCGACGAGGCGTGCGAGGCGGGCCTCTTCGACGAGATCGCGCCGACGCACGGCGACCTGATCGACACGGCTCAGGCGTGGATCCACGCTCAGCCCAAGACCACGCGCCATTCGGGCACGCCCAGTCGATGGATCGGGTGCAAGCCCGTGGCTGCCAAGGTGCTCGAGGCGCTCGACGCGGTGCGCCCCGAGATCACAAGCCCGCAGGGTCTGGCGGTGTGCGAGGCGATCGACACGGGCCTGGCCAAGGGCTGGGCTGCGGCTCTATCGGTGGAGCAGGAGCACCTGGTGCGTCTGCGCAACCAGCCGGCGGGCAAACAGGCGATTCAGCAATTCTTCGAGCGCAGCGCGAAGAAGGCGTAACGAAATTCACGAACGGAAGCGTGCACCCTGCCGGGTGCGGGCCTTCGATCAACAGAACAGGAACCCCGCCAGGCGCGGGCGACCGGTCAGGCAGGAAGGACAGCGAGATGGCAGATCTCAAGGACATGAAGGGTCTCAGCGAGAAGGACCGCAAGACTCTCGAAGAGGCCGAGGCCCTGCTGGGGGCCGAGCCCAAGACGATGGGCTTTGCCAAGAACCTCTTCTGGGGGCGTTTCCGCGAGGACCTGGTCCTGCCTTACCCCGAGGTGAGCGCCGACGAGACCGCACGCTGCGACCAGCTCCTGGCCGAGCTCGAGGAATACCTGCGCAACGAGCACCCCTCGATCGAGATCGATCAGAACGAGGAGATCCCCGAGTGGGTCGTTGAGCGTCTGTTCAAGATGGGCGCCCTCGGGTGCACCGTCCCGACCGAGTACGGCGGGCTGGGCTTTGGGATCACCAGCTACAACCGCGTGCTCGAGATGATCGGCAAATACTGCGGCTCGACGGCTGTCATGGTCAGCGCCCACCAGTCGATTGGGTGCAAGGCGATCATGCTCTTCGGCACCGACGAGCAGAAGAAGCGCTGGCTTCCGATCGTTGCGCGTGAGAAGCTCAGCGCCTTCTGCCTGAGCGAGCCCAACGTCGGCTGTGATGCCGGCGGACAGGAGACGCACTGCGAGAAGAACGAGGACGGCACCTACACGCTCAACGGCGAGAAGAAGTGGTCCACCTCGGGCGCACTGGCCGGCATCTTCACCGTCATGAGCAAGCAGAAGATGCCCGACGGCAAGGAGAAGGTCACCGCCCTCGTCTGCACGCCCGACATGGAAGGTATCGACATCTTCGAGAAGAACCGCTCGAAGTGCGGCATCCGCGGCACGTGGCAGGCTCGCATCAAGCTGACGAATGTGCGCGTCCCAGCCGAGAACCTCCTTCACAAGGAGGGCAAGGGCCTCAACGTCGCGCTGACCTGCCTCAACTACGGCCGATGCACACTCAGCGCGGGCATGACGGGCGGCGCCAAACGCGCGATGGATCAGGGCATCAAGTGGGCCCACACCCGCTACCAGTTCGGCGACCCGCTCGACGACAAGCAGCTCGTGCGTGAGCACATCGCGCACATGGCGGCGCTGACGTACGCGATGGACGCGGTGCTCTACATGACCACGGGCATGCTCGACCGGGGCGACGAGGACATCATGGTCGAGACGGCCATCTGCAAGGTCTTCTGCTCCGAGATGGGTTGGCGCGTTGTCAACGACGCCATGCAGATCATGGGCGGCGAGGGCTACATGACCGAGAACGAGCTCGAGCGCATCTTCCGCGACTCGCGCATCAACACCATCGTCGAGGGCTCCAACGACCTCATGTGGTCGTTCATCTTCGGCTACGGCGGCAAGCAGCTCGGCGAGTGGATGCTGGGCATGCGCGACAACGCCAAGAAGAACATCTTCAAGCCCGCGTTCCTCGGCAAGGCGATTCCGCTCGGCATGGAGGTCTTCCTCGGCGTCCGGCGCAAGAGCCCGGAGATCAGGAACGTGCACCCGTCGCTCCGCCCCTACGCGGACCGGCTCTCGAAGAAGATCAGCGAGTTCACCTACCAGTTCAAGCAGATGTCCAAGAAGTACGACGTCGAGATGATCAAGCTCCAGGTGCCGCAGTCGCGCCTGGCGCTGGCGGCGATCCAGCTCCACGCCTGGGCCTGCACGCTCAGCAAGCTCGACCGCGACCTCCGCCTGCACGGGAGCAACGGCGGCGAGGAGTTCGCACGCGACAAAGCCGCGGCGATCCACTTCTTCGACCTCGCCGAGCTCGACATCGAGGCGTTCTTCCGCGCGGGCTACCGCAACGCGGACGACACGATGGAAGCCGCCGCCGAGGCCGCGATGAAGCACAACCAGACGCTGCCGACGGAGTGGTTCGTGATCCCCGAGAAAACCCCGACGGACATGCGCGGCAAGGGCCGCACGCCCCGCAGCGAAGCGATCAAGAAGTTCCCCGGCGACAAGCACGCCCACGCCTGAGCAGAGCAGACACGAGGACGCCAAGTCATGCCGAAAACCACCGCATACACAGCCACCATCGAGTACGTTTCGATCCTCGATGAGCATGGCAAGTTCGACGAGAAGCTCGGCAAGGGGCTGATCACGGACGAGCAGGCGCTCGATTTGTACGAGCGGATGACCGTCTGCCGTCATCTCGACGAGTTCGCCTTCAAGCTCCAGCGTTCCGGGCGCATGGGCACGTACCCGCAGAACAAGGGCCAGGAGGCCGCGGCCGTCGGTTCGGCGCTCGCGCTCACGCCGGGCCAGGACTGGGTCGTGCCCAGCTACCGCGAGAACGCGGCCCTGTTCATGATGGGCCTGCCCATGCACTACGTCCTCCAGTACTGGATGGGCGACGAGCGAGGCAGCCAGATCCCCGAGGGTGTCAAGATGACGCCGCTGTCCGTGCCCATCGGCACGCACATGCTCCACGCCGCTGGCATCGGGTACGCCGAGAAAGTTCGCGGCACCAAGAACGTTGTCGCGACCTACTTCGGCGATGGCGCCACCAGCGAAGGCGACTTCCACGAGGCGATGAACTTCGCCAGCGTGCTCAAGTCGCCGGTGATCTTCATCAACCAGAACAACTCGTGGGCGATCAGCGTGCCCCGCGCCAAGCAGATGGCATCCGAGACCGTTGCGCAGAAGGCGCTGGCCTACGGCATGCCCACGGTTCGCGTCGACGGGAACGACATCTTCGCGGTCAAGTACGCGATGGATGAAGCCGTCAAGCGTGCCCGCGCGGGCGAGGGGCCGAGCTTTATCGAGGCTGTGACGTACCGCCTCGGCGATCACACGACCGCCGACGATGCAAGGCGCTACCGCGATCCGGCCGAGGTCGAGGCGTGGATCGCCCGGGACCCGCTCATCCGCACGCGGAAGTACCTTGAAGCGAAGAAGATCTGGGACCAGTCCAAGGACGACACGCTCCAGGAGCGTGCCAAGACGATCGTCAAGGAAGTCGTCGCGACCGCCGAGGGTGTGAGTAAGCCCGAGGTCGACAGCATCTTCAACGCGATGTACGCCGAGCCTCACAAGGAACTCGTCACGCAGCGTGAGACGATGCGGACGAGCAGCCTCGGCAAGAACCCGGAACAGGTCGGCCTCAAGAGCGAGGCATTGGGCACTAGGCAATAGGCGCTAGTGGAGAAAGAAAGCAGACGATTCAAACCCAGTGCCTAGTGCCAAGTGCCTAGTGCCCTCCGAGAATTCATCATGGCCACACTCAACCTTGTCCAAGCGATCAACCTCGCACTCCAGCAGGAGATGCAGAAGGACGACCGCGTCATCATTCTGGGCGAAGACGTCGGACCCAACGGCGGCGTCTTCCGCGTCACCGAAGGTCTTCACGCCCAGTTCGGCGACGAGCGCGTCATCGACACGCCGCTGGCCGAGTCGGGTATCATCGGCACCGCCATCGGCATGGCGATGAACGGGCTGCGCCCCGTGCCCGAGATTCAGTTCGAGGGCTTCCTCGGGCCGGCGTACGACCAGATCGTCAACCACGCCGCCCGCTCGCGCAGCCGAAGCCGCGGCGCGATCACGGTGCCGCTGACCATCCGCGTGCCCGTCGGTGGCGGCATCCACGCCCCCGAACTCCACTCCGATTCGCCCGAAGCCATCTACGCCCACTCGCCCGGCATCAAGGTCGTCATGCCGACCACCCCCTACGACGCCAAGGGCCTTCTGATCAGCGCGATCCGCGACCCCGACCCGGTCATCTTCTTCGAGCCCAAGCGCGTCTACCGCAGCTTCCGAGAAGAAGTCCCCGAGGACGAGTACACGATCCCGATCGGCGAGGCCAAGGTTGTATCCGAGGGCGACGACCTGACCGTCGTGACCTGGGGCGCGAGCCTCTTCCAGTGCATCGAGGCGCTCGACAACGCGCCCGACGATGTCTCGATCGAGCTGATCGACCTGCGCACCATCGACCCCTTCGACATGGACACGATCGCCGAGAGCGTCGAGAAGACCGGACGCTGCGTCGTCGTGCACGAGGCCGCGATGACCTGTGGGCTTGGCGCCGAGATCTCCAGCCGCGTGCAGGAGCGGTGCTTCCTCAACCTCGAAGCTCCGGTGCAGCGCGTGACGGGCTTCGACACGCTGATGCCCTACTACAAGCTCGAGAACGAGTACCTTGTGAACGCGAAGCGCGTGGGCATGGCGATCCGGGAAACCTTGGCGTACTGAGAGGCATTAGGCACTAGGCATCAGGCACTAGTGATGACAGAAGACAGAGAACTCGATCCTGGTGCCTAGTGCTTTGTGCCTAGTGCCCGTTCGAGCGAAGCGAGAACCACCATGGCCGGCAAAGTCTCATCCGATCCGAACGTCTTCCTCCTGCCCGACATCGGCGAGGGCCTGCAAGAGGCCGAGCTCGTCAAGTGGCTCGTCTCCGTGGGCGACACCGTCGAGGAAGGCCAGGACATGGCCGAGGTCGAGACCGACAAGGCGCTCGCCGAGATCCCCTCGCCCCGCAACGGCGTGATCAAGGAACTCCGCGGCAGCGCGGGCGACAAGATCCAGGTCGGTGACCCCTTCGTCATCTTCGAGGGTGGCGACGCGCCCGCGAGCGCTGAATCCAAGCAGGACGCCGAGCTTGTCGATCCCCAGCCCCCGTCCGACGACGTCGCCCCCGACGAAAAGGACCAGGGCACCGTGGTCGGCAAGGTCGGCGACGACCTCGCGGGCATCTCGTCCACTGACGGCAAGGCGCTGGCGACCCCGGCTGTCCGGCGCATGGCGCGGGACGCGGGCATCGACATCAACACGATCGTCGGCACGGGCCTGGGCGGACGCGTCACGAAAAAGGACGTCGAGAACGCCGCATCGGGCAACGGCGCCGTGCGCAAGTCAGCCGCCGCCCCCGCTCGCCGTGAGACTACACCCGTCTACGACACCCCCGCCCCGGCACCCAAGCGTGAGGTCACGCCCATCCCCGCGGGTCAGGAGACCGTCGCGATCCCGTTCCGTGGCGTGCGTCGCAAGATCGCCGAGCGTCTGCGCCATTCGGTGAACAACGCGGTCCACTTCACCGTCATGGACGAGGCGGACATCACCGAACTCAACATTCTCCGCAAGAAGCTGTCGGCCGCCTCGGGCGAGAAGGTCAGCCCGCTGCCCTTCGTCGCCAGCGCCATCTGCAACGTGATGTCGCGCGACGAGTTCCGGGCCCTCAACGCGACCGTCGACGACGCGAACGAGCAGATCGTCCAGCACCGGGCCGTTCACCTCGGCATCGCTGCCGATACGGAGAGCGGCCTGATGGTCCCGGTCATCAAGGACTGCGACGGGCTGGGCGTCCTCGAGATCGGCCGCGAGGTCGCGCGGGTTGCACGGGCCGCCCGTGACCGCTCGATCGGGCGGGACGAACTCATGGGCTCGACGTTCACGCTCAGCAACGTGGGCAGCCACGCGGGGCGCTTTGCGACCCCGATCATCAACTACCCCGAGGTCGGCATCTTGGCTGCCGGGCGTGGGCGAGAGGGCATGGTCGTCAAGAACGGCATGTTCCGCGTGGGCATGCTGCTCCCGCTGTCCCTCGCCTGCGACCACCGTGTCGTCGACGGCGCGACCGCGGCACTTGCACTCGCCGAGATCATCAAGCTGCTCGAGAACCCGGAAGCCCTGCTTGCGCCGGCGCGGAGTTAAAGCCGACTCCTTAGTCGTCTTTTTCACTCATATGGAAACACCAGCTACATAACTTGCCGCTATACCATGACAATTCGTCAAATGGTATTTCTGACTCACATCGTGTGCAATAATACGGCCCCTTTTCTCCACACGATGCACACTGTTTTAGAGTTATATCGTAAGTATTCGAGCCACACTCTGGACATTCACCGACACTATCAAAGCCTTTTTCATCCCAAAGTGAATACCTGCTATCGGGCGGCCCTACTATACTCAGGGTCGTGTAATAGTCTTCGCTCCACCCGCAGTGCGAGCATTTGAATGCACAATGCTCTGCAGATATTCTCACGTCTTCGCCTAAGTCCTGCAGCTCGGGATACAACAAGTCACCACCACATTCGACACACCTACCTCGTTCAAGCCAAATACGGGATGCTTCGCCGTTCCAATCGAGCCTATCAAATTCTGATGCCTGTCTTTGCTTTTGCTTCCTATGTAAACCACTAATTCCAAGCATTTTTGACCAAGTCTCTACGCCTAATACACTCCGCGGCTCTTCTTCCATCTGCGATGTAATAAAATCTGTCAGCACAATTAATGCGTCTGAGACATACGCCTCCGCAGCTCCGCGAGACACATCAGTAAAAAAATGCTCGATGTTGTTTCGGTATTTTTGCATGCTTTCAAGTCGGCGCCAATCCACCTGAATCCCCATGCTCTCCATGCGCCTTTTAAGTACATGAAAATCCACCGTTCGGCTCCCTTGCTTTACCCACTCAATATCCCCATACTCACCGGGCGTAGGTAGCAAGTCGTGAGCAATCAAAGAAATCCCGCCAATCGAAATAAGATGGTGCTTAAACAGCAGCAAAATGCCGGATGAGATATTTCTTGTTGCAGACAATATTCTTCTAGTGTCCGCACTCTCATAATCTTCGACACCAAGCCGAATTGAATCTATTGCATTAGCTAGTATTGACATACGCTGCAATTGTATCTGCATATGTCACATTAGAAAAGACCGAGCCGATCCCCCGCCTCGTGCTCCACGCGCTCGACGAGTGACGGGTCGTTGTTCCTGATGTTCCCCACCCGGCTCGACACGGGCGTGAAGCGCAGGTCGTCCGGCTCTGTCGGCTCGCACAGCGCGATCACCTCGTCGGGTTTGCCGGTAAGCCACGCGCTCCAGTCCTCGCCCCGCAGCATGACGGGGGAACGCTCATGGATCTCGGCCATGCGCCCGCGGGCCTGGGTCGTCATGATCGTGAACGTGGTCAGCGTTTCCTCGCCAACGCCCCACTCCTCCCACAGCCCGGCCAGCAGCATGACCGGGCTGTCCTCTGGTGCGACAAAGTATGGCTTCTTACGCTTGAGCTCTTTGAGCGATTGCCACTCGTAGAAGCCGCTGATCGGGACGACGCATCGGCGTGTCTCGAACGCCTCGCGGTAGGCCGGCTTCTCGCGGACGGTCTCGCTCCGCGCGTTGAACATCTTGACGCCCACCGCCGGGTCGTTGGCCCAGCTCGGAACGAGCCCCCAGACTTTCCTCGTTAGCTGCATACGCCCGTCATTGATCGTGAGAATCGGCACGTCCTGCATCGGGCCGACGTTGTAGTTGGCGCCGATCTCGTTCTCGAACTCCCCCGCGGCCTCGGTGCCCGTGCCGAGGATCTGTTCGAGCTGGTTCCGGAGATAGAAATACGCGTATCGCCCGCACATGGGGAAATGGTACACTGCCCGCATGGCTTCGCCGCAAGACCTCGTGCCCGTCACCGACGCCGCCGGCCCGGCCGAGGCTCACATCATCGCCTCCATGCTCCGCGAATCGGGCGTCGAGGCGTTCGTTTTCGACACCGCCAACCAGACCCTCCAGTGGGATGCGCCGCGGATCATCAACCCGTATCTCGTCCACGTGAAGCGCGAGGATATTGAGCGGGCTCGCCAGCTCATCAAGTCCAACCGCGAGGAATCGGTGGACCTGGACTGGGACGAGGTGGATGTCGGAAACGCGGGTGATGAAACGGTCGCCGAGGTCAACCGCAGACCCGAGCGAGCAGAGATCAAACCCGCACAGTGGAAGTTCATCACGCCGCTGAATCTGCTGATCTTTATCATGATCATGGCGATTGTCTTCGCAGTGATTTTGTTTATGCCTAGCGGACGCAGTATTTTCGGTTTCTAGGGCGAAGGCACCAGCCCCTTTGCTCCCGGACCGCGGCACGGCGTGTGTATTGGCACAACCCAACCAAATTTTTCTCGTATGAACTGCTTCTTATTCGTTCTTCACGGTTCTGTTCGATTCAACCACTATAAATGAGACTGTGTCAGAATCATCAACGATTATGGAGAACAGTTATGAGCAAGGTCATCACCGGAATATTTGATACCCCGAACAAGGCTGCGCACGCTATCCAGACGATTGAGTCCCGCGGGTTCAGGCCCGATCAGATCTCACTCATTACTTCCGACGGAGTCGACCGCGATGCATTCACGATCGATTCGCACTCGAAGCTCGCCGAGGGTGCCGCGATCGGCGCTGCCAGCGGCGGTGCTATCACGGCTCTTGTGGCCGGGCTGACCACGGTCGGCGCCGTCGCAACGGGCGGCGTTGGTGTGCTGGCAGCCGGCCCCCTCGTGGCGGCTCTGGCCGGTGCGGGCGCTGGTGCCGCCGGTGGCGGTGTGCTCGGCGGGCTGATCGGAGCCGCGATCCCCGAGCATGAGATCAAGCATTACGAAGACGCGCTCGGGAAGGGACAAGTGATGATCGGCGTTGAGTGCGACGACAAGGACCGCGAATCCACTGTCAAGGACACCTTCGAGCACTATGACGCCGTGCATGTTTCAACGGCCTGATCAACGCAGCCGCTCCAGACCTGCAATCACTCAGGGCGAGGGGACCAGTCCCTCGCCCTTTTTCGCCATGATGGCTTTCGTGTAGCAAGGCCCAAATCCGAGCCGCATCGAGTTGCGGTCCGTCGATGCGCCTGGCAGCGAATGGATGACCACAACCTTCGCGCCCCTCTGCTGAGCCCCTCTGACGCGGTGCAGGATCAGCGCCTGCTGCACGCCCCTTCTGCGGTAGGCATCCAGCACACTCACGCCGAAGAGCACGCCGACGGGGATGTCGTCGCCCCGCGGATACTCCGCGGCACCTGCGCCGACGATGGTGTCGCCGAACTTCGCGACGAGGTACTCGCTGTGCGGGTGCGTCAGGATCGTGCGGTGCATGGCGAGTTCTTTCTCGGTCGGTTCGCGCGGTTCGGGCAGGAAGCCGCTCATCGCAACACGCCACGATTCGAGCACGAGCGTCTCGTCGGCCGCGTCGACCGCCTCGATGACCAGCTCGTTGCCGTCGGCGTCGACCGGCCAACCCTGGGCCGGGGCGGGGTCGATCTGCTCGCCCTCATGCAGCAAGCGCGCGAGGACCGTCTCGAATTGTCGGAGCTCGAATTGGTGATTCGCCATCGCCGCAAGGAGCGACTCGTCAGCGAACTGCGCCACCTCCGCCCGCGGCTCGACGCCCCGGCTCTCGTAGAAGGCCACGAGGCGATCGACTTCGTCCTGACTGACCTTGCCGCCCATCCCGATGCCGCAGGCCTGATTGGCCCACGAACCGGGCTCCAGGTACGCCATGACGCCGCCCATGATCCGCTCGTGGATCGCTCCGAGTTCGGTCATCGCGCGGGCCTGGCGGGCTTCTTCCATCCGGGCGATCTCGCTTGGCATGAGCATGAGCTTCTCCGTCATCCTGTGCGCCCGGCGACTACCCTTTGCCCATGGCGACAAAGGTACGGTACGACTGGACGCTGCTCCGTGCCGGGCGGTTCCTGCTCGACGGCGGCGGAATGTTCGGCATCATCCCGCGCACCGTCTGGTCCCGCTCGATCGAGACCGACGACCGCAACCGCATCACCCTCTGGCACAACGCCCTGCTCCTCCGGGGCGGGGGGCGGACCATCCTCATCGAGGCCGGCACGGGCGACAAGCTCGACGCGAAGATGACCGACATCTTCGGGCTCGACGGCCGAACGATCGAGCACGCCGTCCAGGACGCGGGTGTCGACCCCGCCGAGGTGAACATGACCGTCGTCACGCACCTGCACTTCGACCACGCGGGCGGGCTGACTCGCCGGGCACGTGGCAGCGAGACCCCCGACTGGATCGCAGACAAGGGCGAGGCCTCGGGCGATCAGAACGAGGTCTGCTTCACGTTCCCGAACGCCGAGGTCGTCGCCCAGCGTCAGGAATGGAACGACGCGATCGCCAACGACGCGGTCATGACGCGGACCTACTACCGCGACCACCTGCTGCCGCTCCAGATCCCGCTTTCGAGCGATCGGCCCCGCCTTCGCCTGATCGATAGCCCGATCCCCTTCCCGCACGATCAGCGTCCCCACCGGGGTGACACCCCCACCTCGCCCGTCCGCAATCGGCGGACCGAGATCGCCCCCGGACTCTTTGTCTTTCTCGTCCCCGGGCACACCTGGGGCCAGCAGGCGGTGATGTTCGAGGACACCGAGGGCCGGACGATGGTCTTCACGCCCGACGTGATGCCCACCCACCATCATCTGGGGCAGGCGTACAGCCTCGGGTACGACGTTGAGCCCTATACGAGCATGCTGACCAAGCACTGGTTCCTGAGCGAGGCCGCGGCCGGCAACTGGCACCTCGTCCTCGACCACGACCCCGGAAACCCGGTGTTCACCGTCGGTCAGGGCTCCAGAGGCTGGTTCGAACTGAGTCCGACCGAGATCAGCGGCCAAGGCTGGTGAGATCCCCTACCATCGAATAGACGTGAGTGAACAAGCCGTTCAATCCGAACCCGTCGCCGGTAAGAGCGACAAGCACGAACTGGCACCCCGAGCGCCGGGGCATGTCCGCGCGGGCGAGGCCAAGCCCGCCAAGCGGACCTTCATGGACCGCATCGAGTCCTTTATCAGCAGGCTCAGCACACGCAACAACTTCTGGCATCGCGTCTGCTCGATGATCTTCCTGCCCTACGCCTTCCGGAGCGGGATCACGATGCGCCGTCTCGATGGCGACACCTTCCAGGCGGTCCTGCCCTTCCGCAAGATCAACAAGAACTGGTACAACGCGATGGCCGGGGCCGCCCTGCTGGGGAACACCGAGATCGCCGGCGGGATGTACGTCTTCGGGTTCTGCGGCGGGGACTACACCGTCGTCTGCAAGAACCTCGAGTACCGCTTCCTCCGCCCCTGCCTCGGACCCGCGATCTACAAAATCCGCCCCAAGACCGACATCGCGGCCCTCGTCAAAGAGGGCGGCGAATTCGACGCCACCGTGCAGCTCGATATCTACCAGGCCATCACCGACCCGCGTGACCCGAAAAATCGCAAGAAGAAGCTCGAACAGCCCGAGGCGGAGAAGGTCGTCGAGAAAGAGAAGCGCGTAGGCCGGGCGACAGCGATCTTCCACGCCACCCCCAAGCTCCACCAGAAGAGCCGGGGAAGGCTGCCTTAAACCAATTCCTTCAGCAGAAGACTTGTGCGGATCAGTAGTGGCGGAGGCTTCCAGCCTCCGCAATCCCCAATTCTTTTTCTATTCCAAAGCAAATCAATACTGATTACTGCGGAGGCTGGAAGCCTCCGCCACTGGTTGGTCCTACTCAAAAAAAGCCGAAGGACCACGGCCCTCCTCCAAGCCTTGGTCCTTCGGCAAAAAAGCTGACGCCCGTTATCGTCGGCGTCGCACGATGGCCGTCGCGCTCAGTGCGATGAACACCGCCCCCCCGGGCGGCGACGGAATCACAGTGTCGAGATACCCGGTCAGCTGATTCAGCGAGATCTCGGTCGCGGCCTCGGCCGCCTCGAGTGTCGTGTCGATGCCGACGTGGATATGACCGGCCGCGAAGGTGCGGAACTGCGCATCGGGCGAGTCGTTGTTCATTTTGTGCATCAGGCCATGCAGCCCGATGAATTCGGACAGGAAGCGTCCACCACCATTGTTGTCGATGAACGCGTCCACACCGATGTCCGCGTCGTTGACCGCGTTCATGATGGCGTCCGTCGGCAGGGAACTCTGGTACCACTCGTCGGGCACGAGCGACTGGAAGATCGGCATGTCCTCCGACGGGCGGCGGTCGCCGTCGTAATCGGGAATCCAGCCCCGCGTGCTGTGCATCTGGAGCTGGCCCTCGACCTCCCAGTTGCTGCCGGCGGCTCCTCTGCTGAAAGTCATGATCGCCAGCGGGTTGATCTCGGGCAGGATCCGTGCCCAGTCGGCGCTGGTGTCCTGGTAATCGACCTCGAAGTCACCCTCGCCCTTGCCCCAGTTCGGGCCCGTCTGGCCCGGGAATTCCGGGAAGTAGGCGTAGACGTTGTACCCGGAGTTGTTCCAGTTCTCACCGATCCAGCCGTCCGGGTTCTGATCTGGGTTGGGCGAGAACGCCCGGAGCATGTTGTTCGTCTGAGGCCAGTAGCCGGTCAGCAGGATGTTCCGGGTGAAATTGTCCTGGGCACCGGCAGACCCGCAGACCAGGCTCGAGGCCAAGAGCCCGCCCAGACCGATGACACGCACATCCAAAGACTTTGAACGCATACCCACTCGGAACTCCACCCACTCACCGGACTTAGAACACAGCCGGCGGAACCGCCAGCACCCCCAACCTAGCACAAATCCGTGCCCACGCAAGGAGACTTCCCCATCTTCTCACCCCCTTCACGGCCCGGGGAGCCCCCTAGACTGCCCCCCGATGCCCGAATCGCCTTCCCGATCTCTGGGGCCCACCGGATGGGCCGTCTACCTCGGCTGCTCGTGGACGTGGTGCATCGGCATGTTCCTGCCGGCCCTGCTCATCCGCGACCTCGGGTTCTGGGGCTACGTCGTCTTCGCCGTGCCCAATGTCGTCGGGGCAGCCGCGATGGGCTGGGTGCTCAAGTCGCCCGAGTCGAGCCGGAGACTGATTGAAGATCACCGGCAAGCGGCGGTGCTGTTTTCGCAAGTGACGCAGATGTTCCACATCTACTGGCTAGTCTGGCTCGGTTTGTTTGTCGTCAAGTCTTTCAACATCTCACCGATTTACTTTGCACTTGTGCCAGTTGGCTTTGTTTTGATGTGCCTGCCTTGGACAAAGTCAGCGATTCGCTCGCAGATCGCGGCTGTCATCGTGTGGATGATCTCCGCCGGGCTTCTGCTTGTGTTCGCTTTCGGCCCACCCGCCACGCCACCAACTGTGGACTTTGTTTCGGATCGCCCATTCTCGGCTGACGTCATCTGGCTGATCCCGATGAGCGTATTTGGCTTTGCTTTCTGTCCCTATCTCGATCTGACGTTCCACCGGGCTCGCATCGCATCCGAAGCACCGAAGGCCTCACGACTTGCGTTCGGCATGGGGTTCGGTGTGTTCTTCTTCTCTATGATCTTGCTGACCTTCATGTACGCCGGCCCATTTGCCGCGCTCACATCAGGTACACCCATAAGTGAGATTCATGTTGCACCCTGGATCGCGTTGTACCTCGCCATGCACATGGCCCTCCAGCTCTGCTTCACGATGTCTGTTCACGAATATGAAGTCAAGCATTCATTGCGACACTTGACTGACCGAGTCAGAATGCAAAAAACCACTGCTTTTGCTTTGGTTTGCGCAGCCGTTGTTGGTACGGGCGCGATCGCATCTGGCTTCACCGCGCCTTATGAATGGTTAGGCATGACCCTCGGCGAACTCGGTTACCGCGCCTTCCTCACCTTCTACGGCCTCATCTTCCCCACCTACGTCTACCTCAACATCTGGAATGTCCGAGGCCGATGCCTGCGCACGCGCACCAGCCGCAGTACGCTCGTTACGCTCATCGCGATCGTGCTCGCCTCGCCCTTCTTCTTCATGGGCTTCTTCGTGCGTGACGAACGCTACATCCCCGCGGGCGTGGCAATCCTGATCCTGGCCAAGCTCTTCACGGGCAGCCCCGATCGCCCAGCGCCCCTGACGCAGCCCGCCTGACCAGTTCCGGCTCGGAATCATCCGAAGCGATCTCCGTCAGACGTGCGCGCAGTTCGGGAAGTGCGTGCTCTTGCAGCGCATTGCCCGCAGCGGTTGCCGCGTTCCGCCGGAATTGCTCGAGCTTGATCCTTTTGAGCGGGCTCGTCTTGAGCGCCTCCTGCCTCGCCTTGGCATCCCAGTTCAACACCTCGAGCAGATCGAACGAGCGTGCGCCCGAGCGGTACGACGCGCGGGGCTCCTCGCTTGTCATGCCGGGCCTGGGCGAATTGTGCGGGCACACCTCCTGGCAGATGTCGCACCCGGCGATCCAGTCGCCCATGTTGTGCGCAAGATCCGGGTCGATGTCCGAATCGTGCTCGATGGTCAGATAGCTGATGCACTTTCTCGCGTCGACGCTGTAGGGCGTGATGGCCTTGGTCGGGCAGGCGTCGATGCAGCGGGTGCAGCTGCCGCAGTGGTCGTCGTAGACTGGTTGATCGGGCGGCGGGCGCAGCTTGAGCGTCGTCAGAAACCCGCCTAGGAGCATCCACGACCCGAGCCGCGGATTGATGACGAGTGTGTGCTTGGCGAACCAGCCCAGGCCCGCTTTCGTCGCCAGCTCGCGCTCGTTGATGGGCACCGTGTCGACGAACGAGCGAAACGCCTGCCCGGGCCACTTCACGCGGGCCGCATCGCAGACCGCGTGGAGGCGCTGCTTCATGACGCGGTGGTAGTCCTTGCCTCTGGCGTACCGGGCGAGCCTGCCCCGACTCGGGTCGATCTCGTCGGGCCCGTCGTCACGCGTGGCGTAGAGATCCGCGACCATGACGACCGACTGCGCGCCCTCCCAGACCGAGTTCGGATCGCACCAGGCGTCGTATTGCTCTTCGAGATAGCCCATCTCGCCGTGCTTACCGGCATCGAGCCATTGGCGAAACTCCGCCTGCCTTGTTGGGGGCGTTGCATCACAGACACCGGCGAGCGCGAAGCCCTGGCGTTTGCATTCGTCGAGGATCCATTGTGTCGCGCCCGGAGCGCCGGCCATGGCTCGGCCTCCAGTCTCGGACTCAGGCGACCGCCATCGCGTCCTGGGTCAGGCCCGCCCACTCGCAGAGCCTGCGCACCGCGATCGGGAGGACCTCCTCGATCGGCGCCAGTCCCTCGTACCACGCGGCTTCCCACTCGAACACGACCGTGCCCGACCATCGGCTCCGCTCGAGCTGACGCACGAAGGACTCGACGGGGATCTCGCCGTCGCCCACCTGCACGGGCTGATCGCCCCCGCGGTCCTTGACGCGGACGAGTTTCAGTTTGTTGCGCAGGAAGCTGGTCATCTGCTCGGGCGCATCACCCGCGACGTGCCCGAGGGCGACGTCGTAGGACGCGCCGATGAGCGTGGTGTCGACCGCAGCGATCAGCTCGGCGAGCTGCTCGGCGGTGGA
>MDTD01028712.1_pt1 | contig 21905 bp, 14 predicted proteins | sample 811221 | NCBI WGS metagenome assembly MDTD01 (sample SAMN05326646, study PRJNA326480) | marine metagenome | isolation source: seawater | place: Pacific Ocean: South West | collected 2011 | reverse complement strand
TGACAATGACCGGTATGGCTTTGTCTTCTTGGAAAAAAGGACAAGACAGATTCCACGTCGCATGCATTGGTGAAGGTTCTTCTTCGTCTGGAGAGTGGTGGGAAGCACTCAATTTGGCAGCCACCAGAGGATTACCAATCTCTTACATCCTTCAAAATAATCAGATAGCACTAGACACGCCTCCTGTGAACCAGTCGAACGTAGAGTTGTGGGCTGATAAGGCAGTTGCAATGGGAATGCCATCATGGACAATTGATGGTTCTGACCCAGCATCTTGGCATTCATCGGTTGCTTGCGCGAGAGAATTTTCGCTTTCCGGTGGTGGACCAACCCTAATCCATGTTGAGACAATGAGAGGTTGTGGACATGCTCATCATCACGATGACCTGTACCTTGGAGCACCTTCTGGAACCCCGCCGGGTTATGTCGACAGAGACCTTCTAACCTATTGGGAAAATAAAGATCCAATCCCGACTCATAGAAACTTGCTGCTATCTCTAGGAATTAGCGAAGAAGAATTGGAGCAGATGGAAGAAGAAGAATCTGAGTTATTAGACGCTGCAAGAAAACACGTCGAAGAAATGGATTGGGCGGACCCAACAACCGTGACAAAAGGAATCACATCACTGCATGACGCGGATACTCACGAGGATCATCTCATCCGATTATCAGGTTCGACAATACACGCAGAACACAAAGCAGTACTCGATGTAGGCGAATGCTTACTTGATTACGCTGAAAGTGGAGGATGGACTTATTCAAGAGCTATTCAGCAGGCAATGTGTGATATTGCAGAACAATATGGCGATTCTACAATATTCATGGGAGAGGACATGGAAGTTGCCGGAGCGTTTGGAATGAACATTCCACTCAAAGCAAACGGACATCAAGACAAACTTTTGGACATGCCTCTTTGTGAAGCGGTCATAATTCACTCCGCAACAGGTGCAGCGCTATCTGGTATGCGACCTATGGCTGAGATTCAATTCGGCGGGTTCGCTGCCCTCGCACACAACGCTCTGTTGAATAATGCAGCAATGCTACGTTGGAGATGGGGTGCAAACGTGCCTCTTACAATCCGTGTTCCACTAGGTGCAAGAACTCGAAGTGGACCGTTCCACGCAAACATGATCGAGTCATGGTACGCAAATGACCCAGGATTGGTAGTTGTAGCTCCGGGGACTCCTCAAGATGCATATGACCTCCTGAGAGAAGCTGCAGAGTTGGATGACCCTGTAATGTTCCTTGAGCACATCGGTCTTTACGGCCTGCGTGGAGGTCTAACTGGTTGGGGTCAAAATATCAACCAAAAGGTCGACACTCAACCTGTCAAGGATGCAATTGAATCAGGCAATCGCCTCAAAATCGGAAAGGCAGGTGTGGTTAGAGGTGGCAGAGACATCACATTGGTTACTTGGGGTGCAATGTTGCACATAGCCAAACTTGCAGCTGATGAACTAGCAAAGGAAGACATCGAAGTGGAAATTATCGATGTAAGGACACTCATCCCATTCGATGCAGAGACATGTGTCTCAAGCGTTACCAGAACAGGCCGTCTTGTCGTACTCCAAGAAGGACAGTGGTTTGGTGGCATTGGCCACTCAATGCAATCCAGAATCATGGAAGAAGCGTTCTATGCATTGGAATCTGCGCCTTTGGTAATTGGCGCATTAGATACTCCTGTGCCTTTCGCTCCGCCACTTGAAAACCACACTGTTCCGAGTTTGGAACACGTTGTGAAAGCTATTCGTCAAGTGGTTCAGGGATAAAGTTAGCAAGCACTGCTCCGATAACAGGTGCAACGATATATAGAATCAAGTCACCCTCTCCAGTAACTATGTTTGGACCCAGGGTTCGAGCAGGATTCATGCTGGCACCTGTGAATCCACCAAAGCAGTAAGCAAGTATTGCTACCATCAATCCCACACCAAACGCAAGGGCAAACAGGTTTGCCTCTTTTCTAACCAATACGTGTATGGAATACATCAGTAGGAGAGTGATTGCGATTTCAATTCCCCAAGACTGTGCATATCCTACTGCAGGTGATGTTGCACCAGAGACAACTACCACTGCAGCTAACCACCCTCCAAAACACTGAGCTATGATATATCCCGGAAGTGCTTCCTTCTCCAAATCACCATTTGCGGCAAAAGCAATGGATACAGCAGGATTGATATGGGCTCCTGAAATTGGTTGAAAAATCATAATCGCAGTGAATACTGCAAATCCAAATGTAAGGCTAACTGCAAGAGAATTCCATCCTAATGCGACCGAGCCACAGCCGAGTAGTACCATCAAAAAGGTACCACAAAATTCGGATAGGTACCTATTCCACACAGTCTTTCTCAGAAGAAAGATGTGTATGATTTTTCTCTATATATTTCGTAACCATCAAAGAGGAGTTTCAGTTGAGCATAATTATGGCGGAAGAGGTTCCTAGGCAGGGTATAGCCTCTCTGCTTCAGTGGAATGCCCTTCTGATTTCGTTTGCGCTATTCCTCACTCTAGCAATTCTTGGTGGAATAACAGCAAAAAATGACTGGACGAATATTGGAATTCTAATTATTTTGATAATCATAGCATTGGCCCTCCTGATAACATCTGCTGATTTCTTTGTGGAGGGTGCAAAGGGACTCGCACGAAGGGCTGGAATGGCAGAGGTTGTAATCGGTTTGACAATCGTCAGTATTGGAACATCACTGCCAGAAATTTTGGTCACAGCCACCGCTTCAGCAGGTTCAGGAAGTGATCCGGCACTGATGGATCTAGCAGTTGGAAATATCTACGGTTCTGTTCTAGTGCAAATTACACTAGTTCTAGGGATAGTGGTCGCTTTCAAACCTCTAGAGATAAGGCCTGCATGGCTAAAGAGGGACGGACTACTGATGTTGATGTCTGTCGTGTTGTTGACCGCACTGTTGTGGGAAGGAGGTGGACTTTCTCGAATTGAAGGTGGTATTCTGGTGCTAATTTACGGTCTTTACTTGACGTGGTTGTTGAGTGATACAGACAAGATTAGAGAAGATGAGCAGAAGGCTATCGATGGAGTGAAGAAGGCTGATTTTAGTTGGACAGGAACGGCTTACTTCGTCATGGTAGTAGTCGGATTATCTCTAGCTGTTTACGCTGCAAATGAGTTGGTGAAGTATGCAGCAGAAATTGCGTACAAGTTGAATGTACCACATGCTATAGTCGGTTCAACTATGTCTGGATTAGGAACCTCACTTCCAGAGTTAACGGTGGCAATGGTTGCGGTTAGAAAGAGTCAGGGTGTTGCGATTGGTACACTTATCGGCTCCAACATAACCGACCCACTACTCTCCATTGGGATTGCTGCATTAGTCTCTCCAATCTCACTAACGGATGCTTCATACGAACTTACAATGTATCTCATTATCCCAGCAACTTTGCTTGGTGTATCGCTATGTTTGGGAATGATGTGGACAGGTTTCCAATTCAGTAGATGGGAAGGTAGTATCTTGATTACGTTCTATCTCCTATTCTTAATTGCAATTGAATTACAAAGGCAAGGCTACCTCGTGATTTGATTAACAGTACTGCTTATGCTGAATGGCTTTGTGGGAGTAACATGGTCGACTTCCAACTTGATGAGATGCAACTAATGCTGCGAGAACTTGCTCACGAATTCGCAGTCGATGAAATTAGACCGAATGCAGAACACTGGGACCTAAATTCTGAGTATCCAAAAGACGCAATCAACGCAGCACACGAAATGGGTTTGCTCAATTTACACATCTCTGAAGACTATGGTGGGCCGGGTCTAGGAATTATGGAAGAAGTTCTCGTCAACGAGGAATTGGCTTGGGGTGACCCAGGTTTTGCTACCGCTGCCTACGCTACAAGTCTGGCCTGTGCTCCTGTAATCACTGGAGCTACTCATGAGCAGAAGGACAAGTATTTGCGAATGGTTGCAGAAGAAGGTGCACTGGCCTCCTATGCTGTCACTGAGCCAGGAGCAGGTTCAGATGTCGCTGCTTGCAAAACACTGGCAGTAAGAGACGGCGATGATTACGTAATCAACGGATCAAAGATGTGGATTACCGGAGCAGGTAAGGCAGACTGGTTCTTCGTTTTAGCCAAAACCGACCCTGACGCTGGATACAAGGGAATGTCAGGTTTCATTGTTGATGCTGATTCTGAGGGATTATCTCTAGGGAAGAAGGAGAACAATATGGGCCAGAGATGCTCGGATACACGTTCAATTTCCTTTGATGACATGAGAGTTCCTGCCGAGAATTTAGTCGGTGGCTCTGAATCCGGTGGCTGGATGAATGCAATGAAGGCATTCGATATGTCAAGACCAAATATCGCTGCACACGCTACAGGTCTTGCTAGAGCTGCTTACGAGCATGCACTCCAGTATTCTGGAGAAAGGCAGACATTTGGTAAGCCTCTGCATCGCCACCAAGCTATCCAATTCATGCTAGCAGACATGAAAACAAAAATCGAAGCATCAAGAATGCTGACATGGAAATCAGCTGCTGATGGTGATGCAGGTGTCAGAAATACGGAATCTGCAGCCCACGCCAAGAGATTCGCTTCAGACACTGCAATGGAAGTTGCAACAGATGCAGTTCAAGTGTATGGTGGATATGGCTACTCTGAGGAATATCCGGTTGCGAGACTGATGCGTGGAGCTAAAGTCATGCAAATTTACGAAGGAAGCAGTCAAGTCCAGAGAATGATCATTGGTCGTGAAATTACCAAGGATTTGTGAGCCTATGGCGAAAGGCGTGCCTGCCATAGTGTTGGCAGCTGGTGCATCCAGCAGATTAGGCCAACCTAAGGCGCTAGTGAAATGGAATGGCGAATCTCTTGTTGCTCGTGCAACAAGAATCCTAACAGAAAGTGGCTGCTCACCTATTTTTGTTGTAACTAGGTATGAATTACAGGTTGATGTAATGCTGGAATGTGACGGTGCAATAGTGGTGGTCAATCCTTCTCCCGAAGAGGGAAGAACAGGTTCTCTACAAATCGGTCTTATCTCATTGGTAAGTGAATTAGGCCGTACGCCAAGACGGGTACTTGTAAGTCCAGTCGACCGTTGTGGATGGAATTTACAAACAGTTGAAGCCTTAATTGACTGCAATGAAAACACGTCTCCTAAGCCATCAGGTCATCCATTAATGCTGTGTGAAATCGACAAAATCCTATCTCTGCCGAAAGACGCATCCCTGCGAGAAAGCATAACTATCTCAAAAATTGATGCTCCCGGCGAACATATGAACATCGACACACCCGCCGATTTGGAGGGACTACAGTGACAGCGAGGGTTTTGCAGTGGTCCCTTGACCAACTTTCCCTGAATCGCAAAGTAGCGATTGCAAGTGTAGTCGATACATCCGGTTCAGTTCCAGGTAAAGCGGGCGCTAGGCTTGCTTTGACCGAGTCAGATTTAGTGGGCACGGTCGGAGGTGCAGGCTTGGAAATGAAAGTGATTTCAAGGCTTAGAGAGTTGATTTCTGAAGCCTCTAAACCATGTGGAGAAGTCGTAACTTACGGATTGAACAAGGGTGCTAAGGGCTATGAGGTGCAACCTCTGGACAGCCTTTGTGGCGGCCGGGTGACGGTCGCCTTGGAGGTACTGATTCCGATGCCACACATACTTCTGATGGGAGGGGGACATTGCGCTAAAGCGATAGCAGAAGCCTGTATTCCACTTGATTGGAAATACTCAGTTCAGGATTCCAGAGCTGATTATGCCACACTTGAAGGTGCGACAGAGACCCATCATTCTTGTCCGCAGGATTTCCTTGAAAGTGAGACGAAAGAAACACTTTCACGATTCAGTGATATCCTTCTGCTTGGTCATGACTGGAAAGAAGATGAGGAACGTCTTCTTGGTTTGCTCTCCAAGGGTTATGCGGGGAGACTAGGAGTAATTGGCTCCAAGTCAAAGTGGAAAGCGTTTACTAATGTTGCACTTGAAGCGGGTGTCGACCAAGAAACCCTTGATGGAGTCAATTGCCCGATTGGTCTTGCAATAGGTGCTGAGAGCCCGGAAGAAATTGCAATTGCAGTACTAGCAGAGATATTAGCAGCCCACAAAGGTGTCAATCTTTGAAGATATGTTGCCTGTAGTGCCTGAGTTCTTCTACAGATTCAATGATATCATCCAGAGCTCGATGCGCCTCTTTCTTCCTGTATCTTTGCAAATTTGGATACCAACGATTGACTAGTTCTTTGATTGTTGAAACATCTACAATTCTGTAGTGAAGCAAATCGAGAACCGCAGGCATTTCTTTTGACAAAAACGCTCTATCGTTGTGTATTGAATTACCACATAAAGGTGCAGTGCCAATTTCTATATTTTGTTTTAGGAAGTCACAAGTCTGCTTAATCGCCTCTTCAAGAGAGACGCCTTCACTTCGAATTCTCTCAACAAGTCCTGATGATGTGTGGTGAGTAGTATTCCACTCATCCATATTAGCCAGCAGTTCCTCACTTACCTTGATTGCAAGATTAGGTCCCTCTGCAATTATGTTCAATTCACCATCAGTGATTATTGTAGCAATCTCAATAATAGACTCGGTGTCCAGATCTAAACCTGTCATCTCCAAGTCAATCCAAACCATCTCTCCTGCCATGGGTTTGCCACAAACCCTCAGCGTTTGATTATGGCGGCAATCAGATTGGCACGAAATCAATCTTCAGATTACCGTTTTGGGAAACTGAAACTACTGGTTTGAATCCTTCATGAGGCGTGTTAGCCAGCGAATTTTGAATCGCTTGAGAGATTGTTGGATCTAGAATCAAGTCGTAATCTAGTGCACTAGTTACCGGTTTAGGGATTTCCAGATTTGATTTCTTTTTCTCAATCTTCTTCTCGACTTCTTTCTTTGATTTGAGAGCTTCAGAGAAGTCGAGAATATCCTCTTCTTCATCCAACTCAGAGAAGTCGAAGTCTTCATCTTCAATTCCATCATCATCGTGATCTTCTGAGTCTTCTGATTCTTCGATTACCTCGACTTCTTCCTCTTCTTCGTATTCTTCTTCATCATCACTCAAAACAGGTTCTGGAATAGCCTCCATTTGAGCAATACCTCCGCCCCTCTGCCTCTCGATAATCGCTTCTTTGACATCAGTGTAATCTTCTGTGTAGATTGTGGAAACTTCTCCCAGTCTAGAGATGTAAGCAAATCCGAATCCAAGAGCGACTACACCAAGGAACATCCAAGTTACGTAGGTGTACAACTCTGTGTCGAATGTCAATGATAGCATGAATAGCGAGAAAATTGAACCCATAGAACCGAATCCTCTCCTCCACGGAGTTTCCGTCTCATCTCTGAATCCTTGGACTGCGATTCCAGAGAGGTATGCTGCCCAAACAGCCCACAGGAACTGATCTACGTCTGCCTCGCCAATCGCCCATGTTATACCAGTTAGGAAGTAGACAATTCCTAACTGACCTACTCTGTCTATCCATCCATAATACTCAATTTCATCACTCCAGTCATAGATTTTCCAATTCCATGCCATTTCAGGTTTAGAAGAGATAATTGTCATTGCAATTCCAGCAATCATCAATACTCCACCTACAAACAGATCTTGAGTACCATCTACAACATTCAGTTGTTCCATTACGTTCCATATTGCAAATGCGTGTAGGAGAGGTAGAGCAAGCAATGCGTACTTCTGACCGTTTACGATTGAATCGTAAGTTGCCCAGATTGCACCGATAACTGTTCCAATTCCTTTCAAAGCAGTCCATGAGAAAGTTAGACAGACAATTGTCCATGTTCTCATTATGTCAGTTAGTCTGTCCCGTGCTTCATTGGAATCTAAATTGAAAACGGAAAACGCCATTCCCTCTATCGAGCTTGCGCTATCAACTTCGTCTGCATATTTGTACAGGAATTTAGTTGAACTTGCTTGATTGATACATAATGTGAACAATCCAGTTCCAAGAAGGCTGTTTGTCAAGTAGTCAATATCATCAAAGCGGCTGAAGTTAGGGTCGTTTGTAAATCCGATATAGAAAGAGAAGAACGCCATTACTGGAGTCCACGGAATTAAGTCCAATTTGCCGATCAACCAGGAATAGATTGTTAGCAAGACAGTCATTGACAATAGTAGCCAACTTGCTTCTGGTAGTACTCCAAATATTCCTAGTGTTAACCAAAGGGCTGGTATTGCAACTGGGGACTCGAATTCTATGTATTCAGTTGTTCTTCTGTCAATTACCGCCCTGACTAGTATGATCAGATTTGTAATTGTCATAATTATGAAAGTAAATCTACTCAAATCAAGAATCGTAGTTTCGGTTGGGTCGTAGGCCACAAGGTCGAATATTGACAAGATTTCTGCCATTATCGCTCCATCAGATACGAATCTCTGCGCATATAGCAGTAATGCTAGCGGTGCAATGCAGAGTATGAAATTCAGTCTGTGCTTTATTGCCCTGGAGAAAACAAGGGCGTACATTGCAACGAATAACAAACCTCCAGTTGTATCGAATAGACCTAGAATTAGCAATCCCATCATGGTAACGATGTCTGCAGTTCTGTTCAATGAATCATCATTCAATCCCTTTCTGTCGAGCATTACAGAAATTCCTAGTGGTCCAGCAAGTAGCATTACATCAAACAAAATCATTGAATTATACAAAACACCAGTTTCCCATCTGGCATCATTTAGACCTGCTGCCATTGGGAATGATACAGCTATCAGAGTTAGCGTTGCAATCATTCTTCCAGCGGAAGAAGCTTCCTTTTCAAGGAGTACTTCAGAGATGATAATTCCGATTGGCACAATCATCAATACAGTCCAAATAATGTTCTGAGCCAAATCGGTAATTCCGACAGACGTCAAGGCAATTGTGAATAGGACCATCGGACCGATTAAGCTCATCCTACCTAGTGGCCCCCAGGAATATTCCATTGGGTCGTGTTCCGTATTATCGTCAGGTAGAACCCAGGCATTAGTTTTCGAATCATAGACGGGTACCATCTTCTTTCTCTGGCCATCTGCCCAGTTGAGAAGTACTCCGATGTCCAATTCTATGCTCTTGAATTTCCTCATGGCAGAATAAACCACAATTCCAACAACTGCAAGTGTAATGTTGAATCCATCTAGGTTAGAGGAAATGTTGTCAGGTAGAGGAACTTCTAGCCTATCGAAAGCAGATAGAATAATTGCTAGTACCATAGTTGCTGCAGTGGCAGCAGATGCTTCGAATGCCTTTTGTTTGTCCTTTGTTTTCTCGGCTTCCATCATCATCATGAAAGATGATACCACTGCATAGATGAATAGTGACCAAGGGGTGTAAGGGTCATCACCAAACAATACTGACTCAGATAGAATCAGTAATCCTAGTGTAACGAAGTGTGCCCAATCTGATAGGTGCCCCTTTTGCCTTCCAGCTTCTCCAGACATCAAAACGACCACAAGAATCGTGAACTCTAACCATCCAGGTTCGAATCCACCCATGAAGTGAGATTGTGCAAAGAATGAGAATCCAACAGCGACCATAGTCATGTTAGCAACCCAGTTTCTAGTCACCTTCGAAATTACCAGTAGGTATGGAAGCATGATCATTGTAGTCATCCAAGGAATCAAGCTCGCACTCGGCTCTATCAAGAATAGACTAGCAGCAAGCCCGATTGGCATATACGGAATTCTTCGCATCAGTGTTGCTGGGAAATAAGCTACCAATACAGCAAGCCACAGTCCAACTTGTAGGGTTAGATAAGGTGCCAATTCACCAAGTTCATACTGTCTGATTGGACCCAAGATTAACTCAAAGTCACCTTCTCTTGCAATAAGCATTGCAATAATGACTTCACCAACGAGGAAAATGGATGTTACTTGCATCAAATCTTGACGCAGACGCTTGTCTGCAGCGAGTATTCCTTGAACTCCGATGATGAATACGAGCAGCGATAGTGCTCCTCCAGAACCAGTATCTTCGTTACTGTACTCATACAGGAGAGGTAAGAGGCCGGATGTAACTGCAACAACTGAGAAAATTATTCCGCTATTTGCTCTAAGTGACAACCACATAGATAGAGATGCAAGTGCAATCATCGAGATTCCAAGTTCCCATGAAACAACGTTATCAGACCACTCCATCCAGATGCTTGAACCAATAAGTGCTACAACCAAAGGTGTAAACGTAGTTACTGCCCATCCAAAAGTAGTAACTCCCCTAAGCCGATTAAGGTACATTGTTTGTGCAAGGGCAAGTGATACAGTAGCGGCCATTTGCACATAAATCGCGTTCGCAGAAGGATTCCAATCAGTAATTGTCGGGTCTGGCGAATTTGCAGGAATAAGCCACTCAAATCCTTGTTCAGCCAAGAGTCCGACTACCCATCTAGAACCATATAATGTTCCTACTGCTAGGAAAAAGAATGCAACACCTAGCATATAATCGTGGACGTTTTGTAATTCATTACCACCTTTTCTTCTTTGGAATTCAACCAAAGAAATCGCCAGGAATCCAGATAGCAAACCTCCAAATCCGAGGACAAGGAACTCCTGTTGTCCAGTTTCGTCCCCAAAGAAAGCAATTGAAAGTAATCCTGCCCAAATCGCTACCATTGCGATACCGAATAAGATCAGTTGAGCGAATTTTTGCAGTCCTGAGTTTACGACATACCTCGTTTCTCCGATAACTCCCAATTGTACGTTCGGAGTCGCTACTGCGTTTGCAGATAGCGTCCCTGCTCTGGAAGATAGAGCACGAGCAGCGGTTGGTCTTTTTGGTCTAGATGGTGAATCAGCCATATTTCTCAGGGCGAATTTAGTCTATGCCCTTTTGAATGTTGAGCCGGAAATAAGGAATAATTCGGGATTTAATCCATGATTTCTGCTTCAACGACCTCATCGATGTCCTTGTCGATTGGGTGTCTTGCTTCTTTATCTGATTCGTTATTAATGAAAGCGATTAGCAGAACAAGTGAGAGAATTACTGCTGCAAATACAGAGCCGTATACAACGTAATTCATTGTCGAACTAGCGTCGTCACTTGCCGCTACTAGAACCTCCTCGGTCAGAGTAATGTCCACAGAAACAAGTGGGCTCGAGGTTGTACCATCTAGTCCACGCAGGGAAAGTGTGTGGTTATCGTGAAGGAGGATTCCAGGAAGGTGTTCTAGTTCTTCTACAATCAAGTCGTAATCTAAGACAACACTGGTTCCTCCGTCGTAGGAGTGGATGTTGGACCATGAATCTCTCAAGTCATTGCTCATCCATTGAACAGAATCGATACTTTCGCTGATTTCAATTTCCATGACTGAACCTGGGCCCATGGCAATGTTACCATTTGTTAGCATAGTCTCAGTTACCACCAAAGTAAGGTTGGAGTTGAAAGTATACTGTTGGTTGTATTCTGCAGCTTCTAGTACTGCCTCTAGTGAATTAACGTGTCCATGCCCGTAAACGTTGTTTTGGCGATTCTTGGGAATCAAGTCCTCAGCACACGGTTCGTTTGAACCCATGTAGTGGCACTGCCTGTAAGTTGCAGTCTCTTGCATGATGTTACGAATATCAAACGGAGATAGGTTAGGATTTGCTTGTAGCATCAATGCCCCAACACCTGCAGCACCTGGTGTTGCCATGCTAGTACCGCTCATTGCAGTATATTGGTCACCTGAGTTGTATGCAACTGACATAATGCTGCTACCCATGTATGCGATGTTTGGTTTTACTCTACCTTCTTCTGTCGGTCCTTGGCTTGAGTATACAGCAATCGAAGTGTCCTTGTCAAGTGCACCGACTGTGATTACATCTTCTGCGGAACCAGGAGTTCCAATTTGAGCGCTAACTGCATTGTTTCCTGCAGCGATGTATAGAGCAATTCCTGCTCTAACCATCGCATTTGCTTGTCTGTTCACACTGTCCTCTTCAGAAGATGTCCACTCGATAGCACCTGGTCCACCCAAGCTCATCGATGCGATTCTTGTGTTATACTGATGCATGGTGTCAATCGTCCATTGCATTCCTGCCATAACACCAGCGAATGAACCTGAGCCGTCTGCACCCAATACCTTGACACCGACTAAGTGCGCTTGTGGTGCCATTCCTGGATGTTCGTATGTTGGTGCACCGGTTCCTGCAGTAGTTCCTCCACAGTGAGAGCCGTGTCCTTGGTCATCGAATGGGAATATGTTGCCACTTGTATCATCCGGGCTGTTGACTGCGTCATAGAATCCTAGGATCTTTGGATCATATGTTGTTGGGTCGTCGTCTTGGTCATCCAAACTCGTGTGATTGCCATCTAGTCCTGTATCGATGATTGCTACTGTCGTTCCTGCACCGTCATAACCCGTTTCTGCGAATGCAACATCGACTCCGTGTCCGATTCTTGCATCATTGTTTGCGACTGTCAAAATTCCATCAAGTTCGATCATCACAACTCCGGGAATGTCTCTGAGGGTTAACAATTCAGTCACTGGGACCCTGCCAGCTAGGGCATCTATGCCGTGCAGAATGAATTGATGTTCATAATCAACGGTGCGCTCAAGAACATCAATGTCTTCCTGACCGGGAGTGTAATGGTAGTCGATGATTAGAGGAAGTGTGTTATCATCATCCAAGAAGATTGGATTGTCCATGTGAAGTTCGACCATGTCTCCAATCTTGTTTTGATTGCGGTCGACTGTGGTTTCAGTCCACCATCCAACTGGCTCAGAATTGTCTTCAAAGTCTGCTGATACTGGAACAGTTGCAACGATTAGTGGTGCAACTAACATGAATAATCCAAATAGTCCGAAACAACGTTTGTAGCCGTTCATTCCCTTCACCGCGACTCATTCGAGTTAGTGCTAGTGTTTGAACCCTGTGTATTCGCGTAAAATCGGGGGATATATCAAAACCTGAAATCATTAGGGGTTACTATGGGGCTCCAAAACTGGTTTAGCCGGGTTTTGATGTCCACATGGTTCAGAGAAATCTCTGTTATTGATGCTGAGAACCTTCCTTCGGATAGAGGGGCGGTTATCGTCTCATGGCACCCAGGTGGTTTGTTTGACAACATGCTCACGAAGGGTTTGCTGCCAGGAGAGCAAGTCAAATTTGACGGTTTTATCAATGATGAAAGTGAACTTGAGACTATTGCAAGGCAAGTAGCATCTGGGAAAAACGTTGTAGTCTTTCCAGAGGGAGAATCTCATTCATCTCCAAAATCAAAAGAGATTCAAGACAATGCTGCGAGAATAGCATTCAAGGCTGCCGAATTATCTCCTGAAAATCCTCCAGTAATTATCCCCGTTGGCATACATTACAGCAAGAAGCACCTATTCAGAGAGAGAGTCGCACTCACAGTCGAGAGGCCGATAGGAATCGAAGGAGATGTGGAAAGTCTGAGTAAGGTAATCTCAGGTGAAATCTCTAGGTCTTCCCTATCTAGAGAGGATTGGAAGGACAGGGAATTAATTTGGAAAGCAAGGTCAATTATTCATGCTGAGAGGCTTCGCAAGAATCCCGAAATTGCTGACGTAGTAACCTATGGGGAGGGGGTAATCGGCGCAAGAAGAGTTAGAGCTGCTTGGGAATGGATGGCGATTAACAATCAAGAGAAATGCCGAGACCTCGAAAGTAGAACTAGGTCTCATATGGAAAGATTAGAATTTCTTGATTTGAAACCTCATCATGTTGATGATAGGCCTCAATCCGTTACAACTTACGGATTTCTAAGGTCGATTTTCTTGTGGCTATTCGCTTGGTCATTCATGTTAGGATTCGTCACATTTAGTGCCATTGTAGGATCTTTTCCACCGTTCTTATTTGTGGTTTCAATCGACCGAATCTTCGGTCCCAAGATGGAAGATAGTAAACGTGGAGCACTCAAACTGTATACTGCGTTAGTTGCCTATCCAATCTGGTGGTCAATCTCTGCTTATGCCTTCACTTGGGCCTTACTTTCAGATTCAAGCCCTCTTGCAGGATTAGCAGATTATAGTGTGGTGATTCAATTCTTGTTCTCACTTCCAGCAATCCTAGTGTTACCTTTGATGCTGTGGTGGATGCCTACTGCCGGTAAATTACAGATGAAATTGTACTCCAAAGGCAAGTCTTCCTGGCGCAGAATGAGGCTTTGGTCAAAGTGGAGAGATTCATCCCTAAATTGGGATGAATTGTGTGCTACTCAACAGAAGTTAGCTTCGGATTTAGTTCAAATTGGAGATGGACTAATACTGCCTGGAGATGATGACTGGAAAAACCCCTCACCTGGCGCAGAAGACCACACTTCAGTAGCGCAAAGGCAGGTGTAAATTACCGATTTTTGCGACATGAAATTTAGATAATTTAGTGCCAATGCTGAAAGGGTGATTCTTACTCGGGTCATTCAGTTGGTGACAATTTTGGTTGGAAAAGAGCACGTTTCGATGATTCCAGCAGCACCTTCCAAGGTGTGGACAGCCGAAGTTAATGGTCAAGTTAGTGAAGTTCTTGCACCATCCAACGCTGTGCTTCTAGACGTTTTGCGCGACAAATCAGGATGCTTGGGTGTAAAGCGTGGATGTGACATGGGAACTTGTGGTTGCTGCACAGTAATGATTGACGGCCAACCTCGACTATCTTGCCTCACAATGGCTCAAGATGCAAGCGGTAGCAAAATAACCACCGTTGAAGGTCTTGCAGACGGTGCTCACCTAGCACCTATTCAGCAGTGTTTTGCAGACCATGGTGGCTCTCAATGTGGATTTTGTACCCCCGGTTTCTTAGTAGCCTCTCAAGCATTACTCAACGTAAATCCCAATCCATCTGATTCTGAAATTGCGTGTGCTATTGAAGGAAATCTGTGCAGGTGTACTGGATATCAACAAATCATCGAATCGATTCAAGCAGCAGCAGCAATTCACCGTGGTGAATCTGAATCTGCGCCAGCAGCAAGCGATGCTCACCCTGATCCTAACCCAAGCGGCCCTGAAGAGCCGACAATGCCTCCGGGCCATGCGAGGTGATACCGATGTCAGGTGGATACAAGCAACAGCCCGGAAGCGGTTCTGGAGAAATCCGAAAGGATGGAAAAAGGGTTGCAGGAAAGCAGAGTTTCGCACCTCCTGGTTCTGGAGGCTCAAGGCCTGTAATGAAACCTAGAGACCTCGATTTCATTCCAGAAATGGTTGGAGGAAAAGAGAAGCAACCTGCGGGCGCTCACATCCACGATAGAGCAAGAACAGGAACGATAGTCGGAAAATCAATTCCTCTTGTCGATGCCAATGCAAAGGTCACTGGCCAAGCATGGTACGGCGACGACGTTAGACTGCCAAATGAGATAATTGGCAGAATCGTAAGGTCACCTCATCATTATGCCAAAGTTGTAAGCATTGACACGAGTAAAGCGGAAGCGCTTCCGGGCGTAATAGCAGTAGCTACCGGCGATGATGCACCGAATAAGTTTGGAGTTCTTCCAGTTACAAAAGACGAACACGCAATGGCTGTCGAGAAGGTTAGACACGTTGGCGACCTAGTAGCTTGTGTCGCTGCTGTTGACGAAGCAACTGCGAGGGAAGCGGTCGCTTTGATCGAAGTTGAATATGAAGTTATAGATTCAATTCACGATATGAAGAAAGGTCTCGAGGATGTAGACGAGCCAATTCATTGGAGAGGAAAATATCACGTGGGTTCAACCAATGTACAAAAGAGGGTATTCCAGGAGTTTGGAGACCGTTCTATGGTGGAGAACCCCAATGCAATGTACCACGGAAAGTGGAAATACATGGGTGTCAATCACGGGTTTACAGAACCACACGCAGTTGTTGCTCACTGGGATTCTAACGGAAGACTGCAACTTTACACGCCACAACAAGTTCCACACTATGCACACAGGGCGCTTGCGACAGTTCTCGATGTTCCAATGCATCAAGTGAATGTTATTCGAACGTTTGTTGGCGGTGGATTTGGAGGAAAATCCGATCCATTCCCACACGAGATGTGTGCGGCAATTCTAGCAAGAAAAGCAGGCAGGCCAGTTAGAATAACCTTCGACAGGGAAGAAGTATTCTGGGTAAATCGTGGCCGTCACCCAAGTCATATCGAAGTGCAGATGTATGCTGATGAAGAAGCAAGAATCTCAGGATTCGATATTGATGCACTAATCGACGGAGGTGGATTCGCATCATTCGGACACGTCACCTCATACTACAACGGAGTGCTTGCAACGGCGCCATACGAATTGGGTTCTTTCCATTACACTGGTGCTAGAGTTTGGACAAATAAGCCAGCTAGCGGCGCTATGCGTGGTCACGGTGCAGTAAACACAAGAACTGCTGTTGAGGTTGGACTCGACGATATGTCTGAGCAATTGCAGGTTGACCCAATCGACTTGCGTCTTGCAAATTTACTCCCTCCTCATTCCAGGACAATTTCAGGATTCAGAATCACCTCAAATGGAATGCGACAAGCGCTTCAAGAGGTAAGGAAAGGAAGTGACTGGGATAACAAGTTCAGGAAGATGCCTCTAGGAAAGGGAATAGGAATCGGATGTGGATTCTTCATATCAGGTTCGGGGCTACCAATTCACTGGGACCCTAACAAATTCCCACACGCAACTGTCCACATCCAAATCGACATGGATGGTGGGGTTACCGTTCACACAGGAGCAGCAGATATTGGTCAAGGTTCAACAACCGCAGTCGCTCAAGTTGTTGCAGAAGTATTGGCTTTACCGATTGAAATGATTCACGTTAGAAGTCACGAGAGCGACACCAGTCCAGTTGACTTGGGTTCATACTCTTCAAGAGTGACTTTCATGAATGCTAATGCTGCAATCAGAGCAGCATTGGAAATCAAAGAGAAGTTGCTGAATGCTGCCTGGGACACTCTTGGTTACCATCCGGATACACTTGTTTTGAACGACAGAAGAATCTACTACAAGCATGACCCTGCTATCGGAATGTCATACCTTGAAGCACTTCACAAAGCACAGGAAGACAGGGGTGCCCTCATCTCGTCAGGCGCTTACCGCTCACCTCCTATGGGAGGAGTTCACAAAGGTGCAGCAGCGGGGCTCGCACCTGCATACTCATTCTCAGCATATGTCGCAGAGGTCGAGGTCGATGTAGAGACTGGACTTATCAAGTGTACAGATGTATGGGCTGCTCACGATTGTGGGAAGGCTCTGAATCCACTCGCTGTTGAAGGACAGATAATCGGTTCATGTCACATGGGTCTAGGCCAAGTACTGACTGAACAGATGGTATATGGAAGGACAGGCCACCTACAGAATCCAAACCTGCTAGACTACAAGATTCCAAGCGTTCACGAAATGCCTAATGTAACTCCAATCATCATTGAATCGTGTGACCCAGAGGGTCCGTTCGGTGCAAAGGAAGCGGGTGAAGGTCCTCTACTGCCTATCTTGCCGGCGGTTGTAAATGCTGTATACGATGCAATTGGTATCAGAATCAACGACCTTCCATTGACGCCTGACAAAGTTTGGGCTGCTATTGCCAAGAAGATGAAGGTCGAAGGTATCGACGACCCAGCAGACTTACCTGTTCCAAGATTGGATTTCTCAGAATTGCAAAAGAAGTTGGAGCAACGTGCATCTGAGCATGAAATCCGAGATAAGAGAAGGCAACGTAGTGAGGATACTGATGCCTACGTCAACGGTGTCCTGTTTGGATTTGATCCAAATCTTCCACTAGAAGACCAAGTCGAAGGCTGGAAATCTGCTGATAAGCCAGAACCTGAACAACTTGCAGAACTTGGATTGGCCGGCAAAGCATGGCTCAAACAAGAACAGAGGCACATGGGAGGTGAACGCTGATGCTAATGCCACCATTTGAACTCCACAAACCAACCAGCGTGGAGGAAGCGTGTGAGATTGCCTCACAATTGTTAGAATCAGGTCAAGAATTCGACTGGATTGCAGGCGGGACTGATATCATTCCCAACTACAAGTGGCACATCAACACTAAACCACACGTAATTTCTCTTGCTGGTCTAGAGGGCGTCTCCACAATTTCAATGACTGAAATTGGATGTATGGCTAGATTACATGACATTTCAGTTAGCAGTGAGGTTCACCCACTAATTGCCGAAGCTGCGAGTAAGGTTGCATCATCACTTATTCGAAGAAATGCCACACTTGGTGGTAACTTGTGCCTAGATACACGATGTTTCTGGTATAACCAAGCTGAAGAGTGGAGAAGCAGCATTGATTGGTGTCACAAGGCTGATTGTGGCACTGGTGCTGATTGTAGAGTCATTCCAAATCAAAACACACTATGTGTTGCAACATATCAAGGAGACATCGCTCCAAATCTCATGGTTTTGGATGCAACCGTGCATCTAATCGGTCCAAATGGAGCAAGAGATATGCCTCTTACCGAGTTTTATCAACTGGATGGCATGACCCGAAATGTCCTACAGCCCGGAGAATTCATGCTCAAGGTTACACTGCCATCGGATGTATCTGAATGGGTTGGAGCATATCGAAAACTAAGACTCAGAGAGTCGTGGGATTTCCCAGAAGCGGGAGCTGCCGCAGCATGGAAGAAAGGAGATAAGTCAACCCTCAGAGTTGCAACTACAGCTTTAGAAAGTATACCAAGAAGACATGACGAAGAAGTCGCTGAATCCGGGGGAGACATCAAGTCGATTTGTGATGCAGTTTACAATAACACAAAACCTGTGAACAATACTTCTCTGCCTCCAAGGTATCGAAGAAATATGATCAAAGTTCTAATCAAACGTGCATGTGAGGAATGAAAATGAAACGAACAATCATTGCAATCTTCTTGATTTCATTGATTCCTGTTTCGACAAGTGCCCAGTTGCCTAATCCTGAAATTCAATGGACTGCAGACTGGAATACAGAGGACGAAGTTGCAATCATGCAACTAAGCGAAGAAACATATTCCTTCGAATTAATTCTCGAATTTTGGATTAACAATAATCGGTTAACTCCAATCGAGGTTGGATTCGAAGTAGAATTTGAGGATGTTGAATTTAGCGTTGATGATCCGGGACAGGTCTCCGTGGAAGGAAATTCGAACAAGACATTTGAATTGAAGATTTCAGGTTCTGGAATGGATTCAGACGGCATTCTGTACAACGCAGATACATTCAGTGAGACTGTCACAATGAAATTAATTGAATTGATCGCAGGTCAAGCAGCAGATTCATCAAGGGAGATTGAAATGAATCTAAAGTTCTCAAAAATATACGACCTTGTTGTCAAGTATGAAGGCGGTGGTCTAACATCTTCTAACGCTGAAGTTCCAATGAAATCAGGCACTACAAAGACAATCAATCTTCACGTTTTTAACTTTGGAAATACTGACGATGCCGTTACAAAAACAAGCATTGCAGTATCAAGATGCCCTCAGCTAGACTATTCATTTGAGCCTGCGTCTGCACTTCCTATTGTAATCAATCCGTCAGTTAATTCAGACGACAGTAAACTGCTGGGAGAACTTGAGTTCAGCACCACAACAAGTCATCCAACAAAGGAATGTATCCTTGAGTTCACGATCTACCCCGAATCGGATAGTTTCTCTAGTTATGCAACGTTAACAATCGATGTAGAATCAGTAGAAACTATTGAAGAAGAACAAGATGATAACACCGATGATACTACAAACACTGGTACTACAGATTTAGAGGTCGAAAGCTCATCTTTACCAGCATTTTCTTCCTTCTTGTGTATACTAACGCTGCTCTTTTCAGCAGTTATCCGTCGCAATTCATAGATTTGCGACTGTAATCCGGCATTGATATTCATTATCCTCAGATGATACTGAAGCCATTGTATCGCTCAATCGACGATAATCTATATGAGTGGGTTGGAGTTGGGAAACTTGCTACGTTAACCTGTGGGCTTTTTTTTAGGGGTAACAAAAATGACAGAGGAGAGTTCAACCGGAATCAAGTTAGAAACTTGGCTTTTGGTTGGATTCATTGTTGCTATGTTACTTTCAACAACTGTAATCGTAATCACATCATCTGACAAAACCACAGTCTACTCAGCATACGTTACGGATGAGGACCAAAACGTACAGTATCAGCAAGTTTCGAGTATGAGAGGCTCCCTTGGAGAAGATGGCATGGACTATGTCGTTGCAAATACAATGTCCACTCCTATGCTTGTAAACGATTGGAGAGAACCTCACCGAACTATGCTAGTTATCGCTGCTCCAGAAAAGCCATTCGATAATGCAGAAGCGGATGCTCTTTACGAATTCGTCACAGAAAGAGGTGGCAAGGTTATCATCGCTGCTAACTCAACAAACGCTCAAACCGTTGCAGACAAGTTCGATGTGAAATTCTTCGATGCTCCAGTAGTAGATCCAAACAGATTCTACGAAGTTGCTAGCCAGACTGGCGAAGTTGAGCCTCAAGACTCCAGGAAACTATGGGCTGTTGCAGGTGTCAACAAAGTTTGGGATGACCAATTTGAGCGCAGACCATACTGCAGCCCTGAAGCACTTCAAGACCGCGACAGATACAGTGATTGTGCTTTACCGGTTCTGTTCCACCGTCCAACAGCGATTCAAGTGCTCGACAATGAAGACGACTCAAGAAACGTGAAGGTATTGGCCCACGCATCAGGATCCGCATTCATCGCTAGAGAAAACATGGATGCAAACGACCCAGATAACCCAATCCTAGGTGGTAACAACACCGGGTTGATCATCAGGATGGACTACCCAGGAATCGAAGCAATCGACCAGGTAAAGGGAGTCAAAGAAGGAAACGTGAAAGTTACAGGCAGCATTGTATTCGTTTCAGACCACTCTGTATTAGCTAACCATCTTTGGGATATTGCAGATGCAGAGGTCACTGGCAAGCAACAGTGTGACTCCGTTTACTATGGAGAGAGGCCTTGCTGGGATTCTCTACTTTCATCAACTGAGGGAACCGGAAGTGATTGGAATGGTAACGAAGACTACTTTGTGACTCTAATTAGAGATATGATGGAGCACGACAACGACGAGATTTCTACTGTTATCACAAGTAAGAATGACAATTTCTACATCGTGTTCGACGAATCTCGTCACGTTACCTCCGCAATATCCTCACCATTCACAGAGGCAATGGGTGCAATAGTTATGCTAACTAGTGACACTCTTCTAAAGTGGCTAATAGTACTCAACCTAATGGCACTGCTATCCATTGCAATAATGGTTGTACCAGAAAAAGAGAACTGGAGACACGTCTTCGACCTTACAAGATTTAGAGAAAGACCGAACAAGGTCGATCCCAATTTGTACTTACAGCGCGTAAGAGAGGCCATGATGGCTAAAGTGCGCCAATTTAACGACCTAACCCGTGACGAAATGGCTAGGAAAACACCAGGTGAGATCCAATCGATGGTAAAGGACCCTCGCCTAATCGAACTGTTGTACTCACAACAGAGATCATATTCCAACGAAGAACTGAGGCAATTATTGCAACAAATTCGACGTTGGGGAAAGTAAACTAGGAGGTAAAAAGACATGCAGCCAGCACCCCCACCACCCGCAGCCCCCCCTGCGCCGGCACCACCTGCACCAGCAGCCCCAGCAGCGCCACCAGCGCCTGCTATGCCAGCACCGGCTCCGGCCCCAGCAGCGCCACCAGCGCCTGCACCTGCTCCGGCACCAGCCCCAGCAGCACCGGCCCCAGCCCCTGCAGCACCTGCACCAGCAGCGCCAGTACAGGCACAGCCCAGACACCAAAGTAGCCCAGAGGTCCGTGAACGTCTTCAGGCAGTAGGAGCGATTGCACAAGCGATTAGCGCCGAAGTCCAGAAGGTAATTATCGGAAAGAGCCACGTTATCGACAATGTTCTGATCAACATCTTGTCGAACGGTAACCTACTGTTCGAAGATTACCCAGGACTTGCTAAGACTTTGATGACCAACACCTTCGCAGATGCGTTGGGTTGTGACTTCAAGCGTGTGCAGTTCACTCCGGATTTGCTACCTGCAGATATTACAGGTACAAAC
>MDTD01030902.1_pt1 | contig 21911 bp, 22 predicted proteins | sample 811221 | NCBI WGS metagenome assembly MDTD01 (sample SAMN05326646, study PRJNA326480) | marine metagenome | isolation source: seawater | place: Pacific Ocean: South West | collected 2011 | reverse complement strand
CGTGTCTATCATATCTGCTATTGATGGCAGAGAAGGAAGACCGGGGGTCTCTGTGGTAAAGGAAGCTGGATTAAATGTTGTAGGCATTGTAGGCTCACCAATCCCAAGGCCCGGTTGAAAAGTTGTAGGGTCTGGCATTGTTGGTAAGTCTTGCGGAGCAATGTTTTGTCTACTGCGTAAAGAATCCTGAGCAGCGCGATTAACCATATCTAAGGTGCGTTGCCTGTTCATCTGCTCAATTACATTGGATGGAGGTCTAGAGGGTGGGGCGTCAGGAATATTTACTTTTGTTTCATCACTTATTTTGCCGCCTCTAAACTTAGTTCCCTCTGGCTCCGAAGAAGCACCTCCGCCTCCGCCGCCATCACCACCAAAGCAGTAGAATTTAGCTTCAAACTCATTGAGGTAGTCAAAATCTTGGTTTAGGCCATCAGACCAACGCTTCTTACACAGCACAGCAATATCTCCTTATCTCAAGTTCAGACTGCACTCCTGTTGCATAGCCCAACCTTTTGCCCATGGCCTGTCGAATAAAGTTTGCACCATCAAACGGATAACTTTCAAGATACCGCTCAGTCAAAGTTTTTTGAGCAAAGCGAGCAACTTTTAAGGCGTTGTTATACGGTGCTATAAAATCTATTACGTATAGCATACCATTTCTTGGCCCGTTGTCCCAGACCTGTGGTGTTAGTTTTAAAGACCCGTCTTTGTATCCTGCCTCTTGCTCTCTATTTAAAAACGTGTAAGAGAAAAGACCCGTGGGCCGTGTGTCGTCTTTCATCACAAGTAGTCTGTCATTTTTAATCGCAGGCACAATCAGCCGCTCCAGATCGGCAACATACCAGTCACGGTGCATGTCGGACTTCAGCATCAGTTCTAGTACGTCATCTATCATGTTTGCAGGCTTCCTATCCCACGCACCAGATCCGCATCTTCTGGGAACATGGCCGCGAACCGCGCACGGTCAACCGGGCCTGACGGTGCAGGAGGCGGCGGGGGTGCCGACGCAAGGGTGGTTGTGGGTTGTGCCACCGGTTGCGCCGGAACTGGTGCTTGCAGAGAAGACTGTTGGTTGATCAGCTCGTCTGCACGTTGTTTTACATCATCAGTGCGCTCTTGCGGGGTCTGCGGAACTGTTGACCGCAAAGTTCCCGGTAGCGGCTGATCGCCTCCGCCTTCTTCTTCGCTAAGTTCTTGAACACCTAGAGGGATGCCTCGTGTTCCAACGGGAACTGGAATGGAGATTCCTATTGTGCCAAGTTTGTCTAATATAGTGTTTACAATGCCAGCCTTTTCAGCAGGTGATCTTGGTGTACGCAAAGACAAAGCTAATAATTCAGGATCTAACAAGATAGCCTCTAGGGCATCATATTCTTGCAGAGCCGGGATTTCTTGTGTCAACTGACGTAAGTAACGCGAACCAGCTTCGGCTTCAATTAAACCTGCACCTGAAGCGCGACCTCCGGGAAGTAAACGACCCACACTTGTGCCAACGCGAGAACCAAGAATACGTGTGTACATATCTAACAAAGCGGGTGTTTCCTCACTAATGATAGCTTTAGAAACATCTTGTTTTGTCTCTGCTCTAATAATTCTAGCTAACCCTGTTCGCAGACCGTTCATTTCCTGTTCTGACATGATGTTGTTTTTTATCATAATGTCAGACAAAGTCGGTGTTCCACGAGCCGCGTTTGGAATAGGGTCAAACAACATATCGTAAGCACCCTTAGCGTTGAAATCACCCTGACTAAACTTGCCACCTTTAGAGAATGCTAAACCAAGAAAAACATGACGAGCACCAGCAAGTGCTTCGTCTACTGGAATAGCCCTTGCAGCCTGTGGCAAACCCCTAGTTGCAGAAATATAAGACCGTTTACTTATGTTCCTTAAATTTTCGGCTTTAGAAGAGGCTTTTAGAACTTTTAAAAGACCGTCTAATTCTTTAACCGGCTGATCCGAACTTAAAGCTTTTAAAACCGCGTTTTCTGGATTTTCGGCACCTATTAATTTTGAAAAAGCCTTTTGTTCATTTACACGTGTTTGTAAACGCTCAGTTGTTCCCTTAACGCGTTGTAAGAAAGTAGCTGCGTCTCCCGCTTCGTCCATCATCTGACCCAACTCTGGAAAGATTTCAAAGATCTGCGGGTTTTTAGCACGGAATTGTTCCATAAGTTGTTGTTGTGCAACTGCTATGGATTCTGGTTTGCGGACTAAAGAGCGAGCTTCGATCGGGGCCTCAAGATCTTTAAGAGTAAGTTTGAGCACATCTAATAAAACCTGATCGGTTGAGGTTATAGCACCCTTAACCTCCTCTTCGGTCACCACTTCAAACCCGGTTTGCTTTGCGTATCGTTTTACTTCGTCTCCTAATTTATGTATTTGATTAATTTTTAACGCAGTAGCGTCTGGTGTTCCGGACATGAGCTTATCCCTAAGCAAAGAATCATCAATGATGTCTTTGCCTCTACCGTTTTGAGCTAAAATTTCTCCACCAAAAGCTCTTCTCAAAAACTGATTGTAAGCGTAAGAGATATCTCTGGCCGCATCATACGCAGGGTTTCCTACAGGACCGTTACCTAAATCCTCCAGAACTGCTTCTGCAAGGTTGTTTGCAACGCGTCGTACATTTGGACTTGCCTCACCATCTCTAGCTAAAGCTCGTGCTTCTGAATACAAAGTAGTAAGGTTACGATTTGTAATTGGTTCTGTTACCACACCGGTTGCTGCTGCGCCCTGTTCTGAGGATAGCTGTGCAACTAGGGATTCACGTTTTAAACGTATTAAGTTAGCCACGGGGTCGTTTCTGTTTTTCCGACCACCATATCTTTGCTCAAGAACGCCAAGAGCGTTAATGTTTGCCTCTGTAGGCTCTATATCGCCTATACCGATGTCCCCTGTTCTTGGGTTTTCTAAATCATCGGCATGAGCTCTTAAAAGAGTAGCGTCATCTTGAGAATCTTGTGCATCTGCTAATAATCTTTTACCTTGCTCACCGCCCGGATCTTGAGCTGCAATATTTCTATAATTTTCAGCTATTTCGTCTGCTGTTTGTGCGGCACTACGGACTTCATCCGCGTTGTTCATGTTTAACCCACCACGACCTTTTTCAGAGGCTGTTAACCTTGTTTGGTATTGGTTGCGAGCATTTTGTGAAACACTGCCACTAATCTCATCTACACGAGAAGGAACGGGCCCTGTCAGCCCCGCCTCATTTAAAATACGTATGAAGCTGTTACGCGGAGCGGTTCCTAAAGCAAATTCAAAAGTTTCATTAAATTTATCTACCGCTGGTAGTGTGGAAGAACCCAACGTATCTGTCGCGTCTAAACCAAGTTGTTTTTTTAAATTAACAACTTGTTCATTAAGTCTTCTCAACGCGGGGTTAGCCATCACAGTGTTTTTACCTAGATCGTCTAACTCTCCAACCGTGGCGTCAAATTCTTCAATAAAGTTAGGAACGGCGTTCTCAACAAACTCACCGGTCTCTTCGTCTTTACGGTAGAACTTTGTAAAAGGTTGATTTGGATTAATTTTATCCCAAGCACTTGATTCTAATTTACGAAACAACCCTTGTTGGGTTTTAATAACATTGTTTAAACGCTGACCTAAAATTCGGCTGGCCTCAGCTCCGCCCTCTGGATATATCCTCTCTACTGCCGTAATGGTTTGGTTGATAGCCTTTTCCATCCGCATATTAATGAGCATAGCGATACGGTCCTGCATCATCTGTCCTGCAAGACGTACAAGTTCTGGATCACCAGTTCCGCGGAGCGCGAACATTGTGCCGCGCTGCATTTCCATACTTTTTAGAAAGTTAAGATCACGATCAGTGCCCAGCGTTGGGCCACCGCGGTCAAGGACCAACTGCTCAAGCCGGTTTAACGCCATAAACTCTTCGTCAAGGAATTGAGCTGAGAAAATAGGTGTTTTACCGTCACCCGGTTGCGGTTGAAAATCAGGCTTCAACTTATAACCAACAATTTTATTATCTTTGTAAACCGGGTCAACTAGCTTTTCTTCTAAAGCTTTTAACAAAGCATCTGGGTTTTCTCTGTTGTCTTCAAAAGCTTGAAACAGGTCTTCTCTAGCACGGTTTTGAGCCTTGGCCCGTGTGCCAAAAAAATCGTAAGGTTTTCCTAAAATTCTGTTTTCATTAAGTCTGCTAAAATAGTTTTTAGTAGAGTTATAAATATTTGGGGCAAACCTAAGAATGGTAACGGACGGAGCTAAGCTACCAATAACCTCCGCGCCTAACCGCGGACCTTCTGCTCTAGGGCCAGCCTGTTCTCCCACGATGTCAACAGCGATACCGGTTGCTGGAACCGCAGTAGCTTCCAGAGCTGTAACACCGGTCTTTTGAACAGGAGTCAACGAGCGGAAAGCTTGACCACCACCAACTAAAGCTTTCTCTGCAAAATCTACTGTTGCGATTGTGCCGCGAGTAAATTTTCCCGGACGGTTAAGCTGTTTTGTTGCAAGCTTTGCAGCTTCTTTTAATGTAATATCTTCGCCTGCTTCTTTAGCCTGACGAAATATTTGATCACGTAAGAAGGTAAACTGACGATTGGTCGGCATACCTGAAATATTTCCTGACAAGTAGCGCGTAACTAAGGGGTTTGCCATGTCATCCGCGGACAACACGGTAACCTGATTAGCTAGGGGCAGTTTTCTTAAACTTTCTATTGTATTAAGGGAGGCCCTTGGTGCCAACCACGGCATAGAAATAAATGGTGCAACACTGCCTGCGGACTCAAAGGCGCGTAAGTAAGACTCAGCTTTTGGGGTAAGCGGGATGTCAGTCAAATCACCAAACAAGGCGTCTGCGGCGGGCTTACCAACAAACAGGTCGGTGAGACCAGATCCAACGATAAATCCACCCAATCCCGCAACGGGCTTAGACAAAGTACCTAGCGGAGCGGCCGCACCCGGAAGAGGGACATACGGAGGGGCTAGAGCGGCCGAAGTTTTTGCTCCAGCTACACCTCCGGCTAGAGACAAGGTGCCTCTGGAAAGACCTTTAAGAAACATATCTGTTTCAGTTGGAACATCCTCATCTCCTGTGCCTTTGAGAGAGCTAAACAAACGCAAGATTTGGTCATCCGTTAGAGCCAAACCTCTTGCATCCGGGGGCAACGGCACAAGGTCAAGTATAGGGGCGCGACCTTGAACAATTTCATTGTAATCTGCCATACCTTGGTATTGAGGCATTTCATTAATTATAGATGCTGTGGCTTTAGCAAGGGCCTTTTCTGCGTCGCCACCATGTCTGTCATAAACAAATTTTAGCTCTTCCTGAGTATAATCGATAATTTTATACGGGTTATTTTCAGAAAAAACGGAAACCGGCTGATCCTGACTGGTGTTATCTTCTGCCATTTACTGCGCCCCTCTCCGTTGATTTACCATAGACTTTAATTCTGTGACGGTGTCATCAAACTGCGTTTCACTTACAAAGCCGCGGTCAGGTATTGCTTGTAATAGCTCTAAAACTCCTCTAATAGCGTGATTTTGCTGTTCCGCTTGCCTGCGAATAGCCGGATCACTTGATTGATTTAAAGTAATTAAGTTTTGTTCTCGCTCCGCCAACATAAACCGTTTTAAACCAATTAACTCTCGAACAGCGTTTTCAGGGTTGGTTAAGAAAAACTCAGTGCTTGGGAACAAGTTTGCCAGACGCTGCTGTTCAGCTTCTGCAAACCGTGGGCTATTAGCTAAAGCTACACGACCAAGGATGTTAACAGTGTCAATAAAGTTACCAGCCTCAACTTGATCTGCGGCTACGTTTCTGAGTGCAGGAACGATGGCACCACCAACTTCACTAAACACTTGCGCCAACTTGTTATAAAAACCAACCCCCTTACGAGCCGCATCTAAGGCGTTAAATACGCGTCTAGTAGTAACTCTACCACCTTCCATTCCAAGAATGTCTTCGGATTGTGAAATCTGGTTAGCAACCGCGGCATCGCCTATTTCTTGTCGAGTCTCACGCAGTTGACGACCGGCCTCCGCTTGAGAGCGAGCCAGCTTAACATCAGCAAAAGCTTTGTCCTTACTTACAAGCACCGCGCCCTCATATCTTGGGGAGGCCAGATTAATAACCTCACCATTTTTATCGTACAATGTAGAGCCAACCTTCTTAACAATGATATTCTCACCGTTCTCTAGTATCATGTTCTCGAAAGTACCGTTTTTAGGTGTCTTCTCACCGAAGATAGCAACCGGTGTTTCTTGCCCCTCTTTAATCTCCACAAGCTGACCTTCAACCAAACGAATGTCGCGTTTTTTGTTACCGTAGATAACTTCGACATTGTTTGGATTAGTAATGTCGATGACCTCACCGCCAACAGTAAGCGTTTTGCGAGTTTTATCACCAAAGATTGCGACAGGTTTTTTGCCATCAGTGATGTCGATAATTTGACCTTCAACAACCACGGTTTTGCGGTCAGGTTCAACTCGTGACAGACGGTTCTTAGTTTCTGTTGGCAACGCCATAAACTCTTCTTTGTTCATGCCGTACTTGCTGAAGTAATCCTTATCCGTAAGGACAGGCAGACCCATCATAAATTGTTGTGTCTCTTGATCAAGAGCACTGAACTGCTCTTTAGTAACGCCGTACTTAGCAAAGTAATCCTTATTCGTAAGGACAGGCAGGCCGCGTACATAATTCTGCATATCTGGGGATAATTGCTCAAAGGCGGCAAAACTGAACCCAAACTTGTCGAAGAAGGCTCTTTCCGTAATCGGCTTGTCCGGGGTAGGAGCTGTCGGAGGCTTCAGCATCATATATGATTCGCCTTCTGGTAAAGGATTGGCTTTACGCCAAGCCTGCATATCAGCTTTCCCCTGCTCAGAGTTTTTGTCAAAGATCGGAGATTGAGCACCGGTCTTAACGTTGTAAAGCACTACATCTTTTTCTTTTGGCTCACGAGGCATATTAGTTGTTGAGAACGAACCTTCGTTTTCAGACAACAGCTTTTCTGCTTCGGCACGACCTGCGGCGGTGCTTATGTCCGGCGACCCTAGATTTTTAGTGCCAGTTTTATCCAGCACGTTTATGAAGGAAGCCTTTTTAGGTTTAGCTCTTGCAAGCGCAAGTGCATCTTCTTGAGCAGTCTCCGCAGCAAGCTTTTTTTCAGCGGATTGAAGAGCGGCAAGGTCCATTGTGCGACCTTCTTTTTTCAAGTCTCTTTCAAATTCACGTTGCGCCTGTGCCCGCGCACCGATAGTTTGTGGTAGTTTAGTCGCCACTGCGGCGGCTGCAAGGCGTTCTGCCGCACTCATACCGGGCCGTTCACCGGGGATGCCCCCAGCAAAAGTTAAGGCAGTCTGTGCAATATCAAACAGCATTTGTGACTGAGTTAAGTTCTTCTGCTCTTCAAGGTCCGCGGCGCGTGATTCCGGGTCACCCAACCCGTATTCACGATATAGTTCGCGCTGACCCTCTACCAACTCACGAAGCCGTGTTCCGTCACCACGTTTAGGGATAATCGGTGCTCCTGCTGCGGTAGCTTCAGCCATACGAATAGCCTCTAAAACTCCGGCTTGACCCGACCGCAAAGTTCCGGGTAAAGCTACCTCTCCAGCTTTTGCATAGTATTGAACCGGCTGGTTGTCTCCGCGGCGGACCAGCCCGCCATCTTTAAAATTTACGGGAGGTGCCCCCTCCATAGGCATCGGCTGTGGTTCAGGTGGAGCAACTGTGGACATTATGCCCTGTGCCATCGCACCCTCTACCGGAGCAGACATTTCTTCTTGAGCAAGCTCGCCAATGCCCTGATCAACAGAGGCCATCATCATAACGGGCTGAACCAGAGCCAAAACAGATTCTGGTGTTTGTTGAGCATCTTCAGGGCCTACGACCTGAGCTAGTTCTGCATAACGCTCTTCAACACTGGCATCATCGCCACGGATAGCGTTCATTATATCTTCAGGGTCTTCCATGTTTTCCAAGTCACCGATACCGGCTTCGGCTGCACCAGACAACATCTGCTGTATCACTGTAGGATCTATGGCACCGGCCGCCTGTTGAGCAGGAGCACCGGGATCTGGCATCATAGCTGCTTGTCCTGCGGCCATACCGGCTGCTATGGCAGGAGGCTGTTCTGGCATCATACCGGCGATACCGCCCTCTTGCTTAAACTCTACGCCGCGGCCCATCAGGATGTCGGCCTGCGTAATTTCACCATCTTTGTTTAAATCAGGAAAAGCAGCTCCGCCCTTAGCAAACATTTGCCGCGCTAGTACACTTCTGTTCATCCGAATAACCCCGCTTTTGCTGCCCCGCCTGCCGCGGACAATCCTGCTATGCCCAGACCAAGGAACTGCTGAGCTGGTGAAACACTAGGAGATACGCCTGCCGTAATAGTTTGCTGAGATGACGGCGTACCTTTGTAAATATCTGAAAGAAAAGCATAACGCTGATAGGGTTCAAACAGTTGTTGCATTTGAGTCTGACGACCAGCTTCAAGTTCAGCCTGCTGCTGAGCCTGCTGCTGTTTGCCTAAATCAAACAGATAGCCTGTCTCGCGCTGTTGCAGCCCCTGACTAAGTTCAGCCATACGACCGAAGTCCTGTGCAGCTTGTCTTTGAGCTTGTTGAGCGTTCAAAAACGCCTGCGCCTGCGATTGTGCCAAAGCCTGCGCTCTGTTGCGGTCCACCTCTGCTTGTTGAATGGCGGCGCGACCACCACCAAACGCTCCTGCACCAAACGCTCCTGCTGCCGCCTGATTTTGTTGCATATCAAAAGAGCGGTCTATTTCTGCTTGAACAGCCTGTTGATACGGGTTCATGTATGTAGAAATGCCAGAAGGGTCCATAGCCTGACTAGCTTGTTGAAGAAACGGTAGGTACGAGCCTAACCCTTGTTGAGCCATGTCAATCGCGGCTGTAGAAAGTCCGGACATTCCTGCAACTTGTTGTGCAGGTAAAGTAACCGGTTGGTCAGCTAACTTTTTTGCAGACTCTAATAAACCTAACCGATAGGCTTCAATTTCCGGATCTTCGCGGACAATTTGAATTTGGGTATCTGTTGCCATTATGCCATCGCCTTTCCACGAGACTCAAGGTTACGCATCATGTCATACATACGATTTATGCCCTTTTCATTGTTCCCGTCACCCATGCCTTTTACTGCATCAGTAGTCATAACAAACTCACCGGGCATCAGCATAGCTCTGACGCTATCTTTTCCGGGTGTTCCTTCGTTTGGCATAATCCCGCCAGTACGCCTTGGGAAGATTTCACCACCGTCCGCTGCAAAAGTTTGTGGGTAGATAGACCTAAAATCAGGCATCTGACCCATAAACTGGTAATCTGTAGGCACAACAACTTGTCCGGGTGTTCCTGAGCCTCTACCGGCTAACAAATATTTGTCCGGATTTTCTCTAAGAAGGTCTGAACCCGTAACCCCTTGAATATCATCAATATTTAATTCTGGTTGTTCTGGCTTTGTGAAGAAACCACCTGCGGCAAGACCGGCTGTAGCTAATGCCGCAGAGGGGCCAAACTTACGAATAAAACCGGGGGAAAGTTGTTCAGTAGCTCGGGCTATCGCGTCTTTAGTGCTTAACTCTTTAAGACCTTTTGAAACTAATTCTTTATTTATTTCAGAAGCTCTTTGTAAAATCGCGTCTTGGCTGGGTGTGCCGCCAGTCAAAAAGTCCATAGCGGTGTCAAACTTACCGGTTAAATTTTGAAACAGCCCCGGTTCTGTAGTCCCTGTTCCCGAAGGAATTAAGTTTTCTTTTGGTATGCTATCTAAAGGAGATGTCATACCAGTGTTTTGAGCTAAAAGGTCTCTGCTCTTCGCTTGTTTTACTAAGAAATCGGACGCCTCTGAACCGGGTTTCATGGCCTCGCCCACTTGTAGTCGACCAGTGCCCGCGTCTGTCATGGTTGCCCCGGAATCCGCATATTGGCCTCGGAGATTAGCGGCTGCGTCAGACGTTACTGTAGGAACTTCTGTGGTTGGCACAAAATCAGTGAACAACGTGCCTTCACCAGTTAACCCCTTACCGGTAAAGGTGCCTTTTACTCCAGATGCTGTTTGAGCAAGACGACCGGCCGGATCGGACAAAGCATTGCTCACTTTTTCAGTAAAAGTAGCTCCCTTACCGGTAAACCCTGAGAACAACGCGCCTGTGCCACCTGCAATCAACGCACTCTTAAGAGCATCTTTTATATCTCCCCCAGATACTAAAGTACCAATACCAGAGCCAAGAGCAGCACCATAAATAGGTCCAAGCGGGGTCATTGCTAATGCGATAGGCAAAACGATCGGAGCTACTTTTTTAAGAACTTTACCCACACCTTTAAATGCCTTTTTAACGCCTCTAGCAACGCCAGAAACAGCTTTTTTAATACCACCAAATATTTTCTTTAAGAAAAACTCCGGCATACCGGTGTCTGGATTGATAGAGTTTACGCCAGAACCGACAATATATTGTTCTGGGTCTTCTACACCTAGCTCTCGTAAATGACTAAAAATAGAGTCTTTTAAATTTGGGTTGTTGTCGATTAAAGCTTTTGGTACAACGAGTTCACCTGTTTCAACGTGAGCTACTGTATCATCGCCATAACGACCATAAGAAGCCATACGACGGGCGATAGGATTAAAAGTAGCAATACCCGCAGAGCCAAACTCTTGTTCTGCCTCTTCTTTTTCAAGGGCTTCAATTTCGTGATCCTCCATGTAAAAATCGGCGATACCGCCGGAAGGAAACGTAAACTCTTCTTTTTTTGCCGCTGTGCTTTTCATATCAACCACTCAAATCTGGTTTCACACCCATAATATACAATGTTTTTCTTATCTAGTCTATTAGGTGACTACCTTTACTGTGCCGCTATCGTTATATAGTGCTCCCGTCTCCAACCCTGTGGGAGAAGTAGGAAGGTCTGTAAGGGTTATTGTGGTGCCTCTTAGTTCACCGGGATTTTGTATTTGTGTAACAATTTGCGTTAAAGCACGAATAAGTTCATCAAAATAAATGCGGTCATACTCTGCTGGAGGCAACGGAAATTGAGGTAAGGGTACTTTACTAACGCTCATCTCTTACCGTCCTGAACAACTTCAACTCTTGGTGAACCAAGTCTCCAGTTCATAAGAGTATTGCTGGACTCAACCCTTACACCAAACGATCTGCCCCTTACACGAACAAAACTTTGTGTGGCACTGTCACCAACATTCACTGTTTTTGAGGTTACATACCCTGTTCCCGGAAATCTTTCTCCTTTTATAGTGAAAACAGCTTGGTTATCCGCACTTGTTTCAGAGTTGTTGAAGCTAATATCTGGTATTAAGCGTTGAACAAAAACAAAACCATCACCGTCACCTATATCTATTGGGCTTGACTCAATAAACGATGTCATAGCAGTGCCGTCATCGTCATTAGTCTTTTCATGGTTATAAATTAAAGTAGCAACACTTGCCATTGGATATTCGTAAACGCCCTTATCAACCCAAGCAGACCTGCCAAATGCACCTACATACCAAATCTTTTGTTCATAGTTGTAAACTACATACTTGTCATTCTCTGTTGCTGAAGCAGATGGATAAAACCAAAACACCTCACCAAACTCAGAGTTGACTCCTGCTACAATCTTTTCAAATGCATCTTCATTTAAGTCATTGAAAACATGATCTCTAACGGTGCATGGTATGGGCTGCACTCGTCCTTCATAAATATAAAACCTGTTCTTGCCCATCCAAAACACAGCGTCTTCTACAGCCACTGCCCCCATTGGGGATATAGCGGTGGTGTTGGTAGATATCTGGTTTATGCCAAAAGTAAAAGGAGGCCCTATGAACTGCATACTATGAACAGAGGAGTCGGTGAGAACTATTATTTCTCTACGTGTTTTAACCGCTTGTATGATTGCCGATCCGCTCTCAACTCTTAAATCACCAGCAGTGTTGGTGGCGGTTGCCTCCCAATCAAAGGCATTTTCTTGGTCACTAAACCTGATTAAAAGCCTATCCAGCTCAGTAGATCCTTGTGGCGTAGTGCCAAAAACAAGAACATGACGGTCGCTCGTAACCATAACCTGCCTGTTCTGCAAAGGCACAGATGTACTAAACTCGCTTATTTTAAACGCTCTGGTAGACACACCGTCATTTTCACGCCAAAAGAATAATTCTCCACCTCTTGGACAAAGTATTAAGTTTTCACCAAAGTTATCTTGTGTATATATGCGGAGGCCCGTGGTCGTTGAAATGGGTTCAGACGATGCCAGACCCCAACCATCGGCACCCCAAGTTCCAGCACCCCAACCAGAACCTAGTAGCTGTCTTGTTGAACCTCTATTTAATTGATATTCAGCCTCAATCAAGCCTGAATTGGTTAAGGTAAAACCAGCGTTTGAAGAAAGAGTAATAGTGTAAGTATTACTGGTGGGAACGGTTATAATCTCATGTTCTTTTACTAATAAAGTAACTAAAGAGCTAAGTTGTGAAGGCAATTCACAACTTGTGAACGTGACAAAATCTCCAGTTAACGCCCCGTGATCGTTGTCTGTTATGGTAACAGTTGTACTGTTAAAAGTGCTTGTAAACGTAATAACTGCGTTTGCGACAGGCGCAGCGTTGATATTAACAGAAAGAGAACCAAGGCCAGACGAGGCTAAAAAACCAGAAGGAGAAACAATTACGTTTGTCATATTTCACCCCTTAATCGCCTACAGGAACAAGAACACCCGGCTCTATAGACACCTCAACTGTGCCAAGAACAGTTACACCAACTATTTCAGCCTTAGTTTCAATTACTTCTGTTGCATCAAGTGTAACAGAACCAAGACTAGCTGTTAAACTTAAACCTGTTACGGTGCTTTCTACATCAACATCAACTGGTTTTTTAACACTACGTCTTATGGGTGTAATGTCATTATATGTGCCACCAGACTCAATGTAATATTTTCTATCTGTACCTAAACCAAGGAATTTGTCGCCAGCTAAGTTTGTCCAAGTGTGTAAGGTTCTAGGCGTACCAAGGTAGGTGTTATTAGATAGTTTTTCCCAACCACCTATCTTTTCCGGATAACCAAAACGAAATCTAACTTTATCACAGTCATTCCAACCACCTTCATTACTATATGAAGTAGTTTCCTTGTTTATTCCGGGTTTAAACTGTAATTTAGTTAGAGGCATTAATACGTCTTTGCTGCTTCGTTGTGTGGAACAGGTGACGGGTCTGTTGCTTTTTCAATATTACCTGCTAGAACTATTCTTTCTGCTGGTGTGGCACTAACGCTATGCATCATTATCGGAGGGAAAACAATTAGTCTGCCTTCTTTAGCCTCAATGTTAACACCCTCTAAGCGTAAAGGACTGCTTCCTTCCGCACATTTTAAAAAGTAAACAAAACTTAAATGTGCAGGAAAATGATGATGAGGTACTGTATTTTGCCCTTCTTTGTACCTAGCAACCCAAGCATGAGTTAGAACCCAAGCAGGTACACAAGCAGCCCAAGGATGGTCGTTTATAAGTTTTATCAGTTCGTCAAGAACAGGATTAAGAGCGTTTGTTTCTTCCCATATACACCAATGAGACATATCCGCTTTTACATTGCTGGAATGACTTTGACTATCAGTAAAGGTGTTACAGTATTCTTGCGCTTCTGGAGTAACAATACTGTTATCTGTGTCTCGTATTAGTACAGGCAAATCTATTGATATTTGAACAAAGTTAGCTTTTGTACTAAATCCCTCTTGAGGTTCAAAAGGGACGCGTTGATTTAACACAGGGTTTTTATGGTCATTTACATTTGGAGAGGGCAACAATCTTATTACTCCTCAGTATCTTTTACTGCTGCTGTTCTTTTTTGACCAGCGGATAAGAAAGATGGTGTAGAACCAGTTGTTTTAAGATGTGCTGGATATATTCGATAAACAACATCGTCTAAGTCTGCTTCAGTCCATTTTGACTGTAACTCAAGAAAAGTCCATGTACCGTCAGTAAATGTAATCTTTGCGGTTCCATTATTAATTTCTGATACTGTGTATTCCATACTCATTGTATTTGTCCTCTATATATTATGGGGCGTTTCCTTGAACGGTTCCATTGTTAGTAAAGGTTAAAGTTCCCCCTGACTGCCTAGCGTATTTTCCAGCAGCACCGCCAGCACCGCCAGCAACACCATTAGTGTAATTGCCGTTAACACCAGTAGCTCCAGTAGCTCCAGCACTGCCAAAATCACCACCAGCTCCACCAGATCCACCAGCACCAGAGTTATTAGATCCACTGCTGCCAGAAGCACCAGATCCAGCAGATACGCCATAGCCAGCACCCACACCACCAGCACCGCCACCTCCACCAGAAGAATACGAAGTGCCTGTAATATTCAAAGTGTAACGATAGAATGGCTGACCATCATTGTAAACATATTGAACCATCTGGTAGCTACCTCTTGAATAGACACCATAAGATGTGGTTACGTTTGGAAATGTTTGTATAGGATAGAAATAACTTCCTCGAACATCAGTGCCGTTATTCCTAATAAAATATTTATAATTCCCATATTCCAGATAGGCCCAATATGTAACGCCCGAATAGTAACCAGTAGTGGACGTATAGCTGCCTTGACCACCTGTGCCGCCAGTACCTCCACCTCCACCGCCAGAACGAACAACGCCGTTGTTAATAAACGTGCAAGTGGTTGCTGATTCAAACGCGTCACCACCAGCCTGACCAGCCGCACCCCCATAACCAGACAACGTGCCATTGTTGGTGATGGTAATAGTGCCTGCGCCACCAGAAGGAACTTCTAACGCTTCTTCTGACGTGCTTGTTGCACCTAACTCAACACCACTATCAATCACGATTTCTTTTGGATAATCCAAATCAAAATCATCGCCAAAAATTGTACTGGCATTTTGATTGGTTGCACCGCTGGTATATGTTTTGCGAAAGCCCTTAGCTGTGCTTCTAAAGTCTGCAATTTTAATTTCACCGCTTGTCGGAACAGATGCGGCAAGATTTGTAGCAGTGTTGTCACTAGCTTTGGCTTTTATGTTTGTTCCACCACGATACAAATCTGAATATGAAATAGCAGAAGACCCGCCTACGAACTCAGTTCGTAAGTCCGAAAAACTAACTGCGCCACTCGATGCGATAGCCATTAGATTGACCCAAATGCAGTTACATCATCAACGGTTACAATCTCACCATCATCCGCAAACTTAATCTTTGCAGTGCCATTATACTTAAATAACAGATTGTTACCGCTCAACTCTATTGTCCACTTACTTGAACCAAATTGAATAGCCTGACTATTTGTATCCAACGTACCTCCAAGCTGGGGAGTCGTGTCGTTAACAAGGTCGGTAGGAACTGAAAGCACATTACTAACATCTGTTACAGCAGCCCCACCACCAGCACCGTCACAGAAAATAATTTTAGAGGTTCCGTTGCTTACGCTTACATTTGCACCAGAACCCTGTGTAAAGGTTGCTGTTTGACCAGACGCATTGTTAACAATAAAGAACTTTTTAAGTGTGTTAGGTGATATTGTAATCGTGTTTGTACCAGAGGGAGAGCCTATTAAATTTAAAAAATTAAACTGAGCCTCTGATGCCGTTCCGTCACTAGCAGTTAACGTATGCGTAGTGCCGCTAAGTGAAATATTTCCTACTCCACCAAGACGATCAACAATATCGAAGTTTGTATTAGTTGTATCGCCCCAAGTTCCAGCCTGTTCGCCGGTAGCGGGTTTTTCAAGACCAATGTTTGTGTATGAACTAGCCATGTCTCATTTCCTTTTCAGGGTTTCAAACAAATATACAGCAATATTTTTTATGCCGCAACCTCTGTCCAAATGTTAGAGGTTGATGGAACAATCCTGCCCCAAATTATAGGGTCAGAAATACTGCCTGTTCCAACCACTCCTGTTAATGACACAACAGCCGTGCCAACTACCGATTCACTGCCAAGACCTGATGTCATAGCTATTCCAGTAGGAATAGGTGCAACATCTATAATAATAGTTTCACTACCTAAAGCGGATGTCGCAGCAACTCCTGTAGTAGGTGCACCTGTGTTAGTTTCAATACCTACACTAGCAAGTGTACCTGTGCCAGCAACTCCTGTAAGTGTTAAAACACACGTTCCAACAACACTTTCATCACCAAGCCCAACAGAACCAACTAAGCTGTCTTCAGTAGCAATCGCTCCTGCACCAACTAAAACCGACTCAAGAAGTGTTGTTCCTACAACACCTGTAACAGTTGTGGTTGAGTCACCAACAACAGTTGGAGTGTTTAAGTTTGTAGTGCCTACTAAACTTGAAGGGGTGATAATCTGACCAACGTCAGCGTTAACACCGCCACCCCATACACCCTCACCCCAAGTTCCATTACCCCAACCAGTAAGGCTTTCGGTTGTTCCTAAAACACCTGTTACGGAAAAAGACACAGGTATTGAAACAACAACTGTGCCCACCGCACCTGTGCCAGTTACACTGGTTGGCTCTGCAACATTAAATATAAAGATTCCTGCACTGCCTACAGCAGTTGTTCCCGCAACGCCCGTTGGCGATACAAGAGCACTACCTGAAACAGATTCATCGCCCAAGGCTGAAGTTGAAGCGAGTCCTGTAACAGCCACTGTGGCATCGGCAAAACCGCCCCAACCACTTGCGTTCCACGCACCTTGACCCCAACCGTTTACAGACATAATAGCCTGCCTTTAGGCGATACGGATAATCGCGCTGGATCCGTTTGCCGTTGGAAACTGTATTGTAAACGTGCCAGATGTAGATGACTTATTACTTGTAAAATCTAGTACAGCCACGGCTTTGTTACTGTCTGTGCTGTTGTATATCAAAGCACCCATTGCAGTGATCGTTGCTGTAGTAAAACTTAAGTCAGCAAAATCTGTAAAAGCTGTTGTTCCAGATGATGTCGGGTCTACTCTAGTTAGAGTTCCACCACCAGATGCATATGACCCACTATTTGCAACTTCACCAGTCGTTGTAAACGCGGTAGTCGTAGCACCTAATGTTGCAGTTGTAGAGGATTTTCCGCCACCACCTTCTGCGTATAAAGCCAGTTTAAAGGTGTCGCCACCTGAGTTTTTAAAGTTGTGCACACCCTCTAAAAGTTCTTTTTTAAAAGAGGTGCACATTGCTTGTGCTATAGCCATGTCTATATTCTCCTAACAAGTTCAGCCATGTCGCTGTTTCCAGCCTGTGACATCTTGTTGGCGATAGTAGCACGTTCTTCTCGGCGCGCCAACTCCATGTAATGATATAATACATGACGCAAATGATTTTGAAAAGCCTCGGCTTGATCTCGTATTGCAGGAGGAGCCGTATTAGACACAGACATAATTTTATCCATAGCTAATTCAACTAATTGTTCTGTGGAATGACCGCCACCATCAGAAGTCATAACATTAACAGAAGATACCTGCACACCTGTTTCAAAACTAATCATTTTCTTCCTCATAACTTACGTTTGGTATATCGTGCCTGCCTATTAAAACAGGATCTTTTCCATCTAAAGGTTCTGGGGGCGATAAACCCTCTTCGTGTAAATATTTAGACAACTTGCTTTGTTTAGACACAACAAGCTGATTATCCACCATTCTTTGAACTAAAGGATCTTCAAGTCGATGATAACCATACAACTTTTCATTTTCAGGAACATTGGTGTCTAAAAGACCAGAATGAGGAGCTACTTCAACAAGCACTCCTCTAGACAAAGCCGCTGCACACCAAAACTCTACACAGGCTCTGCCCGCTTCTGCAAAATGAATGTTTTCTTTGTAACTAAAATCTATGCCATACAGGCATACTTTTGCAACTTTGGAGTAAATAGCAAAGGCCATGGCGTAAGCCACGGTATTGTTAAAGTAACAAAAAGACACGTCTTTTATGACTTTTTCCAAGGGATACTCTATTATTTCAGGCACTCTACTATCTAAAGCACAAGAATAAATCGGGCCCTTGTTTGGAGTCTGTAACAAAAACTCTTTTGCTATCCCTGTTTGTTTTCCAGCTTTTACGTCATCTAAAAAACGCTCTGCCGGGTCCATCATGAAAGTGCGGTCAACTTGTAATACCGCACCTATACAATTTATACCCCAGATTTCATCAAATTTTTTAGAATTTATCCTATGTAAAACAAAATCGCTAAAGCTGCCTCCCATAGCCACAATAGCGATTTCTTTCCCTTTCAGGTTTTTTTTCATTGTTTCCTAACTCTTGTTAATCCCTCTCTATAAGCATCTGTATTCTCTACACCTTCTGCATAAAGTTTTAAACGAGTAGCAGCCTCAATAAACCGCTTTTCATATTCTTGCGATAGAGAAGGATCTCCTTTCATAAAGGTGTAGGCATCCACTAAACAACCGTATAAAAGAACATCTGGAGCATTTTCTCCAAACCATGAAGTACCTGCACTTCCAGTTATAGAACTTGGTCGATAATAATAATGAAGTTCACAAGTATAAGCAGCGTCTGGAGTAGGAGCTAGTATAAAGTTGTCTACATCAAACAAACTGTAATACTTAGGTGTACCTGTGGTAGATGGGTTAGGCGTGTACTCCTGCAAAAAATTAACATCCTTCTGAAGTAAAAAAACATTTTCATTGTTTTTTACTATAGATAAAGAGAAAGATGCTAAATAATCTGAAGGAGCGGCTAAAAACTTATTGCCAGAAGTGGTTGACGCTGTTGCGTTTTTCCTAAAAAAATCAAGATCAACTAGTTTTAACAGCCGCTCTTCTGTGTTTTTAATAAAGTTATCTAAATTGTTAACAAACGTGGTTTCGCTGTTTTCTGTGTAATCTTGGATAGCTGTTTTTAAGGTAGTATGTGTATAAGTCATTTTTTACACTATTGTTATGTTTCCGACCATGCTGCTATGCACAGTGCATTGATATACCAAAGAAGTATCACTTGGTTCATGTGGCACAATAAATTGTGTAACACCTGTAACACTATTGTAATTTTCTGTAACACCTGTTGTAAACGCGGAGCCCCCGGAACTGGTTCTTATTTGTAAAGGATGACCACTAACATGACTAGAGTTATCTATTATGTAAGTATGTCCTTTGTAAAAGGTAAAATTAGGATTATTTCCGGAAGTAGCACCCGGACCAGAAAATTGATAAGCTGATCCTGTAGCCGCCGTTGTGGTGTATTTAGTTACAGGACCAGTGGTTTCATCGTTTAACCTAATCCAAACCCCACCATGAGCAAAATACAGCCCACCAGTTGCGTGAACGTGAGCTACAGCTCCATGATATGTTGAAGCACTAGGTAAATCGCTCAAAGCACCATAATAAAAGACTATTTTGTTTGCACCAGAACTAACATCAAAAAGACCATTTGCATCTATTATATCAGTCAAAACGCTAGAACTGTTTCCTAACGCTGCATAAATCTCATTGAAATTGTCATTAATCTTATCCGCACCAGCACGAAGAGTATCACCTGTGCCATCGTTTGCGCTTGATCCAATTCCTACTGTTTGTTTTGCCATTTAAGCCTCGTCAAAAGTCCTACTTGTTGCATCAAGTGTAACACTTGTTGAGTCAAAGGTCGATGTTGACGTTGTTACAGAAACTGTTACAGACCCAAGTGTAATAGTGGAAGAAACACCTGTTAACTCAACAGGGGTGACAACAGCCCCACTAAAAGTAACTGTGCCAACTTTACCCTCTGCTTGAGGAACCAACTCATACCGCAAAGTGGTTATGTTAAAAACAGGAAACTCAATTTTAGCGTTAAATATGTTATTAGTGTTTGGTCTAGGTTCTCTAAGTGTTTGTGGGTCATGTACTTTTTTAAAAGGTCCAAGTTGAGGATGTTTTCTTTCAAATTCATCCTTCCCGACTAATAAACCGTTCCATTCTTTACGCATGTCTCTGTATCTATAACGCATTCCAGAGCGATCAGATATGGCGTAAGCATTTTTTCCAGAGGCGTATCTAGCCATTAGTTTGCCCTAAAGTAAGCATATTCCGGAGTCACTGTGAAACTAGCTCTATCTCTGTCCTCTCCCATAGCTCTTTCAAACTCTTCCTCATATATGACTTTTAACATTTGAGTGCGTTCAGGAGCGCGTTTAAGTGAAAGATAGTAGGCTAAACCAGCCGCTAAACAAGGATAGAACCTAAAAGGTACGTCCAAAGTGTTTACAGCAGTATCAGCGTCATCTATGCGTGTCAAAGCATTGTAAACGACCACATCCGTGCTGTTATCGGGTGTTGGCCATAAACGTAAGCTGGGCGTTACTTGTCTATCCAAGAAAAACTGTGTGGGCCTACCAGTGGTGGCTTTAGTAGGAATGTTTAGATCGTCATCCCGACTAACTCTTGTTAAAGAAAAATCCGTGCTACTACGCGTCACAACAGCACTTAATATGTCTATTATGTCCGTAGACAGAGCGTATGTTCTTGTCCCAGAGGTTAAGGCTTGTGTTCGTTGCGTTATAGTCCACTGATTAAGACCACGATTGGCCCACTCAGCTAACATTAAGTTAAGAGAACGCCGCGCAGTTTTAAGGTCATAACCGGTCCTAACCTCTAACCCACAACGCTCAAAAGCCTCTTCTACGTAATCGGATACGTCTAATTCAAAATCTACACTTCCAGAAACAGCCATCACTTATCTTTCGCATACAAGTTATCAAATATCTGGTTCACATCCATTGTATAGTCTAAATCTGATTTTGAATAGTGTATATGCTGAGATGGCAAGAAATCTGGCGCACCCTCGCCTGTTTCAAACCAAGCCGGATGTGTGACCCTCACACGATTGTTAGGCAGAGCAACGATGTTACCAGTATAAGGACCAGCATCTAAAAGCTCTAAGACATGGCTTTGCTTATGTTGCGCCGGGTCATCAGCTATCTCACTTTCAGTATAATCTACCGTAAAATAGTACTTAGCTGGATAAAACTCAGGTCCTATTTTAGCTATCCAAGGGCACGGATGAGCTCGATCTAAACGATAAACTGCGTGTGTATGGGACATACAGTCCCAAGGCTGCGCCAAATGGACAGGCATAGGTTCTGGCCATTCTTCAAAAGGGGTGTCTGCAACAAGCGCGGTTATGGGCATTCTGGCCCACATCGCTCCCCCATGCACGTTCTGTTCATCCGTGTCATCCGTTTCACAGCCGGTGAATATCATCTGAAAACTCAAACACCGGCTGGGCATCGTGGTAACCGCAATCGCCATGGCATGAAGAAACTCGCCATGATAATTAGAATGGTTGCAGGTATACTCTCTCCGCACCCAGCATTTGAAATGCGGAATATTACTTTGAAGATAGGGCAAGGTCTTATACCTTGCCGCCCTTGGCCATACCCTTCTTCTTCATCATGCCGCCACCGGCCATCTTTTTGACTTTACCGCCTTTGGCATAACCTTTTTTCTTCATCATGCCACCACCGGCCATCTTCTGGACCTTACCGCCCTTAGCCATGCCCTTCTTCTTCATTCCAACGGCACCGCCTTTTGCATAACCTTTTTTCTTCACCTTGCCGCCCTTAGCCATACCTTTTTTCTTCATGGTGGGGGCTGCGTTTCCAACAAGGCTAGATGCATACTCATCCATTGTCATAAATTCTTTTGCCATTTTTTGCTCCTATGCAATTTTGGTGCGTTTTCTTCTGTTAGCCATCACAGCACCGCAACCACGTGCTACAACAGTTCCGGGGATCTTTTTCCCTCTAAAAGGTCTCTTAGGGCGTGTTACAGCCCCTCCGTTCCTTAAATTTGTTACCTTCGCAGGTTTTGTATTAGCGACCGTAGTCTTTCCTTTAGCTCCCGCTTTTTTCTTTTTACGCGCAGTTGCAGCGCGTTCACTCTTGGATAGACTATTAGCTTTAGATCTAGGCAAGCAACGATCAGGGTTTTTCTTATCTTTTGAAGTACCACATGGGCCTTTGATAGAGCCATCAGATCCAAT
>MDTD01072168.1_pt1 | contig 21914 bp, 16 predicted proteins | sample 811221 | NCBI WGS metagenome assembly MDTD01 (sample SAMN05326646, study PRJNA326480) | marine metagenome | isolation source: seawater | place: Pacific Ocean: South West | collected 2011 | reverse complement strand
CACCACCCACCAAGAGCATTCGAAGTCCGAGTGCATGTCGCGGACCGGTAGTTCAGCTGGTTAGAATGCCGGCCTGTCACGCCGGAGGTCGCGGGTTCGAGTCCCGTCCGGTCCGCCATTTCTGTGCCTAAACGCTACCTGGTCTCATAAGTACATATTTTATTTTGTAGGCGTTTGCAGCAACGGCCGCTGGTGGCATTCCAATAAGTTTTATATCTCAGACTCAAACAACTAGTAGGTCTGATCTCTATCCTTACACTCTTTTGAAATTTCAGCTGGGTTAGGACGCAAGAATCGCGCGAGCTGTCCGAATTCTAGTGGTCCCTTACCGGCTTGTCCTAGAGATATTCGTTCAGCTGCTCTGTTGTGTTTGAGAGTGTAAGGAATTCTGCACGGGATTTTGCACTCGAGGTAATATCTAATTTGCTCGTCCTTCCAATACTCTTACAGCTCATTGTGGGGCCTGTCAGAATGCTTTTCTTCCTCTATGAAGCTTTAATAGCGCTAGCGTAGGGGAGGGGTGAGTTAGGAGCGAAAAGACCAACAAAAAGCATGGGTTCATAATGTGAGGATTCGAAGTTATCCCTCGGAATAACGGACGTATCCGTGTGTCGCAACTTTCAGCGTTGTTGATATCACAGATATCAGAGTCAAGTTGTTAGTCAAAGTTCCAAAGATCGATAAATGAACGAGAACGGGCACGGTCCATAATGTCTTCCGCTTCCGTTACAAGTTGAGGTCTTCCTGACGCTAGGTCATGTATTTCACTTGGATCCTTGTCCAGATCATAGAGCTCGATTGTAGGTTCAGAGTTCTTTCCTGCGTGAAACCGTATGGCTTTCCAATTGGTGTTATGAGTATCAAGAAACCGCACCGCTTGGGATTTTCCGCCATTGGCATTGTGAAACTCCCAATATAAGCTCTTATGGATTCTTTGTCCGTCTTCCGCTAGTAACGCCGGTAAGAAAGAAATGCCGTCGTTAGCAGGTGGTTCAACACCAGCAAGCTCAGCGAGAGTTGGCATAATGTCCCAAAATGCGGAAACATGATTGCTTGAGCTACCTGGTTTAATTTTTCCTGGCCAGCGGGCGAGGGTCGGTACTCGAATGCCGCCTTCATATAGGTCTCTTTTGTACCCGCGGAATTGTCCATTAGAGTTAAAAAATTCCATGTCACCACCACCTTCTGAGGTTGGCCCATTATCGCTACTGAAGATAACAAGTGTGTTCTCGTCAATACCCAAATCGTTTAGTCTCTCAAAAATCCGTCCAACGCTTCGATCAATGTTCGAAATCATTGCTGCTCTTGCAGCTCTTGGTCTAAGTTGCGGCAAGTAATTGCGCTCAGCAGTGTAGGGAGTTTCCTCAAAATGTGAATATGAGTTCATCTCCTGCTCTGGAGCCTGCAGTGAGGCGTGGGGCATTGCGAATGCGAGATACAAAAAGAAAGGGTGTTGATGATTCTCCGAGATAAATTGTAGTGCAGTTTCTGTCATTCGGGCTGGAGCATAGTCGTCTCTCCGAAAAGGCTCATAGCTGGATCCGTCATATGGATCGACGTCGCTTGGCAAAGGTTGATGCGGATATAAAAATGCGTTTTCGAGAGGATATCGTTCCTGATTTTCCCAGAGGTGTGTTGGATAATGATTGTGTGCTTGCTTTTGATCCAAGTAGCCAAAGAAGTAGTCAAACCCGTGTTTGTTTGGAGCGCCGTGTGAACCTGGTCCTCCCAGTCCCCATTTTCCGATTAAGGCGGTTCGGTATTTCGCGGCACGCAACATGGTTGCTATTGTTTGAGTTCCGGGATTAAGAGGCATTTGTCCGAATTCATCCTGATCTGTATACCCACCTAATTCAAAGTTGCCTCGGATCTGGGCATGCCCCGTGTGTAATCCTGTCATTAAAGCTGCCCTAGATGGCGCGCAGACAGTGCTACCCGAATAGTGCTGCATGAGCTTCATCCCCTCGCGAGACATCTGAGTCAGATAAGGCGTGTCAGTGTGTTCTTGTCCAAAGGGTTCAATGTCGCCTATGCCAAGGTCGTCGGCGAGAATGTAAATTATATTTGGTTTACTTTCTGGGTTCCTGAAAGCGATAGATTGGGCCGAAGAGATATGGAGAGTTTCAAAAGCGTGCAAAGAGAGCAAAACAATCAATGCAGACCCTAGCCATTTTTGAGAAATATTTCGAGTTCTTCTGTACACTCATTCCCCCGGAGTGAAAAGGTAGATTGGCCTTAGTCTGAAATTTGATTCCTAATTGAATCGAAATTTAAGATTCTTTTCAATTGCTAGATCTGTATTTGCTAATCTTTAGTCAAGGCAGTCAGCCCGGTTATCAGATTGGGGTTCATTGCTAATATAGTGGAGCTCCGAAGGGAACCTACTTGCTGTATTTACATTGCATTCTTGCCCTTACTCTGCGGGGGATTATATGAAAACTTGCCTAAGAATAGGGACCTATCAAAATAGGTATACGCCTGACCAAGCCGGAGGTAGATTTTCAAGTTTCACCCGGTTCGTCATTTTTATGCTTTTCGGTTAGTGATTAAATGAAGTATTTTTGATGCTGTTAAAACTACAGCTTTTAGAGCGTGTTAGGTTTTACGCTGGGCGTCGAGCGATAGTTCTGCTTGTAGAGATCCCTCAATACTCCATGAGCTGTAAGCCTAACGAAGTGTTAGTACTCCAGTGTTTTGTAGTTAGCTTATTTTTCGGTTAGTTTCGAAGTAAGAAGATTCTGAGTCCCGCCTATTTTTGAAACGGAGTGAAGATTGACCATGTGGTACAAACCGTGGTTTTTGATCACTAAATTACAACAATATATTTTGGTTTAATATGAAAAAGCTTAGCGCAACGATAACGGTTTTCTGCATTTCTCTTGGCTTTCAAGGACAAACTTTGGCAACGCCTGAACCAACATCGGATATACTTTTAGAAGATCGAATTAAACTCACCTTTTTAGGTACCGGTGCTCCGAGACCTTCGCTGACTCGCTATGGCCCGTCCATCCTAGTGGAAGCAGGTAATCAAAAATTGTTAGTTGACGCTGGGCCAGGTATGCGAGAGAGATTGTTTGAAGCAGGCGGATTTGAATTGCTTACCGATATCGATCTAATCATCCTAACCCATTTGCATTTTGACCACACAATCAGTGTGCCTGGCTTGTGGTTGAGTGGCTGGTTATTTGGGCGCAAAAGCCCCATGACAGTCTATGGGCCGGTAGGGACTGAAAGCATGATGGGTCATTTTGAGTCTGCTTATGCGTGGGATATCCGTTACAGGGAGATAGTGGGTGTTCATGAGCGGGGTTCCGATTTAATTGCCTTTGATATTGAACCTGGAGTTTTTTATGAGAAAGACGGCTTGAGGATAACTGCGATTAGTGTTGAGCATATGCCGGTGATTAAAGGGTACTCTCTGAGTCCTGCTATAGAAGGTTCTACTCTCGGATTCCGTATCGATTATCTTAGCCGCAGTGTGATTTTTTCTGGGGACACGCGGACAACATCCTCTTCTAACCTTATAGGGCACAGTATGAATGTAGACGTTCTCATACATGAAGTTCAAGTTCCAGCACCGGGTAATTCGCCTGAGGCAATACTTGCTAATGTTAGTCTATCGGTTCACTCCACGCCGGAACAAGTTGCTGCGTTATTTAGAACTACACGCCCGCGTCTTGGAGTGTATTCTCATATTATTCCTCCAGAATTAACTTCTGATCAAATCACAGAGGCGACTGATTATGATGGTCCTATGCTGGTAGCAGAAGATTTAATGACCTTGACAATTGGTGATGAGATTACAATAGGTGTTGCAGGAGATTCTGGCACTGATATCTTCACTGAAGCTGATGTGGTTGATCGATAGCAAATTTTGAGAAACATTTATGAAACCACTTTCCTTTGACAGGTAATTGGATTTTAGTGTCGACTAGAAGTCCGCAGGCCGCATTCAATGCATATTGCGATAGCTTCGATGCGGAGATTAGATGAGAAATTTAGAAAAGCGGCCAACGGGGCCGAATGAATTAGAAAGAATAAACTAAATCACAAGCATATCCATGAACTCATTGACTGGCGTTTTTTCAAGGCGGGCTTTATCTTTAAGAAGCCCGCAAATTTGTTCGCACCGGACCGCTGGGAAACGAGTTGCCAAGTTTGCTTTAAACTTCTCTTCTAGCAAAGGTATCCCCTCCTGCCGACGCCGCCGGTGCCCTACTGGATAGTGAATTTCCAATTCGTCCGTTGAGCTGCCGTCTTTAAAGAAAACCTGCAAACAGTTCGCTATAGAGCGTTTTTCAGGTTCCAGATATTCTTTCGAATATTCTTCATTCTCATGAACTTCCATCTTGTCTCTCAGTTGATCAATTACAGGGTTTGCAAGGTGAAAACTATCTTCATAGTGATCAGCAGTGAGATGACCGAATGCAAGCGGCACAGCAATCATGTATTGAAGGCAATGGTCGCGATCGGCCGGATTGTTCAGAGGACCAAGCTTGCTAATGATACGGATGGCCGACTCATGAGTACGAATTACGATTTTCTCTATATCTTTGAGCCTATCTTTTACCTTAGGGTGGAGACGAACTGCCGCTTCGGCTGCAGTCTGAGCGTGGAATTCGGCGGGAAAGGATACTTTGAACAGGATGTTTTCCATTACGTAGCAGCCGTAAGGTCCCACGACAAATGGTTTACTGTTAAAAGACACATCATAAAAGCCCCATCCGGGCGCGGAAAGAGCGCTGGGATAACCAATTTCTCCTTTTAGCGTGAGATCGGCAAGCCTAACACCTCGGGAGGTTGCGTCGCCTGCAGCCCAAGATTTCCTGGGGCCGGCATTGGGCGCGTGGCGATACGTCCGAAGGCTCGAGCCATCAAGCCATGCTTGAGAGAGGGCATCGACAACTTGATCCTTACTGCCTCCTAACATTCGGGTAGCAACAGCCGTGGAGGCAACTCGGACCAATAAGACATGGCAGAGTCCTACACGATTAAAGCTGTTCTCAAGCGCTAAAATACCCTGAATTTCATGTGCTTTGATCATTGCGGTGAGAACGTCTTTCATACAGAGTGGTAGTTTGCCAGCTGCTATTGCTCGCTGCGACAGATGATCTGCAACCGATAAAATCGCGCCAAGGTTATCGGAAGGATGCCCCCACTCGGCGGCTAGCCATGTGTCGTTGTAATCTAGCCAACGAATAATGCAGCCAATGTCCCACGCAGCTTTTACCGGATCTAGACGAAATTGTGTGCCTGGTACTCGGGCACCATTCGGCACTTCGGTGCCCTCAACAAGTGGTCCGAGTAATTTGGCGCATTCCGGGAATCTCAGGGCAAGAAAGCCGCATCCAAGGGTGTCCATAAGACAACTACGCGCAGTGTCGTAAGCTTCAGCGGATGTAACTTCATAATCACAGACGTAGTCTGCTATATCTGTTAACACCTTATCTGGCGATGGGCGATCGTTGATGTCAAAGTTTTTAGTCATATAAAAGTTTTATTCTTGTTGCGTTAAAAATTCATCTTTCCTTACGCTACAGTTCGGTTGTCATGGATCGTAGGGCAACTTATGTTCAATTGAAAAAATGCAATTTAATCTGGCAAACAATCCTTGAGTGATATTTCGTTTATCGATGTATCATTTTTTAAAAACTGCCGCTTGGTATAAAAAAGAAATTTGACATGACAATTAACAACCCTAAACCTCATCTTGACTGAGAATAATCGAACCGTGCTTTGGGCTAAAAATGGTGTTAGCTGTCCGTCTTGGCGTTGAGGTTTCGCTGAGAGTATCGCCCTTTGTCGCCTCTTCGCAAAATCAAAATGCGAGCAATTCGCAGTCTAATAACCAACCCAAGGAGGTTCAATCAGCAGTTCGGGGCTTGCACCAGGCTTGGCAATCCATTTTTGGGGACGTCCATAGATATTATCGCCGCCATACATTATCCCTTCCGAAGACACACTAAAGCTGTGTACTTCTCGAAATCCATCAGGCAATTCAGAAGGAACTAACCAAGTGTACTTTTGATTTCCTTCAAAATCGAAGTTAATAAACCGCAATGGGTTATGGGCTGTCATCCAGAAATCATTTCTGTTGACAATCACGTCTAATGCCATGCCAGAAATATCTATCCTACGTTCAAAGCGGAATTCAGTAATGCTCTCTGTTGATCGCCAAATGTTCACACCAAAACCGGATCGATCAAGAACGAATATTCGCCCTTCAGGCCCAATGCTTAAGGAATGAATGCCGTTGGTACCGCCAGGAATAGCTCCTTCACTACCGAACTCAGTTAAGTATTCCATCTCACTGTCGTAAACGATGACACGATTATTGAGTAAGCCATCTGCAACCAGAATTCTACCATCTGGCATAAATGCAACATCTTGCGGGCTACCATAATGTGTCGCGTCAGTGCCTGGGACCCCTTTTTCTCCGTAAGTTGCAAGTAGCTCACTTCCATCATTGGCGATTACATAGATTTGATGGTGAGTCTGATTGATGACCCACAACTTGCGCTCTGGGTCATAGGGGCTGACCCTGATACGTTCAGGTCCGGGGCCTTCCGCTCCATCACAAAGGTAATCTAGATGGTCCCAGACCTCTACAACGTTGCCATTCGTGTCGAGAACGAAAATGCAGTTTTGCCAGGTTCGTCTTTCGTCTTCCGTTAAAACGCTGATACCAAGCTCGCCGGCGAATCCGTGGAAATTCAAGGGCACATCAAGGGGTATTCGGGTCTCTCCTCGCTGACTAACGATTAATCGGCCAGGATGGTCTGACAACACGCCGGAAGCACCGCCAAAAGCAAAACCTTCTTCGGCGAAAGGTTTAGCCCAGTAAGTCACTACTTCATACGGACTTTCTCCGACTTCGCCTATCACTCTAGCCTCTTGAGCAAGGGTAAGAATCGAAAACAGAATAAGTGTCGTCGAGAGAACGACGGGTGCAATCGGTATATTCATGGCAAACAGTCCTCGCTACCGATAAAACCAAAATGACTATGATGTCTTATCGTGGGATAACATAACCGGAAAACTTTATAAATCATAGCGATGGTAAAAATTTTTCATAGTAGGGGGGCGCAACTCGAAGAAATTGGAGTCGCTTTATCGCGATACGCCGGGCTGATAGCTAAACGTACTGCGGGCATGAAAGCTATCGCTATTTCTATAATCAATGCCCCTGTTGCTATGGCACAAGCGGCGGTTTCTTGACAAAGGCTAGATAACGATCCCGCGGAATAACTCGGAGAGTAGTTGATGACTGTCGTTTTGGTATTCAAGCAAACACTTGCTCGGAGCTGGGCAATTTTCTCTCTGATTTTGCAGATCATCATGATATTTTTGCTAGGCCTGTTTTCTTGCAGAAAGTTGCTCTGTTGGCTAAATCGAGAACTTCAGTTGGGCAAAGTAAAAGAAGATTACGAAGTAATATTGATCTATTATTGTGAGGCGTCTCCCACGTACCAACCTAGATCGTACGTGAGCGTTCTATCACCATGCTCGCGGTGACGACGCGGCTGCACTCTTTGGTGGCAAACTGCGAAGCAGCCGACTGAGCGGCGCTATGAACGTGCTATAATCGACGTGTAAAGAGCAGGCGTATCATCATCTATGAGCAAGTTTAACAGAATTGCCATCGTCGGACGTCCCGGCCATACGGGTGTTGCAGAGACTTGCGCGCGGCTTTTAAAGTTTCTTTCCGATCAGAACGTGACTGTCATCATGGACTCGACGACGGCTAAGTTAGCGGCCTCTCCCGGCTATGAACTTGTGGATAGAGAGATGCTGTCCGCGAATTGCGATCTGGTTATCGTGGTGGGCGGCGACGGCAGTATGCTTAAGATGGCCAAGTTCGTCGTACCAGATGATGTACCCGTAATAGGAATAAATCGAGGCAAACTGGGTTTTCTCACTGATGTTCTTCCCGATGAGCTAGAGGAGCAGCTATCCGCAGTTCTGGCTGGTGACTATACGGTTGAGGAGCGATTTCTGCTTGATGTTTCCTACATTAAAAACGGTCAACGGCATGCGCTCGCGTCCGCCTTGAACGATGTGGTTCTCCATCCCGGGCAGGCGGCTCAGATGATCGAATTTGAACTTTTTGTCGAGGACCGTTTCGTATATTCACAGGAATCTGATGGCTTGATCGCAGCCACGCCCACAGGGTCGACCGCTTATGCCCTGTCGGCCGGGGGGCCCATAATGCATCCCGATCTTAACGCCATTGTGCTGGTGCCCATGTACCCGCATTCACTCAGTTCCCGTCCTATAGTGGTTGATGGGCAGAGCGAAATAAAGTTAGTCGTAGCGAGGCGCGCGTTGTATCGCCCGCTTTTAAGTTGTGATGGCGAGGTGTGTCATACAGCACAAGCAGGCGAAGCAATTGTTATCACAAAAAAACGATCCCCGCTGCTACTGATCCATCCACTTAATCATACTTTTTATCAGGCTTGTCGCAGCAAACTGGGTTGGGGCAGTAGGCTCGCTAACTCAGATGATTAGGGCCGTCAGCATTGATATATCACTTGACTTGTCGCGTTTCAGCCAAACACTGACTTTAGCTGGAATTCCTCATCGTGTTGTCGAAGAATCGGGGCGGCAAACAATTTGGGTGTATTCAGAAAATGACGTGCAAGCAGTTAAACAGCGGTTGGCGCAGTGGCTAAAATCTGCGCTTCATCAGACCGAAACAGATGGATCAAACGCAAGCAGTGCAAATTTTTTGGTTCTAAAGCCTAGTCAACTATTGCAAATAGGCTTCTTTGCTTTTCGGCGTTGCCCACTTACTTGGTTTCTAGTGATCGCTTGTATTGGTGTGGCGTTAGTTACGGGCATGGGGAGCAATACGAGCAGCGTTCGCTATTTGTTTTATCCATTGCTGACGAATGCCAGTCTTATTGGATTTCTGGCGGAGATTAATTCCCTGGGCACCGTCCTCAGAACATTGACGCCGATGTTGCTTCACTTCGGCGAGCTTCATTTGGTTTTTAATCTGCTGTGGCTTTGGTATTTCGGTCGACAGCTTGAAAATATGATTTCTTGGTGGGAATTTGCGTTGCTGGTGATAGTCACCGCTTTTGTGGGAAATACCGCTCAGTATTGGCAATTAGGCTATAACAATTTTGGAGGAATGTCCGGAGTGATCTATGGTCTGGTGGGGTTTGCTTGGACGCTTTCTAAGAGCGTCCCCAATTCAGGCCTTTTAATCTCCACAAAAATGTTTGTCGCATTTGTAGTGGGCCTCGTTTTTATGGAAGTTTTTGCTTCTTCTACAATTGCGACTGCCGCTCATGTTGGCGGCTTGATTTCTGGACTCACGGTGGGCTCGGTTTTTGCGTTTTACTATCGATACATAAAGAGAGTTGATCTTTTGGGCAGGCCGATTTCTGAGAGGGGGAATGATCGTGACTCTTGATGAGACTTTACTGGACTTTCTTGAGACTCCGCCGTGTACTGTTGAAATGCTTATTGCCAGAATTTCCCCCGAAATTTACGAAAGACTCAAAGAGGCAATCGCCCTGGGTCGTTGGAATGAACAGGAGCGAATGAGTAAAGAGCAGCTTAATCAGTGCATGCAATTACTCATTCTCTACGAAGCTCATCATCTCGAAAGCCACGAACGGACTGGAACCCCGCTAAAAGCTGATTGCCAAAATAAGAATTCGAGTTTCAAAACTATCACGATTATGCAAACTCAGCAGGAGGACAAGCATTGAACGTGATTGCCAGCGGTGTTGTTCGAAAAATGCGCAGTCGGTTTTATAATCCTGTCAGCTACAGTGCTAGATTAGGTGACAACGAGATTGCGCTCAATCCGCTTCTGGGGAGGAAAGTCAGGCTAAATTTCAGTGGTAATATCTTTTGCATTGAGTGTGGTCGAAAAACAAAAAAAAGTTTTAACCAAGGGTATTGCTACCCTTGTTTTAAAAGGTTGGAACAGTGGTTCACTTGTTTGATACGCCCTGAGAAATGCAGATGTCAAGATGGACATTGCATGCAGAGCCACGTTGTCTATTTGGCGAACTCATCAGGTCTTAAGGTTGGTATAACAAGAATGACACAGATCCCCACTCGCTGGATAGATCAAGGGGCTACACAGGCACTGGCGATTATTCGGGTGCGCAGTAGGCTGCAGTCTGGTGAGCTTGAGATGGCGTTCAAGCAGCATGTGGCGGACAAAACAAACTGGCGCGATATGCTAAAAGGAAGAGCATCTGAGCTAGATTTGGCTGTTGAGCGAGACAGGTTGCTTGCCGATTGTAAGGAAGACATAAGACAACTCACTGAAAGATTTGGATTTCTTTCTATCACCATATTGAAAGGTATTGACCCAGTGAGCATTTTTTATCCGATAGGAAGCTATCCGAAGGAGATAAATTCTCTGAGCTTTGACAAAGAGCCGGTTGTATTTGGAACCCTTGAGGGTATTAAAGGGCAATATCTGATTCTAGATTCCGGCGTGATAAATCTGCGTCGCTTTTCCGGTTACGAGGTAGAGCTTCAGGCCTGAGGCTTTGTCTCGCTGTAAAGCCAGTTTTACTGTTGCACACAAGGAATATTATGAGACATGAGGACGCTAGAACAGTCCATCTGAGAGATTATCAGGCACCGGAATTCGGCATCGACGGAACTCATTTGCGTTTCGATTTGTTCGAGGATTATGCAATCGTTGAATCCACGCTCAGCATTCGCAGATTATGCTCGTCGCAGGACTTAATTCTGCACGGTAGAAACATGCATCTTGAAGAACTGAGACTAAACGAAACAGTTCTGACGAAAGATCAGTATGTCTTAAGCGATGAGAACCTTACAATTTTAGCAATAAATAAAATCCTTGGTGCAAAAGCTAGGCGATTCACGCTGTTTTGCCGCACAAGGATTGAGCCGCAAAGTAACACTGCGCTCGAAGGTTTATATAAATCAGGCCACATGTTTTGCACCCAATGTGAAGCAGAGGGCTTTCGGCGAATCACCTATTACCTTGACCGTCCAGATGTGATGAGCCGTTTCTCAACGACGATTGTAGCGGACGCTGGGCGATATCCTATATTGCTATCCAACGGAAATTGTGTTGCCAGCGGCCCTTTGGAGAGCGACCCAACCCGCCATTGGGTGAAATGGGAGGACCCATTTAAAAAACCGAGCTATTTGTTTGCACTTGTTGCTGGTGATCTTGAGCATATCAATGACAAGTTCACCACTTGCAGTGGTCGTGAGGTTACTCTGCAGATCTACGTGGAGCGAAAAGATTTGGATAAGATTGATCACGCCATGGATTCGCTGAAACGGGCTATGCGGTGGGACGAGGAGATGTATGGTCGCGAATATGATTTAGATGTCTTCATGATAGTTGCCGTTGACGACTTTAATATGGGGGCAATGGAGAACAAAGGGTTGAATATTTTCAATACCTCTTGCGTTCTTGCTAACCCATTGACGCAAACTGATCAGGCATTCCAGCGTGTAGAGGCGGTGGTGGCCCATGAATATTTTCACAATTGGTCCGGCAATCGAGTGACTTGCAGAGATTGGTTCCAGTTAAGCCTCAAAGAAGGGTTTACCGTATTCAGAGATTCCGAGTTCTCCGCGGATATGGGCTCGCGCTCCGTCAAGCGGGTGGAGGATGTCTCATTTTTGAGGACTGTGCAGTTTGCCGAAGATGCCGGGCCAATGGCGCATTCTGTGAGACCGGATTCCTACATGGAAATTTCTAATTTTTATACGGTAACAATATATGAAAAAGGCGCAGAAGTTGTTCGCATGATTAGCCTGCTTGTTGGTGAAGAAAGTTTTAGAAGAGGTAGTGATTTGTTCTTTAATCGTCATGACGGGCATGCTGTTACGACAGAAGACTTCGTCCGGGCGATGGAAGAGTCCTCGAGCTTAGATCTGGAGCAATTTAGACGGTGGTATTCACAAGCAGGAACACCGGTTCTGACTGTCAGTGGTGAATATTCTAAGCCCAACAGAACCTTCACGTTACGAGTAAGGCAATCTTGCCCGGCTACGCCTGGTCAACCTGATAAGCAGCCCTTTCATATCCCGCTGCGGATAGGCTTGCTCGATCAACTTGGCAGACCTCTTTTATTATCAGGTGCAGGACTTTCTGGAGCCAAGACCGACGAAGTATTGCACATTACAGATTCGGACCAGCAATTCACTTTCAATGAAATAGATAACGAACCAGTTCCCTCCCTCTTGAGGGGTTTTTCGGCTCCAGTCCGCTTAAATTATGACTACTCACAGGATGCTCTAGCACTGCTTATCTCGCACGATGAAGATGGTTTTAATCGATGGAATGCCGCTCAAATGCTCGCAATAAGGGTGTTAGATTCGGTCCAATCTGGTAATTCAGTCGTTGAAGCAGGTCAGCTTCTACTCGGTGCTTTTCATGCTATTCTGACTTCCGCATTAGCCGATGAGCATCATGATCGCGCAATGCTCGCGCACCTACTGAGCTTGCCTAAGCTTGGCGCGTTGATAGAGCAAGCCAAAGTGGCTCATGTCGAGTCAATATACAATGCACGCGAATCACTTCTGGCTTTTATTTCTAAAGGGCTGGCCGATCGCTTTGCTGAACTATTTAGCAGAATTCCGGCTACTTCAGAATACCGAGCTGACGCAGAGTCCATTGCAAATAGGGCTTTGCGAAACCTGAGTCTCAGTTATCTACTTCGGGCAAATGAGGAACGTTGGGCCAAAGTGGTTCACCAGCAATTTCAATCTGCGAATAACATGACTGATCAACTTGCCGCATTACGAATGTTGGTTGAGGCTAAACAAACTGCAACCGAGGAGCTCGCGAGTCACGCATTAACCGATTTTTATGATCGATGGCGCGATGAACCACTGGTAGTCAATCAGTGGCTGAGTGTTCAAGCTGTGGTGCAGAGGCCCGAAGCACTGCGCTCAGTGAAGTCACTGATTGCGCACCCCGCCTTCGAGTTTAAAAACCCAAACAAAGTGCGTGCTTTGATCGGTGCTTTTTGCAGCCAAAACCACCTTGGTTTTCACGAGGCTTCCGGGACAGGGTACGAGTTTTTGGCCGATCAGGTCATTGCACTGGATAGTGTTAACCCACAAGTCGCGGCGCGGTTGCTGAACCCACTCACTTGCTGGAAGAAGTTCGATGAGGACCACCAAAGACTCATGCAATCTCAATTGTTAAGAATAAAATCAATCTCAAGCCTCTCAAAAGATGTCTATGAGGTGGTAGAGAAAAGTACGATCAATATGTCTTGAGAGTCGTTTACTGCAACCAAGGGCTTTTCAGCTGAAATCACTGGCTTTCTGGTACAGCAAGCAACTCGGCGGGCATGGCAAACACCGCACGTCAAACTTAAAGTTTCAACACAACGTGAACTGCCGGTCCTTATGTCTGCGCTGCGTCCGCAATGTTGGTGGCAGGAATGAGCTTTGCCCTTTCGGCTGCCTGCTGAAAACTGTCTATTTCATCAAAGTTTAGATACCGATATATCTCAGCCTTCATAGTATCGATCGAGGACATGTATGCCATGTATTCATCCATCGTGGGAATCTTGCCTAGTGCTGAGCTCACAGCCGCGAGTTCTGCGGATGCCAGATAAACATTCGCCCCCTGACCAAGCCGGTTAGGAAAATTCCTTGTTGAGGTCGAAATTACACTAGAGTTTGGTGCCACTCTTGCTTGATTGCCCATGCATAGGGAGCATCCAGGCATTTCGGTCCTTGCACCGGAGGTACCGAAAATGTTGTAGATGCCTTCTTCGGTGAGCTGGTGTTCATCCATTTTCGTTGGTGGTGCTACCCAAAGCCTCGTCGGCAAATTACCGTCGACTTGCTTGAGCACCTCCGCTGCAGCGCGGAAATTGCCGATGTTCGTCATGCATGAGCCAATAAACACTTCATCGATATGGGTTCCTTGCACTTCGGACAATGGCTTGACGTCATCAGGGTCGTTTGGGCAGGCGAGCAGCGGCTCCGTAATATCGTTCAGATCTATTTCGATGATCTTATGATATTCCGCATCTGTATCAGGTTCCATCAGTTGCGGATCGGCCAACCACGCCTCCATGGCCTGCGCGCGTCTTTCCAGTGTTCTCGAATCCTGATAGCCGTTGTCGATCATCCAGCGCAACAGTGTTACATTGCTTTTGAAGTATTCAACTATGGGCTCCTTATTCAGCCGAATTGTGCATCCACCGGCGGAACGTTCTGCAGAGGCATCAGAAAGCTCAAATGCTTGCTCTACCTTGAGATTAGGGAGTCCTTCTATTTCAAGAATCCGGCCGGAGAAGATATTTTTCTTTCCCTTCTTTTCAACGGTGAGATCACCGCTTTGTATTGCGGCATACGGAATTGCGTTTACTAAATCTCTCAGTGTGATGCCCGGTTGCATGTTGCCCGTGAAACGCACCAAGACGGATTCGGGCATATCCAGAGGCATAACTCCGGTTGCTGCCGCGAACGCCACAAGGCCGGATCCGGCAGGAAAAGATATTCCAATCGGAAAGCGTGTGTGAGAGTCGCCCCCGGTCCCGACAGTATCTGGAAGCAGCATCCGATTCAGCCAAGAATGAATGATGCCGTCGCCCGGACGCAGGGCGACGCCTCCGCGAGTGTGCATAAAGTCAGGCAGATTATGCTGCGTATCGATATCCACAGGCTTGGGATATGCCGCAGTATGACAAAACGATTGCATTACTAGATCTGCGGAGAAGCCGAGACAGGCGAGATCTTTCAATTCATCCCTTGTCATTGGCCCCGTAGTATCTTGACTCCCAACGGTTGTCATTCTGGGTTCACAGTAACTGCCCGGCCGGATTCCTTCGACGCCACACGCTCTGCCCACCATTTTTTGAGCCAGAGTGTATCCTTTATCGGATTGCTGCCCGTCGACCGGTGACCGGAAAACCGCTGATGGGCCGAGGCCAAGATATTCACGTGCCTTCTGTGTCAGGCCGCGACCGATGATAAGTGGTATCCGTCCGCCAGCGCGCACTTCGTCTAAGATTACATCAGTCTTGAGAGTGAATTGTGTAATTTCTTCTCCGGATTCATGGCGAATCAGTTTTCCGTCATAAACGCGAATGTCGATGATGTCTCCGGTATTGAGATCGTCAACATCGCACTCAAAAGGCAGAGCGCCTGCATCTTCCATCGTGTTGAAAAAGATTGGCGCAATTTTCCCCGCAATACATATCCCACCATCTCTTTTGTTGGGAATGAAAGGGATATCGTCACCGATATACCAAAGTACGGAGTTGGTCGCAGATTTTCGAGATGAGCCTGTGCCCATTACGTCGCCCACGAGCGCGACGGGAAATCCCGTTTTCTTGAGCTCTTTGATTTGAGTTTCGGCATCTGTGATGCCGTCGCGAGGATTTTTATACATTGCTTTTGCGTGCAGAGGGATATCAGGTCGAGACCATGCATCCTGCGCGGGTGACAAGTCGTCGGTGTTCGTTTCTCCCGGCACTTTGAACACGGCTACTGTGAGTGTTTCTGGTACCGCATCTTTGCCAATAAACCATTCAGCATCAGCCCATGACTGCAACACTAGCTGGGCTTTGCGGTTGCCGTTGTCCGCTTTCTCGGCCACGTCATGAAACGCATCAAACATGAGAAGGGTATGGGTCAGTTCTTTGGCGGCGTGATCACCAAGCTGCTCGTCATCCAAAAGATCGATGAGAGTAGCAATGTTGTAACCCCCCAACATCGTGCCAAGTAACTTTACTGCGTGCTTGCGATCTATCAGAGGAGAACTGATTTCCCCTTTTGCCAGGGCAGACAAAAATCCAGCTTTCAGGTATGCGGCCTCGTCGACTCCAGGCGGGACTCTGTGAGACAGCAGATCAAGCAAGAAATCCTCCTCACCAACTGGAGGCTTTTCCAGCAATTCAATCAGTCGGGCGACTTGTTCTGCAGACAAAGGTTTTGGTGCGACTCCGAGCTCAGCGCGTTCTGCGACATGATTCCTGTAAGCTTCTAACACGTTATTTCCCTTTTTCTCTTTTTGTTCAGAGGAGGCCATCTTAACGGACTTGTCGGATTGTCACCGGCCCTTTCGAGTTCAGTTGACACAGGTTAATCCGTATCGAGAGTCATAAAAGTCTCTAGACGCCGAGCGCACAGCTTGAGTATGTATTGATGTACCAGTTCGGTGACAACCCTTGTGAGGCTTCTGAGTGAAGATATAGCAGAAAATAAATTTGAACTCATTCCGAACCGTAAAAACGTCCGCTATTTTATTGTAAACACAGGAAAAAAGCCAGCTGTGGCAACAGGCTTCCGCGGTTGAATCCACAGACTGGGACTGATTGTGCGTGGCCTACTGGGTACCAATAAAGCGTTGGATTCGGTACCATTGACCTCATGGTTTATTAGTTCCACTAGTTCGCGGTCTGATGCCACAGATATACCGCCAACGTGGAGTTGTGAGTTAGCAAGTAACTGATCAAGCAAATGGTTAAAACACCCTGTATTGGTATCTGCTCTGCTACATCGCTCGGTGACGTGGTTTGCCGCGGCTGCAAGCGCTATGGGTTCGAAGTGATCAACTGGAATGGCTATGATTCAGATGCTAAGCAGGCAGTGCTGAGTCGAATCGAGAAATTCACGGTGCTGTTCCTCTCTTCTCGATTTCACATTTTTTCTGAAGCTGCCTTGAAGCGCGGGCTTGAACAATTTTCGATCCCGTTTAATTCGGCGCTGTCTCCGTATTGTTGGCTTCACAATTTGCTTAAAAAAGGGCGGGGAAAGATCAATAATTTGAGCTATTTTGGTGTCTCTGTTTTGCCAGACTACGCTCGATTCGATGTGACAGCGCTTGCAGAGCAAATCGATGAAGATCTTATGGCTCTGAACGCTGCCCATCTTGAACGCTACGGACTTGCCCCAGACCATTCGTTAAATCGCTACCCATCTGACTCCGAGACTAATCTAGGGTGAGTGCTGCTCAGGAATTGATTCTGAAACGCTTCAGCTCCCATTCATAATCAGACACTACAGCGTACCAGCCAAACTCCCCCCAATCGCCAAGGACCATCCGGGTCGCATCTGAAACGCCTTCAATCTCGTGCTCAAGTGGCACGGTATGCACGGCCGGGCGATGGGTGTGCCCATGGAGGAGACGCGGGCAGCAATTTGACCTGAAGCAGTCGAGAACCGCCTGATGATTAACGTCAAGGATTTCTTCCCTCTTTTTTCCCGTGACTTGTTTGCTCTGTATGCGCGCTTGCTGCGCAAATAGCGCTCTTTCCTTCATGCTCTTGGCAAGAAAATCTGACTGCCATTCGGGCCTTCGCACCATAGTCCGAAACCGCTGATAGTCCAAATCATCGGTACACAAGCTGTCTCCGTGTAGGAGAATTATATCACCAAGTGTCGTATTGAGCCGATGTGGCTCTTGGATAAGTTGGGCGCCGCATCGGGCAATAAAATGCTCTCCTATGAGAAAGTCGCGATTCCCGTGCATCAAAAATAGCTCGCTGCCGCTCTGGGTAAAGTTACGAAAGGCCGCATGAACTCTGCTCACAAAAGTGTTGTGGGTGTCGTCTCCCAGCCAGTACTCAAACAAGTCTCCCAGCACATACAACGCTTCGCAAGTGCCCGCATGCTCAGTTAAAAAGCGTACAAGCGCATCGGTGAGATCAGGGCGCGTATCCTGCAAATGCAGATCTGAGATAAAGAGCAGGGGGTTGTTAGCGATATTCGCCATGTTGGTTATCGATTTATCTCAAGAGGTGTGGAGTACTGATGTACCTCTATTTTTTTATTATCTCGGTGGACTCAATAACGATGTCATCAACTGGCACATCCTGATGCCCGGCTTTGGAGGTAGTTTTGCAACTTTTAATTTTATTGACAACGTCCATGCCTTCAACAACCTTACCAAAGACAGCATAGCCCCAGGCCTGTGAAGTCTTTCCGCGATGATCGAGAAAAAAGTTATCGCTGACATTGATGAAAAATTGCGACGTCGCGGAATGGGGATCAGCTGTTCTTGCCATGGCCAGAGTGCCGGTCAGATTGGACAATCCATTGTCCGCCTCGTTGTCGACTGGGCTATTATTGGTTTTTTGGTGCATCCCGGGTTCAAACCCCCCTCCCTGGACCATAAAACCGTCTATGACTCTGTGGAAGATAGTTCCGTTATAAAATCCTTCCTTTGCGTATTGAAGGAAATTCTCTGCCGACTTCGGGGCTTTATCAGGATTTAGTTCGATAGAAATAGATCCATGATTCGTCTTGAAGATGATCATAAAGCGAGTTCCAAACCTAGATTACCTATTGGAAGCGATCACGTTATAATAATCGTGTTGACTAAATCAAGCTAGGAGGGCGCTGAAATGTGGACGTTTGATATCATCTGCTTGCTTCATATCAAGGCGCTATCTCGCACGTTATGACAGGCCCGACCAAGACTAAGCAATCAGAGTCGCCAAAAGTTTCATCGCCATCCAACTTTATCAAGACACTCATATCCAAGGATCTTGAAAGCGGCAAGCACGGAGGGAGGGTTCGCACGAGATTCCCACCGGAGCCGAATGGGTATCTTCATATCGGTCACGCTAAATCTATTTGTTTGAACTTTACCATTGCGGCTGAGAACGGGGGGCAGTGCAACCTGCGCTTTGATGACACCAATCCTGCCAAGGAAAGTCAGGAATACGTTGATTCAATAAAAGATAATATCCGGTGGCTAGGTTTCAACTGGGATGGGGAGGTCCGTTACTCTTCGAGTTATTTCGATACTCTTTATGAGTTCGCGAAACAACTTATTGAGTCGGGGCAGGCTTACATATGTAGTTTAAGTCCTGAACAAGCACGTGAATATCGAGGTACTTTGAAGAAGGTCGGCCGCGAAAGTCCTGATCGGGAGCGACCGGTTTCAGATAATATTGCTTTGTTTGAGAAAATGCGTAGAGGAGAATTTGCCGAAGGTGCTTGTTCATTGCGCGCAAAAATTGATATGGCGTCGCCCAATATCAATATGCGTGATCCGGTGTTGTACCGTATTCGTCATATCAGCCACCATCAAACGGGCAATCGATGGTGTATTTATCCAACCTACGACTATACCCACTGCATCTCGGATGCCCTAGAAGGGATTACTCATTCGTTGTGTACTCTTGAATTTGAAGACCATCGTCCGCTCTATGATTGGATTCTAAGAAGTCTCAACCTTGACTCAATCAAAGCTGCGAGTGAGCTCGCCGTGTCAGAATTGCCCTATGTGCTACCCGAGCAAACCGAATTTGCCAAATTAAAGCTTAATTACACGATGATGGGAAAGCGCAATTTGAAGACCATGGTTGAGGACGGTGTTGTCGCTGGATGGGATGACCCACGTATGCCGACAATAGCAGGAATGCGCCGGCGGGGATTTACTCCTGCGTCTCTGCGAAATTTCTGCGAAAGTATTGGCGTAAGCCGTAGCGAGGGCATTGTGGATCTAGGCATGCTGGAGCACGCGATCCGCGATGATCTCGACAAACATGCGCCTCGAGCGATGTGCGTCATGCAGCCGCTCAGAGTAGAAATTGATAACATTTTAGAAGGCGAAGTGATTCAGTTGAGTTTGGCGAATCATCCAAAAGACGAATCGATGGGTCGTCGGACCGTGCCCCTGACCCGTGAAATATTCATCGATCGGTCAGACTTCGAGATTGAGCCCCCGGCAGGATTCAAGCGGCTGACTGTGGGCGGAGAGGTCCGCTTGAGGGGTGCATACGTGATCAAATGCTATGAGGTGGAGAGGGACAGCATTGGCGAGATTGCACTGCTTCGCTGCCGTGCTGATCTGGACACTTTGGGTAAAAAGCCGGAGGGACGAAAAGTGAAAGGTGTTATTCATTGGGCCTCTGCGAGTGAAGGGAAGCAGATCTCAGTTCGTCTCTACGATCGGCTTTTCAGCGTTGAAAATCCTGAAGCCCAAGATGTTGAAGACTATCGGAACTGCCTTAACCCGGATTCTCTGTTGGAAGTGAATGGCGCTGTTGTAGAGCCCTCAGTGTTTGAAGGAAACGAGTCACGTTTTCAATTTGAAAGAGAAGGGTATTTCTGCGTTGACGGTGATTTGACCGAGAAAGGGATGCCTGTGTTCAACAGGACGATCACGTTAAGGGACTCTAGGCCTGGCTGAGAGGAGCGACACGTTTTGATTACTATCTACAACACACTGACAAAACGAAAAGAACCATTGCAACCCCTTGAATCGGGCAAGGTTCGGATTTATGTGTGCGGAATGACGGTTTATGATTTCTGCCATATGGGTCACGCAAGAATGCTGTTGGCGTTTGATGTAGTCGTTCGCTACCTGAGGTTCATAGGTTACGATGTTACCTACGTCAGAAACATTACGGACGTTGACGATAAGATTTTGGCCCGGGCGGTCGAAAATAAAGAGCCGTTTACAACGGTTACTGAACGGTACATTCGCGCAATGCACGAAGATGAAGCGACGCTGTCTATTACTCGTCCAGACCAGGAGCCTCGGGCAACCGCTCACATCGATCAGATGATCAGCATGATTGAAAAGCTGCTGGACAGCGATCATGCTTATCGAGCGGATAACGGAGACGTCTATTTTTCTGTGTCGCACTTTCCCGAGTATGGAAAGCTTTCGAAGAAAAAACCTGATGAGTTACTCGAAGGTGCGCGCGTTGAAGTTGGCGAACTGAAGCGCGATCCCAGAGACTTCGTTTTGTGGAAAACCGCTGATGATGAAACGGTTGGCTGGGACTCACCATGGGGATATGGACGCCCGGGCTGGCACATTGAATGTTCAGCAATGTCGACATGCGCTCTCGGTAACACCTTTGATATCCATGGTGGTGGTTCGGATCTGATGTTTCCGCACCACGAAAATGAAATCGCGCAGTCGGAAGCGGCCACTGGAACAACCTTCGCCAACGTGTGGATGCACAATGGCCCTCTGCGGATTGATGACGAAAAGATGTCTAAATCTTTGGGCAATTTTTTTACTGTAAGAGAGGTGCTGGCGACATATAAACCTGAGGTTGTCCGTTATCTGCTTGTCAGTAGCCACTACCGCAGTCCAATCAATTATTCAGAGCATGCACTCAGTCAGTCAGTGAAGGCCGTTGAAAGGTTTTATAATTGTCTTAAAGATCTCAATCCGACCGATGCAAAATGCTTGACAAACAGTCGATTTGAAAAGGCGTTCAGACGCGCGATGGATGATGACTTCAATACCCCTGAGGCATTGAGTGTACTTTTTCAGATGGTTTCCGAAATCCATCAGGTTAAAGGGCAGGACCAAGCGCTGGCGAATCAACTGGGCGCTTTGTTGGTGCGACTAGGCGGGAGTCTAGGCTTATTGCAGAGTGATCCGGCGGCCTTTCTGCAGCACTCGGTTGGAGCAGATATCGATAAAGAAGAAATTGATAGGTTAGTCAATGAGCGTGTTGCCGCCAGAGCCGCCGAGAACTGGCAGCGTGCCGATGAGATTCGAGAACAATTGTCTGATTTAAAGGTGGTTATAGAGGATGGCGTGGGAGGAAGTACCTGGCGCATCGAAGGGTAGCCTGCTTCGGTTTGATATTGCTTCGCACGCGTCGTCGATTGACGGAGGATCGAGGCGCGAGTATTATGCCGCGGTCTGTGTCATGCAGATTTTGGAGTGTATCGGGGTATAGCGCAGTCTGGTAGCGCGCTTGCTTTGGGAGCAAGATGTCGGGAGTTCAAATCTCTCTACCCCGACCAAAATTCTTGGCGGCTTTTTCAGTTAGACTTTCATGGTGACTGTAGCTCAGTTGGTAGAGCCCCGGACTGTGACTCCGGTTGTCGTGGGTTCGAGCCCTATCAGTCACCCCAATTAATTTCATTTCATTTAACAGCTTACAACCAAGTCCAGGAATTTTTAAATAATGTTGGGAATTGGTTGCGAATTCAATTGATGATCT
>MDTD01014320.1_pt1 | contig 21922 bp, 15 predicted proteins | sample 811221 | NCBI WGS metagenome assembly MDTD01 (sample SAMN05326646, study PRJNA326480) | marine metagenome | isolation source: seawater | place: Pacific Ocean: South West | collected 2011 | reverse complement strand
TAGAAGAAGAAGAAGATAGTTTAGTATTCTTTTTAACTGATAACGCTTCTCATGGCGAATGCGTGGGAAGCGTTTTTTTTTATTCTATTGTGTCGGGTAAATTAGCTTCATCAATATCATCAGCTTCCAAATTACTTTGAGGATCTGCTTTTTTATCAATTTTCGCTTTTTGTGCTTCTAAATTTCTTTTTAACGCTTTATCCAATTTTTTTTGTGTTTCCTCTAAAGAAGTTCCTAGCACAATATTAAATTCTGAAAGAAGTCTTTCATAGGCTTTTTCAAATAATTGTCTTTCGCTATAAGATTGATCGATCATTAAATCATCCCCCTTATTTAAATCTCTAACAACTTCTGCTAGCTCATATATCTTTCCAGACGATATTTTTGCCTCATATTCTTGTGCCCTTCTACTCCACATTGATCTTTTAATCTTCGGTTTACCTTTGAGAATGCTGATACATTTATTTACCTGATTAATAGTAGCCAAAGGTCTTAAGTGGCCTTGCTTATTTACAGGCACCATTCCTGTTGCTTTATCTTTCTCAAATTTTAGTAGGTATGACTCAACCTCTATGCCGCCAATATTTATTTTTTTAAACTCAGTTATTTGTCCCACACCATGTTTAGGATAAACAACATATTCTTTGATTTTATAAATTTTTTTTTCTGTTTCTTGTTTTTTGATTTTTTTAATCTCAGGCTTTTGCTCATTTATTTTGCTTATTCTCAAAGTATCGTTTTTGGATGTGTCGTCTTTTTTATTTACTTGATTTGAGCTTTTTAGATTTTTTTTCGTTACTATTTTTTTTTGCTTCAAAGTTTTAGTTTTCTTTTTTGGTAACGATTTTTTCTTCTTTGAAATTATTTTTGGCTTTTTCTTTTTTGAAGATTTTTTATCAAAGGTTTTCTTCAAAATACTTTTCAAATTTATTTTCTTCATCTTTCAATTCTTCACCATATGGAGACTCTTTTTTTTGCGTAATACTTGGCCATAATTCAGAGTATTTCTTATTTACTTCCAACCATTGTTCACTAGTACTGTCTGTGTCTGGCACTATTGCACTAATAGGACACTCCGGCTCACAAACGCCACAATCTATACACTCATCTGGTTTAATTACAAGCATATTTTTTCCCTCATAAAAACAGTCAACAGGGCATACCTCAACACAATCCATTAATTTGCATTTGATGCACTTGTCGTTCACTACATACGTCATATTTTTTTATTTTTGATTTTTTCTTTAATATCACCTACAACTTTTTTGTCCAGATAGAGCAAGCCAGTTAATCTTCTCATTAAATTATCTTCATACATATCAGCATTTTTATCTGAATAAATTATGCTCCACAATGCTTCGACTAATATCAATTTATTTTCCATTTTTAAATTTTTTGCTTCCTTGGTAAATTCTAAAATTTGATTTGAGTTCTTTTCTGCGTCTTCAGCTTTTTTAATTATTTCATATATTTCTTCCTCTTTGACGCCTAATTTTATAAGTGTATTTTGAATGATTTTTTTTTCTTTATCATCGTAATTCTCATCGATTCTTGCTGTATGTATTAATAAACAAGCTAAAGATATCGCTGAAATATCATCATTACTTGAGTCATTCTCTTTTTTAAAAAAATTTATCATTAGTCTACTTTATGTTCAATTGAACTAACTTACCAAAAGGGCTATCAGTCATATTAATATTTTTTTTATCTTTTTTGTTATCTCTTTTTAAAGGCATGTATTTAAAAAAAATATCTTTGCCTCTTTGGTAAGTTTTATAATTCATATTTTTTAATAATCTCGTAAAATTTTCCTTATTACATCCTAATAAATTTAGCATCTCAGGTTCAAGTTTCACTTCTTTTTGTTTATTGGTGCCTTCAGTATCAGAATTAAAAATCAATAAAAATAATCTTTCAAGAATATCAATTCTAACAAAAAATTTACCAAATTTTTCAAAACCACACAAAAGCATAAAATCCTTATTTATATCTCTCTTATCCTCAAAGAAATTTAGACCAAAAATGGGTGGATCCAGTTTGAAAAATTTTTGAAAAAAATTTTTCCATAAAAGAATTCTCAAAGAAACAGCGCCTGGTTTGAAGAGTTTATATAAAAATATATGATAACGACCAAATTTAACCCCTGCGGCTCTTAAAACTTTTCTTTCTGTCTGACCTAATTTTTTTAAAATCACTTTTATGTCATTTCTTTTAATCACACCATTGTTTTCATATAGATTATAAGCTAATGCTCTAATTTCAGAATTTTTATCTTTGATATTTTTTAACTTTATTAAACTTTCTAACTCAGTTTCAATTTTTTCTTTCACCCATTTTTCTAAAAAAACATTCAACCTAGTTCTATCTTTTGTTTCAATCATATCGTCGATTATTAGTTCTATTTCTGGAGATAAGTAATCTTTTCCTCTAATCAGTCTTGCTATAGAAAAGTTATTCCAATAAATTTTAAAATCTTTTCTTAACTCGATTAGACCAGTTTTAATAATTTGCTCAATTCTGTTTAAAATTTCTGGCATAACCGTTTGCCGTGACGCTTTTTTTAAAGATTTTACATCAGCGTCTAGTGCGTCTACTTTTAAATCTAAATCAAGCTTTAATCCTTTTAGATTACCGATAAACTGCTCATTTATTTCAACTTTATCATCAACGATTTTAGTTTTAAAAGAAATATCTTGTTTTAAACCTTTTGCCAAAACACTTGCTCTCTTGTCGATAAATGTTTTTGTTAACTCTTCATGCAACCTGTCAGAAAGCTTATCTTCAAGATATTTTGTTCTCTCGATCCAATAATCATTATTTTCTACCCAATTAGATTTGTTAGCTACATAAGACCAGGTTCTAACATTTGCAATTCTATTTGATATTGAGTCTACATTCCCCTCTATTTTGTCCAGTGATTTTAATTGTTCCTTAAAATACGAATTTGGTATTTGCCCTGTGCTTCCTGATAAAAAATTAAAAACTTTTTTAACTATTTCTAAGTGTTTACCATAACTTTTTTTCACAAAATCAGGTATTTGGCAGCATTCCCACAATAACTTTATATTTTTTTCGTCTTCTTTGATTTTAAATTCATTTTGATTATTAATTAAATATTTTAAAACTTTTTCGTCTTCACATTCATGCACCCTTCTTAACCACTCTTTATTTGGTCTTTCGTCTAATGAATTTATTAAAGATTTAGTGCTTTTAAAATTTAATTCAGAATTTCTCCAAAAAATATTATTTATAGTTTCAAACTTGTGGCTCTCAATTAATTCTATTTCGTCTGGATTTATATTTTGTACCTCACCAGTAATACCAAAATTTCCATCATTCATGTATCTTCCAGCACGACCTGCTATTTGTCCAATTTCAGCAAGATTTAATCTTCTTAACTTTTTTCCGTCAAATTTTTTTAAATTTGAAAAATATACGTTATTTAGATCCATGTTAATTCCCATTCCAATTGCATCTGTAGCAACTAAATAATCTACATCTCCTGATTGATATAGTGATACTTGAGAATTTCTTGTTTTAGGACTTAAGGAGCCCATTACAATTGCACATCCACCTTTCTGTCTTCTTAAGAGTTCTGCTATTGCATAAACTTCCTCAGTTGAAAATGCAATAATGGCACTTTTTCTTTCAATTCTTGAAATTTTTTTATGTCCTGTGTAAGATAGCTTTGAATATCTTTCTTTATTTATAAAGTCTATTTCTTCGTTTAAATTTGATATTATATCTTTTATAGTGTGTGAACCCATAAACATAGTTTGTTTATTTCCTCGTAAATTCAAAAGTCTATCTGTGAATATGTGTCCTCTTTCGTGATCACAACACATCTGAATTTCATCTACAGCTACAAAGTCTAATTTTTTATCAAGAGGCATTGATTCTACAGTACATAAAAAATATTTTGCATTTGATGGTATTATTTTTTCTTCTCCGGTGATTAAAGCAACTTTAGATGGATCACATTTCTTAATTACTTTATCATATACTTCTCTAGCCAATAGTCTTAGTGGAAAACCTATCATGCCGGAGTCAAAAGCCAGCATAGTTTCAATAGCAAGAAAAGTTTTTCCAGTATTTGTTGGACCAAGGACTGCTGTAATGGTTTTATTTTTCATTTCAACTTTTTGTGTCTAATTTTTAACACCAACTATATCTAGTACCTCAAGAAGAACAAATATAGGATAAAAGGTGTCCGAATCGTAATATTAAATGTTCTCATTTAGAAATTTTTTTTTTAATCATAACATTAAAATAATTAAAAAAAAATATTTTATATTAACCCCCGAAACCTGCGTTAGGTACTTTTTGTTTTAACATTTTCCAGATACCAGAGGATGTTGCTACAATCTTATTTTTAGATTTAAGTACACAACTCAAAAAAACTAACGAATTTGTTTTTTTATTAATTGTTACAATTCCAATAATTTCATCATTATATTTTGTTGCACTTATAAATTTTATATCAAGTGATACAGTAACGCATGGTCTGTTACCTGCACAAAAATGAGCTGCTGTTCCAGCACCAGCATCTATAATTGAACAAACGTATCCTCCATGAGTATTTTGTGCTCTATTTAAATGAATTTTTTTGACTTTGGTTTTAAACTCAAATTTGTTATTTTTAATTTTTCTGAAATAAAGACCCCCATTATTTTTTAAAAAACCTGGTTTTGTACTTATTTGTTTAAATTTGTTCATTATAAAAAAATTGTAAAAAAAATTATAATCAAAAAAATAAATATAAAAAAATAAATCACAGATTTTTGTAGTGATATTTTCATTTACACCTTTCTTGGTGCGCCTGCTAGGATTTGAACCCAGAACCTCCTGGTCCGTAGCCAAGCGCTCTATCCAGTTGAGCTACAGGCGCTCATTATTAAATAATTATTATTTTTAATGTAATTAATTTTTTTTATCAATTACTCTTATTTAAGAGATTTAAGGTGATTTTTAAGTAAAATATTTTGGATCCAATACTTTGCGTCTAAATCATCCTTTGATCTATTTTTGTGGTGAGGTAATATATAACACCATATATTTTTTAAAATATATCTTATTTTCATATCTAAATTGAATTTAAATTATTTAGATTGTTAAAAATTTGTATTAAATATGGCCAAAAAATTACTCATTTTTAAAAAAGAGCGTATAATAAGAGTTTGTATATATAATGAATAAACAAATATTAGTTCCAGATATCGGTGATTTTGAAAATGTGGAAATTGTCGAAGTATTAGTTAAAAAAGGTGATATTGTTAAAATAAATGATCCTCTTATAACGCTCGAAAGTGATAAATCTAGTGTTGAAGTTCCATCAACTGAACAGGGAACAATTGAAAAAATAAATGTAAAAATTGGCGACAAGGTCTCAAAAGGTGATTTAATACTTTCAATTATTGACCAAAGTAGTGAGGAAAAAATTACAATTCCTCCTGTAACAGAAAAAATAATTGATGAAGCTGAAAAAAGTTTAAAACAACAAAATAATACAAATAATAAAAATAATGTTGAAAATAAAAATTCTATTAATGAAATTAATTCACAAAAAAAAAATAATAGGATTTTGGTATCGGACGGCAATGATATAGATCCAATAGAGACTCAAGAATGGATCGATTCTTTAAATGCTGTTGTAGATAATTTTGGAAATGAAAGGGCTCATTTTCTTTTAAGACAACTAATTGATCAGTCTTACAGAAAAGGATCAAGAATTCCATTTATTCAGAATACCCCTTACATAAATACTATTCCTTCAGATGAAGAAGAAAAATCTCCTGGAGATCAAAATATTGAGAGAAAAATAAGATCTTTAATAAGATGGAATGCAGCTGCAATGGTAGTTAGAGCAAACAAAAAGTTTCCTGAGTTAGGTGGTCACATTGGAACGTTTGCATCAGCAGCAACTCTTTATGATGTTGGAATGAACCATTTCTGGAGGGCAAAAAATCACCAATTTGGTGGTGATTTAATTTATTTTCAAGGGCATTCAGCACCAGGAGTATATGCAAGAGCATTTCTTGAGGGAAGGCTAACAAAGGAACAGTTGGATAATTTTAGACAAGAAGTAGGACCAAACGGTCTATCTTCATATCCTCATCCTTGGCTGATGCATAAGTTTTGGCAATTTCCAACCGTATCAATGGGTCTAGGACCTATGCTTGCAATTTACCAAGCAAGATTTATGAAATATTTAATTAATAGAGGTTTAATCAAAGATGAAAATAGAAAAGTTTGGGCTTTTCTTGGAGATGGTGAAATGGATGAACCTGAATCTTTAGGAGCTATCGCTTTGGCCTCAAGAGAAAATTTAGACAATTTAATATTTGTTATTAATTGTAATTTGCAGAGGTTAGATGGACCTGTAAGGGGTAATGGAAAAATAATTCAGGAATTAGAGGGAAGCTTTAGAGGTGCTGGTTGGAATGTTTTAAAAGTAATTTGGGGATCTTACTGGGATCCACTTTTAGCAAATGATAAAACTGGTTTACTTATAAAGAGAATGAACGAGGCTGTAGATGGTGAATATCAAGCATTTAAAGCAAAGGGTGGAGCTTATGTGAGAGAAAAATTCTTCGGTAAGTATCCAGAATTATCCAAGCTAGTATCATCATATAGTGATAAGGATATTTGGAGACTAAATAGAGGAGGTCACGATCCACACAAAGTATATGCAGCTTATAATAAAGCTATGCAAAATGTAGGAAGCCCAACAGTAATTATAACGAAAACAATTAAAGGGTATGGTATGGGCAAGTCTGGAGAGAGCATAAATACTACCCATCAACAAAAAAAACTAGATGTAGATGATTTGATGTATTATAGAGATAGGTTTGACGTTCCACTAACTGACGAACAAGTTAAAAATATTGAATATTATAGACCTAAAGAAAATTCTGAGGAAATAAGATATTTAAAAGAAAGAAGATTAAAATTAGGTGGATATCTTCCAGAAAGATCTACATTTGCAAAACCAATTAAAGCACCGCCAGAAGACATATTTGAAGTAATGAAGAAATCAACAGGTGATAAAGAAATGTCAACAACAATGGCACTCGTTAGAATGTTAACAAACCTTTTGAGAGATAAAAATGTTGCATCAAGATTAGTTCCGATAATTCCAGATGAAGCTAGAACTTTTGGAATGGAAGGTTTTTTTCAAAAAATTGGAATATACGCCCATGAGGGTCAAAAATATGAACCGGTAGACTCTGAGCAATTAAGTTCTTATCGAGAGGACAAAAAAGGACAAGTCTTAGAAGAAGGAATTACAGAAGCCGGATCTATGTCATCTTGGATCGCAGCAGGTACCTCATATACGAATCATGATATTGAAATGATACCCATTTATTTGTTTTATTCTATGTTTGGATTCCAAAGGGTAGGAGATTTTGCATGGGCTGCAGGAGATAGTCAAGCAAGAGGTTTTTTAATTGGCGCAACATCTGGAAGAACAACCTTAGCTGGTGAAGGTTTACAACATCAAGATGGTCATAGCCATCTTCTATCTTCAACAATTCCTAATTGTGTTTCGTACGATCCTACATTTGCATATGAGCTAGCAGTTATATTTGAAGATGGACTTAAAAGAATGCATGAAAAAAAAGAAAATATTTTTTATTACATTACTACGATGAACGAAAATTATCCTCATCCTGAAATACCCAAAAATAGTGAGAAAGGAATTTTAAAAGGAATGTATAAAATTAAAGAATTTTCAAAATATAAAAAAACAAAAATTCAATTACTTGGTTCAGGAACAATTTTAAGAGAAATGATCAATGCTGCTGAAATGCTACAAAATGAATATCATATTGATAGTGATGTTTGGAGTGTAACGAGTTTTAGTGAATTGAGAAAAAATGGAATGGAGGTAGAAAGATATAATTTATTACATCCTGACAAAAAGAAAAAAAAATCTTTCATTGAAGAGTGCCTTGATGGTTCCGAAGGTCCAATTTTAGCAGCCTCTGATTATATGAGGTTGAATTCCGATCAAATTAGATCATATATAAAAAAAAGTTTTTACTCTTTAGGTACAGATGGATATGGCAGAAGTGATACAAGAAAAAATTTAAGAAAATTTTTTGAAGTAGACAAAAATTATATAACAACCTACGCATTGAGTGTTTTAGCTAATGAACAATTGTTATCATCAAAGCATGCTGCTGATGCAATAAAAAAATATAACATCGATGTTGAAAAACCAATGCCTACAAAAGTTTAATGTCTACAATTGATCTAAAAGTACCAAATATAGGTGATTTTAAAAATGTAGAAATTATAGAAATCCTAGTGAAGGAAAACCAAGAGATAATAAAAGGAGACTCTATAATTACACTTGAGAGTGACAAATCAAGTGTGGAAGTTCCTTCCGATGTCTCGGGAAAAATACTTGAAATAAAAGTAAAAGTTGGTGATAAGGTTTCTGAAGGAGACCTTGTTCTAAAAATTGAGACAACTAAAAAAGAAATTATAAAAGATATCAATGATGAAAAAAAAATTTCCAAAGAGGTTGATGAGATAAATCAAAAAGTTCAAGAAAATTTAAACCCGAAAAAAAATATTGAAAATACTATAACAAGTAATAAATCTGTATTAGCTAGCCCAAAAGTAAGAAAATTTGCAAGAGAGCTTGGAGCTGATTTAACCCAGATTAGTGGATCAGAAAATTTTGGTAGGGTTTCAGAGGAAGATGTAAAAAAATTTATTAAGGATGGCAAAAATAAAAATCAATCAACTAGAGATATTGAGGAAATTCATAAACCGGTAATTAAAATCGAATACGAGCATTCTGAATTTGGTGAGATTGATATTAAAGAAATACCACGTATTAAAAAATTAGCTGCTCCACATCTTGTTAATGCATTTAATATAATTCCACATGTTACTCACCATGATGAGATCGATGTTACTGAAATGGAAGAGTTTAGAAATTCATTGATCGACCATTATACTAGTGAAAAATTAAAAATTACCCCACTAGCCTTTATTATGAAAGCATTGGTAGCAGCTCTAAAAAAATTTCCATCTTTTAATTCCTCTATAGAAGATATGAGAAATGGTAAGATTACTTTAAAAAAATATTTTCACATTGGTATAGCTGTTGATACTCCACATGGATTGATGGTTCCTAAAATAAGACATGTTGATAAAAAAAATATACAAAATTTATCCTCAGAATTAAGAGAGATTGCAAAAAAATGTAGAGAATTAAAAATTGATAAGAAAGAATTTTACGGTGGTTCAATGACAATATCTAGTCTTGGAGGTATTGGTGGTAGTTTCTTCACTCCCATAATAAATTATCCTGAGGTAGCAATTTTGGGAGTAAGTAAATCAAATCAGCAGCAAATCTTAATAGGAGATGAGTTTAAACAAAGAACTATATTGCCAATTTCTTTGTCGTATGATCATAGAATTATTGATGGTGCAGAAGCAGCAAGATTTTGCAACGAGATAAGGGATAATTTAGGTAAAAATTTTGCTTTTAAATTAGCCATATAATTATAAGTTCCACTTTCAATGTCTAAATCAATATCAATCTTAAGCGCATTAGGATGTACATTCATATGGGGAACAACATTCATTGCTCAAGATACAGGCATGAAGTTCATAGGCCCGTATTTATTTAATGGTGTAAGATTTTTTGTTGGATTTTTAGTTTTGTTACCTTTTTTTTTATATTTTGAAAAAAAAAACATTAAAACAGAGCTACTAAATGATAGTAGAAGCTTTTTTAAATACTCTCTATTCATCGGAATATTTTTATTTTTAGGGTCGGCTTTACAACAAATATCGCTTCAATATACAGATGTTGCAAATGCAGCATTCTTCACAATTTTTTATGTACCAATGGTTCCAATAATAGTTTTTTTTCTTTTTAAAGAAAAAATACATTGGAGTAATTGGCCATCTGTAATTCTCTGTTTGTTAGGCGGTTATTTACTTACAAATTTTTATGATGCTACTGTAAGAAAGGGTGATGCCCTTGTTGTCTTATGTGCAGTATTTTGGGCGCTTCATATAATTTATGTTGGAAAAGTAATTAAAAATTATAATTTGCCAATTTTAATTGGTCTTATCCAAACTTTTGTTGTTTCTATTCTATCAATCATATGTGCTATTATGTTTGAGGAAATAAATTTCACAGGAATATTAAAACAAACATATCAAATTCTATATGCCGGTATACTTTCTGGTGGGTTTGCTTTTGTCTTACAAATTTATGCACAAAAAAATATTACTCCTACCCCTGCTGCCATTATTTTTTCTTTAGAGGGAGTTATTGCAACCATTGCGGCATGGTTTTTGTTAAGTCAGATACTTAATCTCAATAATATTATTGGATGCATATTTATTATATTAGGAGTCCTTATATCCCAGATAGTTCCTGAATTAAAAATAAATAAAGTAAAACAAAATTAAAGATAACAATACTCTGTAAATAACAAAAATATTTAAAGAAAAATTTCTTGTGTAAATTAAAAAATACTTAATAGTAAAATAAGAAAAAAAATATGAAAATATTACTCCTATAATTATATTTAAATAAATTATTTCTTCTTTTAAAAAAGTATCTTTTAAAGTAAGAACACTTGCACCCAACAAAGCAGGAATTGAAAGAATAAAGGATATTTTTGCAGCATCATATCTATTAAAATTTAAAAACCTAGCACCAGTTATCACTATACCAGATCTACTTGACCCTGGTATTAATGCTAAAATTTGAAATAAACCAATTACAAATATATTCCTAAAGTTTAAATTTTCGCTTATAGACTTTGAAGTAATAAATTTATCAGATATAAAAAGTAAAATCCCAAAAACTAAAGTTGACCATGCAATAATTTTAATGTTTCTTAAATTTTCATAAATGTTGTATTCATAAAAAATATATCCTACTATCATTAATGGAATTGATCCTATTACTAGCAAATTAAGTATTTTTTTATTATTTGAAAAATCAATCAAGTCTCGCCAAAAATAATGAATGATAGCCACGAGTGATCCAAGATGTAAACTTGCATCCATTAAAACTGAGCTTTGAGAGTCTTTAAATATTTCAGAAAAAATAACTAAATGTGCAGAAGAACTTACTGGAATAAACTCAGAGAAACCTTGAATAAAAGATAAAATGACAGTTTTTAGATAGATCAAAGACATTAGAATTTAATTGGTAAACTATATAATTTCAAATTAAAGCAATTCGTTTAATGCATAATACATATGCAATTTAGTTAAAAACCCCATAAAAACTTGATTTTTTTAAAAATAAGGTAAATATTACTTACCCTTTAATACTTTTTAGATGTAATTAAATCTTATATAAGCTGCCAAATATGACAGATAAAATGCTCAAATTTGTAGAAATAGGTCAGCAAAATCCACCTAAAAGGCCAACAGGTGAGAGAAACAGCGACTTCAATGAAATTTACAGAGAATTCATTGATGAAAAAGCTAAAACGCAATCAAGCAGATGTTCTCAATGCGGCGTGCCTTTTTGCCAAGTTCATTGCCCATTAAGTAACAATATTCCTGACTGGCTAAAACTTACAGCTGAGGGTAGATTAGAAGAAGCATATAGATTATCTCAAAGCACAAATAACATGCCCGAGGTTTGTGGCAGAATATGCCCTCAGGATAGACTATGTGAAGGTAATTGTGTAATTGAACAATCAGGACATGGAACAGTTACAATAGGATCTATAGAAAAATTCTTAACCGAAACTGCCTGGGAAAAAAATTGGATTAAACCTATTGATGTTAAAAATGAAAGTGATCAAAGTATTGGTGTCATAGGAGCAGGTCCAGCAGGATTAGCGTGTGCCGAAGAGCTTAGGAAAAAAAATTATAAAATCACAGTTTATGACAGGTATGATAGAGCAGGTGGTTTATTGATATATGGAATTCCCAATTTCAAATTAGAGAAACATGTTGTCTTAAGAAGAATTAAATATTTAAAAGATAGTGGAATAGAATTTGTAAATAACTTTGAAGTGGGAAGAGATAAATCATTTAAAGAATTGAGAGAAAAACATGATGCAATTTTAATTGCAACAGGAGTTTATAAAGCAAGAGAGATAGAGATACCAGGTAGTGATTTAGGAAATATTTTTCCAGCAATGGATTTTTTAACAGCCTCAAATAAAAAAGGACTAGGTGATAAGGTAGATTTATTTGACAGAGGCATTTTAAATGCTGAAGGAAAAAATGTAGTTGTAATTGGCGGGGGAGATACAGCTATGGACTGTGTAAGAACATCTGTAAGACAAAATGCTTCCTCAGTTAAATGCTTATATCGAAGAGACAAAGAAAATATGCCTGGTTCAGCTCGTGAAGTGTTGAATGCTGAGGAAGAAGGAGTGGAGTTTATTTGGTTATCAAGTCCAAAAGAATTTTCAGGGGCGAAAAATGTTGAAAATGTGAAAGCTTCAAAAATGAAATTAGGTGAACCAGATGAAAGCGGCAGAAGAAAACCTGTCGAGGAAAAAGATTCTAATTTTGATATAAAGGCAGATTTAGTTATTAAGGCACTCGGTTTTGACCCTGAAAATTTACCACAATTATTTGGCGAAAGTAATTTACTGGTTTCAAGATGGGGAACAATTAAAGCTGACTTTGATACCATGGAAACATCGGTCCCAGGAGTATTCGCAGCAGGTGATATAGTTAGAGGCGCATCATTAGTTGTTTGGGCAATAAAGGACGGAAGAGACGCTGCAGAAAACATTGATAAATTTTTAAAAAATAAAATTCAATTAAAACAAAAAGTTGCATGAAAAATTTAAGAGAAAAAAATTTAAAAAATTTGAAAGAAAATCATGTTTACCATGAGAGAATGGAACATGATGCTTGTGGGGTTGGTTTAGTTGTTTCAACAGAGGGAAAAAAATTAAGAAAAGTTGTTGAGTCAGGAATCGAGGCTCTAAAGGCTGTATGGCATAGAGGAGCTATTGATGCAGATGGTAAGACGGGTGATGGGGCAGGAATACGTATTGAAATACCAACAGATTTTTTTGTAGAGAAAATTGAGACCACTGGCCATCGGCATGATAATTCCGAGCTTTGTGTAGGGATGATTTTTTTACCAAGAAATGATTATGCCGCTCAAGAGATGTGTCGGACAATAATAGAAAGCGAATTAACCAAAAATAACTTTGACATATATGGTTGGAGACAAGTTCCAGTGAATCCCTCAGTGCTTGGAGAAAAAGCAGAACAAACGCGGCCTGAAATAACTCAAATTCTTTTTAAACATAATAATGAGAAAATGAAAGACAAAGAACTTGATAGAGCACTTTATGAGACCAGAAGAATAATAGAAAAAAAGGCGTTAGGCCAACAGTTAAAGGATTTCTATATATGCTCATTTAGTTCTAAATCTATTATTTATAAAGGGATGTTTTTGGCAGAAGCAATCGACGACTTTTATCCAGATCTTAAAGACGAAAGATTTATTTCAAGATATTCAATTTTCCATCAAAGGTTTTCAACTAATACCGCTCCAAGTTGGGATCTTGCACAGCCATTCAGATCATTGGCTCATAACGGCGAAATAAACACTTTAAAAGGAAATATAAATTGGATGAAAGTTCATGAGCAGGAAATGCATTCTCCATTTTTTAAAGATATGGAAAATTTAAAACCAGTAATACCCTCAGGAAACTCTGACTCAGCATCTCTAGATAACGTTTTTGAATTACTCACTACATCTGGACACTCAGCACCTCTTGCAAAATTAATGCTAATACCGGATGCATGGTCCAAAAAGAGTAAAGTTCTTCCTAAAGAACATTTACAATTATTCAATTTTTTAAATAGTTCAATGGAACCTTGGGATGGACCCGCTGCTATTGCAGGATCAGACAATGAGTGGGCTATCGTTGCATCTGATCGTAATGGTCTAAGACCAATGAGATATACTGTTACAAATGATAAACTTTTATTTGCTGGTTCTGAAACTGGAATGATTGAAATAAATGAAAAAGAAATAATTGAAAAAGGTAAATTAGGCCCAGGAGAAATTTTAGCTGTTAGAATTGAAAAAGGAAAAATTTTTAGAAACAAAGAAATAAAGAATTATCTAGCTAAAGAGTATAAGCACTTTAACAATCAAATAATAGATTTAGACAAAAAATTCCCAATTCATAGTGAAAAAAGTTTATTTGAAGGTAATTCTCTAAGAGAAAGACAATATTTATTCGGTTATAGTTTAGAGGACTTAGAATTAATATTACATCCAATGGCTGAAGACGCAAAAGAGGCAACTGGATCTATGGGAGATGATACCCCTTTAGCGGTTCTGTCAGATAAATATAGACCACTTTACCATTATTTTAGACAAAATTTCAGTCAAGTTACAAATCCTCCAATTGATTCATTAAGAGAAAATAAAGTAATGAGTTTAAAAACTAGATTTGGAAATTTAGGAAATATCTTAGATTTTAACAACTTAACTGAGGAAAATATTTACGTTTTAGAAAGCCCAATATTATCAAATACTCAATTTAATAAGTTCATAAATTATTTTAAAAATACTTTAAAAGTAATTGATTGCACTTTTTCAAAAGAAAAAAGTTTAGAGCAGTCAATAGAAAGTATAAAAAAAGATGCTGAAATAGCAGTAAGACAGGGTTTTACTCAATTAGTTTTAACCGATAAAAATGTCTCTGAAAATAATCTTCCTATCCCTATACTTATTGCTGTTGGGGCTATAAATACACATTTAATAAAATTAAAATTAAGAGGTTATGCATCTATAAATGTTCAAACAGGTGATGCAATGGACACCCACTCATTTGCAACTATAATAGGAGTTGGAGCAACTACAGTAAACCCTTATCTTGCTCTTGATAGTTTATATCAAAGGTTTAACAAAAAATTATTTGGCAATTATGAATATGATGAGTGTGTAAAACGATATGTTAAATCAGTTAATCTTGGTCTACTTAAAATTATGTCTAAGATGGGAATTTCTGTAATTAGCTCATATAGAGGTGGATGTAATTTTGAAACAGTAGGACTAAGCAGAACAATTGTAAATAATTTTTTTCCTGGAGTACTCTCTAAAATTTCTGGAATTGGTCTTACAGGTATTGAAAAAAAAGTTAGAGATATTCACCAACAAGCGTTTTCAAATACAAATAATGTTTTACCAATAGGTGGTATTTATAGATATAGAAAAACTGGAGAGACACATCAATATCAAGGAAGACTAATTCATATGCTACAAACAGCTGTTACAAAAGGTTCATATGAAATTTATAAGAAGTATGCCCAGGGTATTTATGATCTACCCCCAATAAGCTTAAGAGATCTAGTAGGATTTAAGAAAAAAAATTCTATTAGTTTAGATGAAGTTGAGCCTCTAGAGGAGATTTTAAAAAGATTTGGAAGCGGAAGTATGTCTCATGGAGCTTTATCAAAAGAGGCTCATGAAACATTAGCAATTGGCATGAATAGAATAAAAGGAGCTTCATGCAGCGGTGAAGGTGGTGAGGATAAATCAAGATTTAAAGTTCTAGATAATGGCGATACTGCAAATTCAAGAGTAAAACAAATTGCATCAGCAAGATTTGGTGTCACAATTGATTACTTAAATAATTGTAATGAGATTGAAATTAAAATTGCTCAAGGTGCAAAACCTGGAGAAGGAGGTCAATTACCTGGATTTAAAGTAACTGATGAAATTGCAAAACTTAGACATTCAACTCCAGGAGTAACATTAATTTCTCCACCACCTCATCATGATATTTATTCAATAGAAGATCTTGCCCAGTTAATATATGACCTTAAACAAATTAATCCTAAAGCAAGAGTAGGAGTAAAATTAGTTGCCTCTTCAGGCATTGGAACAATAGCCGCTGGTGTCGCAAAAGCTAAAGCAGATATTATTTTAATATCTGGTCACTCAGGTGGAACTGGAGCTACCCCACAAACAAGTGTTAAGTATGTTGGTATACCTTGGGAAATGGGTCTTACAGAGGCTAACCAAGTATTAACTTTAAATAACCTTAGACACAAGGTAACGCTTAGGACTGATGGTGGAATTAAAACTGGAAGAGATGTAGTTATTGCTGCGATGATGGGCGCAGAGGAGTTTGGTGTTGCAACTACAGCTCTTGTCGCAATGGGATGTATCATGGTAAGACAATGTCACTCAAATACTTGTCCAGTCGGTGTGTGTACCCAAGATGAAAAGTTAAGAGAAAAATTTGTTGGTACACCAGATAAGGTTGTCAACCTTTTTAAATTTATTGCTAGCGAAGTAAGAGAAATTTTAGCTCAACTCGGTTTTAAAAAACTAAACCAAATTATTGGAAGAACAGATTTGCTAAGACAAATAAGCAAGGGCGCGCCAAACTTAGATGATTTAGACTTAAATCCACTTTTTGTTCAAGCTGACCCTGGAAAAAATAAAAGATATTGTGAGAAACAGGCAATTAACGACGTGCCTGATACTTTAGATCAGGAGATATGGCCAGAAATAGAGAAAGATGTGGAAAGCAGAAAAGAAATTGAAAAAGAATATATAATTAAAAATACAAATAGAGCAGTTGGTACAAGAATTTCTTATCAACTTTATAAAAAATACGGAGATAATAAAATTGAGTCTGACAGCGTAAAACTTAATTTTAAGGGATCTGCAGGACAATCTTTTGGTGCTTTTGGAATAAAAGGTTTAAAACTTATACTAAAAGGTGATGCAAATGATTATGTTGCTAAGGGACTATCTGGTGCAACTATCTCTATTAAACTACAAGATGAAAGTAATATTATATCTAAGAAAAATACTATAATTGGTAATACTGTTCTTTATGGTGCAACATCTGGAAATTTATTTGCCTCCGGCCAAGCAGGAGAAAGATTTGCAGTCAGAAACTCTGGAGCAACAGCAGTTGTAGAAGGATGTGGTTCTAATGGATGTGAGTATATGACAGGTGGAACCATTGTAATTTTAGGGGATGTTGGTGACAATTTTGGTGCAGGAATGACAGGAGGAATGGGTTTTATTTATGATCCTGAAAATGTATTTCAAAATAAAGCAAATCCAGAAACAATTGTATGGCAAAAAATTGAGACAGATTTTTGGATTAATAAATTAAAAAAATTAATAGAAAAACATTTTGAAGAAACAAATTCAGAACTTTCAGCAGAAATTTTAAAGAATTTTGATAAAGAAATTTTAAATTTTCATCAGGTTTGTCCTAAAGAAATGTTAAATAAATTAGAAAATCCCATTACAAATAGCCAATCAAATATTGCAAGTTAATGCATGATATCAACTTATTTTGCTTTGGTTTCGGTCAGGTAGCTAAAGAATTTATAAATAATCTTTCAAAAAAAAAAATAAAATTAAATTTAATTACAACAAGTCGGCAAAAAACTGGTCAATATAGTTATAAAAATGTAAATTTTAAAAATTTCAACTTTAATGAAAAAAATTTTGACCAAAGTTTAATTGGAGAAATTAAAAATTTTGATCATACTTTAATTTCAACACCCCCTATTAATAAACGAGATATTTTTTTAGAATTAATTAAAAATAAAGACATATTAAAACACAATAAATGGATTACTTATTTGTCTTCAACAAGTGTTTATGGAGATCATAAAGGTGCATGGGTTGATGAAAACTCAAAATTAATTCCAAACAGCGATAAAGGAAAATTAAGACTTAAGATTGAAAAGGAATGGATTAAATTGTCCAAAAAGCTTCCTATCCAAATTTTTAGACTAGCAGGCATATATTCTAAAGAAGAAAATTTTATAACAAGAATAGAAAAAAATAATTCAAAAATTGTTAAAAAAAAAAATCACAAAATTTCAAGAATACATTTGGAGGATATTTCTGGGTTTTTGTTCAATAGTTTAGAGAATTTTAAGTCAGGTGAAGTTTATAACATTTCAGACGATAGACCATTTTCAAATGAGGAGATATTAACTGAAATTCTGAAAAAATATAATTCAAAATTACCAAATATTGTAGAATATAAAGATTTAGAGAATTCCAAATTAAAAGATTTTTACACAGGTTCAAAGCAAATAAATAACCTAAAGGCAAAAAAATTTTTTAAATATAAATTAATTTATCCAACATTAAAAGAAGGTCTTAACTTATTATAGATAGCAGCCACTTCTTTTGTAAGTTTTTTTAAATTATTTTTTTTGGATAAGCTATGATCTCCATTTTTAACAATAATTAGTTTTTTCTCAGCTTTTTTAAAAATTTTCATAATTTTATTCGAAATAGAAATAGGAACTACATCATCCTTTTTACCATGAAGTATTGTTAGAAAAATTTTATTATAAAAATTTTTGTTAAAAATTTTATTTTTTCTACCGTCTTTAATCAAATTATAAGAAATATTATAATCAAATCCACCATGGCTGAATATATGAAACCTATCTTTGATCAATTTTTTTTTTATCTTTTTTGTGAATTTATTCCACATTAGTCTTTCCAAAAATTCTGGCGCGGGTGCAATTCCAACAAATGCAAGAGTGTTTTTGGTAAAAGATTTAATTAAATTTAAACTTATCCATCCACCCATACTTGAACCAACTAAAATTATTTTCTCATTTTTTAATTTTTTTTTGATTATTTTTTTTGCATCTTCAGTCCAACTTGAGATTGTACCATTCTCAAATTTTCCGTAGGATTTTCCGTGACCTGAATATTCAAAACCCAAGAAACCTATCTTATTTTTTTTACAAAAATTATATAATGCTTTTGGCTTATCACCCTCAAGATCTGACTTAAAACCATGCAAAAAAACAATATAAATATTACCTGGCGAAGAGTTTAATAAATATCTTATTTTTTTATTTTTGGAAATTTTGAAAAATTTAAATTTTGCCATAAGTTTTAATGATAAGTTATGATATTATTATAAGCATATAAATGCCATCAAAAATAAAAGTTTTGCAGGTTATACCTAAGCTTGGATATGGAGGTGCAGAAACAGGCTGTTACGATATTGCACATTATCTCTTCGAGAAAAATTGTGAATCTTTCATAGTAACAAGTGGAGGTGATTTACTTAAATTTGTAGATAAAAAAAAAGTTAAGGTAATAAGACTTCCTGTACATTCAAAAAATCCTTTATTGATACTATTAAATGCAGTTATTATAACTTTAATTATAATCTTTTATAATATTAATATAGTTCATGCGAGAAGCAGAGCTCCAGCATGGTCTTGTTTTTTAGCAACTAAAATTACTGGTAGAAATTTCGTTACAACGTTTCATGGTACATACAATTTTCACGGCAAATTAAAAAAGTTTTATAATTCAATTATGGTCAGATCAAAACTAATAATAGCTGGCTCTAATTTTATTTTTTCACACATAAAAGAAAATTACTCAGAATTTATCGATTTAAAAAAAAAATTATTAGTTATATTTAGAGGAATTAACACTGATTATTTTGATCAAACTTCTATTATAGAAAGTGAGGAAAGAAAACTAAAAAAAAAAATGGGAAATTGAAGAAAATAAAAAAATAATTTTAATGCCAGGCAGACTTACTTCTTGGAAAGGGCAAGAATTATTTATAGAAGCAATAAATCTGGTAAATATTGAGCTCGGCTATGAGGCTTTCTATGCGGTTATTTTAGGTAGCGAACAAGGTAGAGATCTTTATAAAAAAAAATTAATACGTTTAAGTGAACAATATAGAATGTCTAAGCAACTTAAATTTATAAATCATTGTAAAAATATGGCATTAGCCTATAAGATTTCAGATATTGTAGTATCAGCATCAATTGAACCAGAGGCTTTTGGAAGAGTTGCTGTAGAAGCTCAATCAATGCAGAAGACTATTATTGCAAGTAACATCGGTGGCTCTAACGAAACAATTATAGACGAAAAAACTGGTTTTTTATTTGAAGCTGGTGACTCAAAATCTTTAAGTAAAAAAATCCTTAAAATATTGAATATGGATCAAAATTTATTAAAAAGTATTGGAATAGAGGGAAGAAAAAACATTATAAAAAAATTTAATGTTGAAAAAATGTGTTTTTCTACTTATTCAGAGTATAAAAAGTTAATTTATTAATGTTAAATATTACTCTTCCAGACGGAAACAAGCTCAATTTCCCAAAAGGTATTACAGGTATAGAAATTGTTGAAAAAATAAGCAAATCTCTTTCAAAGCAAGCTTTATTGATGAGTGTTAATGGTGAGTTAAAGGACTTATATCATGTAATTGAAAAAGATTGCTCTGTAAAATTTTTTACCTCAAAAGATCCTGAGGGCCTTGAGGCGATAAGACATGATACTACACATATTATGGCTATGGCAGTTCAAACACTTTTTCCTGGAACAAAATTAGCGATAGGACCAGCTATTAAAGATGGTTTTTATTATGACTTTTCTAGAAAGGAGCCATTTACCCCAGGTGACTTAGAAAAAATAGAAGAAAAAATGAGACAAATAGTTGAAAAAGATGAAAAGACAAGAAGAGAAGTTTGGGAAAGAAAAAAAACAAAAGATCATTATAATAATTTAGGCGAAAAGTATAAGGTTGAGCTAGTTGATATGATACCCGAAGGAAATGAGGTATCTATTTATTATCATGGGAAATGGTATGACCTTTGCAGAGGACCACATTTATTATCCACTGGAAAAATAGGAAAATTCTTCAAATTGACAAAAGTTGCAGGAGCGTATTGGAGAGGAGACTCAAATAATGAAATGCTGCAAAGAATCTATGGAACTAGCTGGGCAACAAAAAAAGATCTAGATGATTACCTAAAAAGAGTTGAGGAGGCTGAGAAGCGCGATCATAGAAAACTAGGAAAATTAATGGACCTTTTTCATTTTCGAGAAGAAAGTCCTGGAGCTGTTTTTTGGCATGAAAAAGGATGGACATTATTTCAAAAACTTGTCTCTTATATGAGATATAAACAAGATCAAGCAGGATATAAAGAAATAAATACCCCTGAAATTTTAGATAGATCGCTATGGGAGAAATCAGGCCATTGGGAAAAATTCGGTGCAAATATGTTTACATCAGAAACTCCGGACCAAAAAATATTTGCAATTAAACCTATGAATTGTCCAGGATGTGTGCAAGTGTTCAACCAAGGCTTAAAAAGTTACAGAGATCTTCCATTTAAAATGTCTGAATTTGGTAAAGTTCATCGTTATGAGCCATCAGGAGCTTTGCATGGACTTTTAAGAGTAAGAGCATTTACTCAAGATGATGCACATATTTTTTGCACTGAAGATCAAATAACAGAAGAATGTCTTTCGGTTACAAATTTAATTTTAGAAATTTATAAAGACTTAGGATTTGAAAACGTAATTTTAAAATACTCAGATAGACCAGATTTAAGAGTTGGTGACGACTCAGTATGGGATAAATCTGAGGCTGCATTAATCAAAGCAGTAGAAGCTTCAAAACTTGAATATAGTATTAACAAAGGAGAAGGTGCTTTTTATGGTCCAAAGATAGAATTTGTTTTAAGGGATGCCATAGGAAGGGATTGGCAATGTGGAACTTTACAGGTTGATCTAAACTTGCCAGGTAGATTGGGTGCTAGTTATGTTGATAGAGATGGATCAAAAAAAATTCCTGTTATGCTTCACAGAGCTTTATTCGGTTCTCTAGAAAGATTTATTGGTATTCTTATTGAAAATTATGCAGGAAAATTACCTTTTTGGATTTCTCCACTTCAAACTGTTGTTATTCCTATATCAGATGATTTTAATGAATATGCTTTATCAATTCATAAACAAATAAAAAATGCTGGCATTACATGCGATGTAGATTTAAAAAATCATAATTTAAATTATAAAATTCGTGAACATTCAAATGCAAAGGTCCCAATGCTATTAATTTGTGGAAAAAAAGAAGTTGACTCTAATGCAGTAACTATTAGAAGATTGGATTCAAAT
>MDTD01057095.1_pt1 | contig 21924 bp, 14 predicted proteins | sample 811221 | NCBI WGS metagenome assembly MDTD01 (sample SAMN05326646, study PRJNA326480) | marine metagenome | isolation source: seawater | place: Pacific Ocean: South West | collected 2011 | reverse complement strand
TCAAAAGAAAGCTGTTTTGAAGTTAAAGAAAATGTTTTTTTATAAATCCAATCTTCTTGTTCTACCCATTGCAGCTTTTGTTCATTGCTTTCTTGGTAGGGGTCCTCTATCAATTCATTATCAAGTAAGTCTGTAAAAATGTTTCCAGGAACTGTCGCAGAATAAAAATTAGTTTCTCCTTTTTTTGAAAATTCCCAATTTTGATTTAACAAAAGTTCTTGCTTTTGCGTAAAAGCAGAGAATGAAAAAAACAAAAACAATAGAAACTTCATGACTTAAGTTGCTTTAAAATGCTTTTAATTTTATTCTTATTGACGGTATTTTTAACTCCCATTTCATTTTTTTGGATCTGTTTTTTATGAATGGTGAAATGGATGGCGTCTACTCCGGTTTGGGCTATTTGCATTACATTGTTTTCATTGATGCCACAACCAGCCATTATTTGAATTTGTCCCTTGGCTTGATGCACAAGTTTTGAAATAATTTCGGCTCCATCTTGAGCATTCTTCTTTGTTCCTGATGTCAACAGCCTATCGAAACCAAGCGATAACAAGTTTTTCAATGCAATAGTTGGGTCTTTGGTTTGGTCAAAGGCACGATGAAAAGTTGTTTCTAAACCAAGCATCTTTGCTTTTTCTATTAGGAATTTGTTTTGCTCGATATTTACTTGATTATCATTATTCAGACATCCAAAAACTACACCTTTTGCACCTGCTTTTTTTGTATAAATGATTTCTTGAAGCATCGCTTCTATAATGTTAATGTCATATACAAAGCCACCTTCAATTGGACGGATCATTACATGAGTTTCCACCTCCTTTATTTCTGAACATTTTTTTACCAAACCAATGCTCGGTGATAATCCTCCAACACTTAATGCAGAACACAGTTCTATTCGTTTAACACCGTATGATTTTGCAGCGAGCGCACCTAAATAAGAATCTATACAAAACTCTACTGTCATTTTATTATGATTTCATCAATAAACATCCAGGCGGGAGACCCTGCGGCTTCATGCCAATCGGGGACAATACCAATGTTCTCAGCTTCAATTTTTACATACCTTGCCTTATATCCACCGAAAGAAGGCATTGTAGTGCTTGGGCTGAAAATAAACTTGCCTCTCTTTTTTTGGAGTTTTTTTAATGTCTCATCTTCTCCTTGTTTTTTACTTATTTCTTTGAATTTTTCTCCATCTAAAGAAATAAGGAAACGGACTTTTTTTGGCAGAAAAATCCAAGAGTTTGTGTATTGATAAAAATTAGCACTTATTTCGTTTATCTTTTGAATACTATCAAGGTCAATTACAACTGATAAATTTTCTTTAGAAAAGCCTTGCCAGTTTCCATCTCTAAAATTAATACTACCCAAACGCCCATCTAACAACCCGTTTTCTTTATTGCTTGATTCGTAAGCTTTGCTGTAATTTTTTGATTTATAAGTTGCTTTTTTTTCGTTCCCTTTATGAAAAATTATTTTTTGTCTTACAGGGGCTCCATATTCTTTGGAGTTTTTGTAAGCCTGAAATGTAATTTCTGATTCATAGCTTGTGTCTGGACATTTCATTGTAAAAAAGCTCATTAGATCTGTTTCTTTTTTTAATACAGGAATGCCCCTGTTTTTTATAGCGGGCGTGCTATACATTAATTTTAAATCGGGCGAGCTTTTTATGGCCTCAATACAAAAGAGCCCTTTTTTAAAATAGGAGTTTATTTTACATGGAACGCTTTCCTCTCCATAAAACACGTCTTTGTTATCTAAGATAGGATAGTGCATTTGCACTCTTTTATAAAAACTTTCATAGTCTCTATTTGATGGGTAAGACCACAACACCTCACACATGGCAAGAATTCGAGGAAATACTTTTGAGTCTAGTTCTTTTTCGTTGTGAACACGCTCGGTCCACATATTGCATTCGCCACCAATAATAAACTTTTTTTTCGCTTCCATAATTTCTTTAGGAATAGGATCAAATTGATATACTTTTTTTAAGTCAATGGCATCAAGGGCGTAATCAAAATAAGCATGGCTTGTAGGAGACATGATGACCTCGTGTCCTTTGTTTGCAGCGTCTATACCACCACTCATTCCCCTCCAACTTTGAACACAAGCGTTTTCGCTTAACCCACCCTCTAATATTTCATCCCACCCTATGAGCTGGCGCTCATTTTTGTTTAAAAAAGAGTCTATTTTTTTGATAAAAAAACTTTGAAGATGGTGTGCATCTTCAATTTGATTGTCCTTCATTCTTTTTTGACACTTATCGCAGTTTTCCCATCTGTATTTTGGGGCTTCATCTCCTCCAATATGTATGTATTTTGAAGGAAATAATTCCATTACTTCTGTTAATACATTCTCTAAAAACACAAAGACAGAGTCATTTCCAGCACAATAAATATCTTTAAAAACCCCCCAGTCGTTTGCAACTTCTATTTTTTCTCCGGTACAAGAAAGAAAGGGGTAGCTGGCAATTGCAGCTAGGGCGTGTCCAGGGAGTTCAATTTCAGGTATAATTGTAATGTGCCTTTGACTTGCATAAGCAACGATTTCCCGGACATCCTTTTTGGAATAAAAACCACCATATATTTCGCCGTTTTCCTCTCTTCTATATGCACCTATATTGCAGAGTTCTGGGTATTTATCTATTTGAATTCTCCATCCTTGGTCTTCTGTTAAGTGCCAATGTAAAACATTCATTTTGTAAAAAGCCAGTAAGTCTATGTATTTCTTGATGGTTTCTAAAGAAAAGAAGTGGCGAGAACAGTCTAACAATAACCCCCTGTGTTTAAATTTTGGGTAGTCAAAAATACTAGCGCAGGGAATTTTCCAATTGTTTTTCTTTTCTGTGTTTTTAAATGCAGAAGGGTTTAATTGTATAATCGTTTGTATGCCATGCATTATTCCTATGGCGTTGGGTGCGCTTAGCTCAATTGATTCCTTTTTTATAAGGAGGTTGTACTCTTCATTGTGGACTCTTTTTTTTGTTTTTTTTAGTTCAATGTATCGAGGGAATGACTTGTAAATCTGATTATTTAGAATGGTCTTAATTGTAAATGAAGAATTTTTCTCAATAGTGTTTTTTAAGTAGTTCGCCTCGTTTTGAAATGCATTATCTGTGATTATTTTACTTGTATTATTTAAGGTAAAAAAAGTAGTACCCCATTTTATATTAGTGGGGGCCGGTATGATTTTATTATGGTTTTGCGAGATGCAATAAAAGGCACCAATATAAAGAAAGCAAAAAAGCGCATATCTCATCATATATGGAAGATAGTAAAATTATTAGACATTTATTATTTTTAGATTTATTCGACAATATTCGTTTAACATTCGGATAATAATTTATTTTTTTGTGTGCCAATATGCCAGTGCAATCAAAATGAATTGAATTGGAAGCCGAACCCAGGAAGCTAAAAATGGTGAAATTTCAAGAGCCTTTTGAGGAGCCTCATTAAAAGCAAGATATATATTTGCTGGATAAACTGCGATTAAAAGAAATATAGTGCCCCAAGCTGCATATGTTCTTAGTTTTGGAATCATCAATGACAATCCTAAAACAATTTCAAATGCGCCACTAAGATATACAAGTTCTAAATGCCATGGCAAGTACGGAGGCATTATGTTTAAAAAAAAATCGGGATCTAAAAAATGATTGACACCAATCATTAAATACCCCAACCCCAAACTATAAATACTTATGTATTTTATTGTTTTTATTATGGAAAAAGAGCTTTTCATTACTTCAATTTATCATTGTAAATATATGTATCTTTGATATTAAAGATTACATAATGAGATTGTTTTTACTGTTTTTATTTTTCTCCTTCATTGGACAATCTCAAATCATATTGCTTGGCCCTTATCTTCAGGATGCAAACCCAAATTCTATAAATGTTATGTGGGAAACATCTTTAGGTCAAGAATCATTGGTTGAATATGGACTTACAACTTCCCTAGGAAGTTATGCATCTGGATCCTCTACGCTCAGTTTTGGAGTTTTCCAAGTTCATGATACAAAAATCGATGGTTTACTACCCAATACAAGATATTATTATAGAGTAAAAACACACGCAGCAATAAGCCCAATTTATGATTTTGTGACACCGCCCAATCCTTCATCAGAAAAGTCTTTTAATATTGTTGCCATGAGTGATATGCAGCAAGACTCTCAACATCCAAATGTTTTTAGTGATATTGTAAATCAACAATTAATTCCTTTTGTAAACAACAGGTATGGTAATGATTTGGCTAAAGATTTGGCATATGTTTTTATACCAGGAGACCTTGTTACTTCGGGAAACAACTACCTTTCTTGGAAATCATCTTTTTTTGACCCAGCAAAAGAATTGTTTTATCATGTTCCTGTATATCCTGTGGCCGGTAATCATGAAGACGATTCACAAAACTATTTTAGGTACTTTCATTTACCAGAAAATGGAACCGATTCATTAAACTATCTTGAGCATTGGTGGTATAAAGATTATTCAAATGTTCGCTTAATTGGATTAGAAAGCAATTCTGCTTACAGAGTGCAGGAACAATTGGATTGGCTCCAAGGTGTTTTAAATGATGCCGCATCTGATTCAACAATTGATTTTGTTTTTGCTCAACTTCATCATCCCCATGAATCGGAACTTTGGATTGCGGGAAATACAGATTATACTGGAGATGTGATTGAATTATTAGAAGCTTTTTCTGAGATTTCATCAAAACCAAGCGCTCACTTTTTTGGACATACGCATGGTTATTCAAGAGGCCAAAGTAAGAATCACAATCATTTAATGGTTAATGTAGCTACTGCCGGAGGGGCGATTGATAATTGGGGAGAATTTGCCCAGCAAGATTATGAAGAATTCTCAAGAAGTGATGATGATTATGGCTTTGTTTTATTGGAGGTTGAGGCAGGTTCAAATCCTCAGTTTTTGTTATCTCGTGTAAGTCATGGTAGTTATGAGAATGGTCTGGTTAACAATGTGATTACAGATACTGTTAGAATTAAAAAATACAACAATCCACCTATTAAACCTTCAGGAATATTTCCTTTAAATGGGAGTTTGTTAAATCCCAAATGTATTGTGTTTTTAGGATCATCATTCATCGATCCAGATGCTGATTTACAAGGTGCATCTCATTGGCAGATTTCAGAAGACTCATCATTTAACTCTTTGGTTTTAGATGAATGGGTTCAACATGAAAATTGGTATTTTGACCAAGATCTTCTATCTGGAAATGACATGAAAGTTTACGAGGTAAAAAATTTAGAAGAAAATAAAACATATTATTGGAGACTAAGATATAGAGATCGTTCTCTCTTTTGGAGTGAGTGGTCTGATATGGTAAAATTTCAAACAAAGCCCTCTTCTTTATCTCCAAACCTTTTATTAAATGGAGGTGCAGAAAATGGCACGATATCATGGGTGGAGCAAATCGGGTCATTTGAGTCTATTTTAAGTGGAGAGTGTTCCGGAAATCAGGCTTTTTCAGGCAGTAGACTTTTTGCTGTTGGGGGTGTTTGTATTGACAATGTATATGCAGAAGGAAGCCAAGAAGTTGATGTATCTGCATATCAAACATTAATTGATAGTAATTCTGTGTCTGTTGTATTTGGCGCTTATCTCAGTGATTATAATGGAAATGATATTCCCTCATTAAAATTAGAGTTTTACAATGCAAATAATTCGCTAATTTCTACAACTCAAACGTATAGCAATCAAACCCCTGATTGGACGCTTATAAATGAGGAAGAGATGGTTCCTTTGGGAACTAATAAAATTAAAATAATTTTGATGGGGACTAGAAATTCAGGCTCTGATAATGACTCTTATTTTGATGAGGTGTTCTTAAAACTTGATTTCAATGGTATGTTGTGTGAAGAGGCAGTTTTAAATGCCGATCAGATTGCTTTCAAACCAATAGATCTTTTAACATATCCGAATCCGTTTCAAAATGAAATAAATTTTAAATGGAACAATTCAAACAAGGCTCAATGGAGAGTTGAAATACTAGATGTTAATGGGCGTATTTTAGAGGCAAAAAACAGTAAGTCAAATAAGATAATTTTTGAGAGTAAAAATATTTCAAAAGGACATTATTTTTACAACTTTTATGTTTCATCGGAATTAATAAAAACTGGAAAAATCACTCATAATTAATGTCAATAAGATTAGCCAGACTAAAAGACAAAGATTATATTATTTCAATGGTAAATGAGGTGTATTATTCTTCTGAAAGAGAATTTTGGAGTGAAGGTTATTACAGGATTTCAGATAGGGACTATGAAGATTATATAAAAAACAAATGGCTTTATGTTTTTGAGCAAAAAGAAATTATTTTAGGCTGTGTATTGTTTAAACAAGTCGAAAAGGATATATCTTCTTTCTCAATGTTGGTATGCGATCCAAATCACCGTAAAAAGGGTGTCGGAAATGCACTGGTTTCTTTTGTAAATCAAGAGGCTATTGTAAGAAATAACAAAAAAATGTATCTTGAGCTTTTGTCTCCAAAGCACTGGATTCATGAAGAGAAGAGGTTTTTAAAAGATTGGTATATTAAAATGGGTTATAAATTAAAAAAAGAGGTGAATTTTAAAGATTATCATCCAGAACATGCTCCATTTATGAAGTGTGATTTAATTTTTTCTCTTTATGAAAAAAATCTAATATGATAACGGGTACTTTAATTAATGTTGGAGCAATAATAGTTGGAAGTATTATAGGTATTTTTTTGAATAAAGGTTTGCCCAAAAACATAAATTCAATCATTTTTCAGGCCTTAGGCCTGTTTTCTGTTTTTCTAGGTATTTCATTGGCTTTTGAGACAAATAATAATTTTTTAATTATTTGTATGGCATTAATTATGGGTGGTATTCTAGGAGAGGCTTTCAAGTTGTCTATTAGAACAGAAAACATGAGTGATCTTTTAAAAATGAAACTAAACAATTCAAATCCAAGATTTACAGAAGGGTTGATAACTGCCACAATGATTTTTAGCGTTGGATCGATGGCGATTATAGGCCCATTAAATGAAGCATTAAAAGGAGATGCAACATTGGTGTTGACAAAATCCATGATGGATGGAGTGACCTCTATTGCTTTATCTGCTGCATTTGGTAGAGGTGTTATATTTTCAGCAATCCCTGTTTTGTTAATTCAGGGTGGTATTGGTATAGGGGCCAATAGTCTTCAGTCATTTTTTTCAGACTTGTTGGTGGCCGAAATTTCTGCAGTAGGAGGTATTTTGATTTTGGGTATAGGCATTTCTATTTTAGAAATCAAAAAAATCAATGTAATCAACCTACTTCCATCAATGTTTATTGTCATTCCCCTCTTTTATTTAACGGAATATTTTTTTAATTGACTACCAGACTATTTTAAAAATGCAATTTATACTTATTTTTACTTTCATAGATAGTGAAAAAACAATTTGTGGGTTTTATGGAATGAAATCAGGTAAAAAGCAGCCGAAATCATTTGTAGATTATATAAAGAGCATAAAGTAAATATAATTCTTGAATCTAATGAATCCCTCAAAAATTTATAATCACTTATTGAAATATGAGGATATATAAAAGTTCCTAATTAATGAAAAATAAGTTATTACACTTCTGGAATAAGATTTCTGAAAATGGCATTTCAGATGATTTAGATATTGCTGAAAAGAAAAGAATTCGAGTATTAAATAGAATTATTTTGATAAATGCTTTATTGGCTTTTATTTTTTTAATAATTGATATCGTGAATTCTAATTTTGCATCTAATTTTGTAGCAATTAGCATATCATTTACAACTTTTACCTTTAGTCCTATCCTTTTTCTGCTTTTAATGAAAAAATATTATAAAGTCGCAAAATGGACCGTCATTTTCATTTTTGTTTTTTTCATTTCATTTGTTGCTATTTTAACAGGAAAAGATTCTGGTATAATTCTTTTTTTTATTCCAGGGATTTTATTTCCAACAATATTATTTCAAAGGAAAAAAAACATTTTAATTTTAACTAGTTTAATCATTGGAGTTTTAATAGTTGTTTTATTTATCAATCAAATCTATAATCCACAACTGATCACGAGCCAATCAGAGTTAAACTTTTACTTCATATCTAATATAATTGGTTGTGCAATACTTACACTTCTGGTCATATGGTATTTTAAGTCTACGAATTCAGAATATGAGAAAATTATTACTGAAAAAAACAAGAGCTTAAATAATTACAATATTGAAATAAATGAGCAAAAATTAAAATTAGAGGCTAAAAACATTGAGAACGAACAGCTTGTTGAAAATCTTGAATCAATTGTTCAAGAAAGAACACTATCGCTTCAAAAAACAATGGAGGCAATAAAAATAAAAGATAATAAAACCAGAACCATCGTTGATAATGCTCTTGATGGCATCCTACTTGTAAGTAAAGATTGGAAAATTTTAGAATGGAATAAGCAAACTAAAAAAATACTTAAGATTGTTAAGGAGAAGAGGGGCGAGTATTCTCTATTTGATTTTATTGCAAATACAAAAGATCAAAAAAAAGAAGATATCATTAGAATATGTGAAAAGACTCAAAAAGATGGCAATAGCTTAAGGCAAGAAATAATTGCGTTAACTGCAAAACACGAAAATTTAGATCTTGAAGTTTCATTAACCTTTACCGATACTATAGATGGAGTTGAGGGAATTATTTTTATCAAAGATATTACTGAGCAAAAAAAATCTGAAAAAAATAGGCAAGCTTTACAAGAACAAATTTTAAAATTAAATGCTTCACTTGAAAAAGAAGTAGATCAAAAAACACAAGAGAACATAAAGCTTTCAGAAAAAATAGTTAATCAAGAAAGGTTGGTTTTAGCTGGAGAAATTGCCGGAACTGTTGCTCATGAATTAAATACACCTCTTGGGGCGATAGTGGCTGGATCGGAAGGAATGAAAGAAAACATTGAACTTCTTTTTTCAAAACTTCTCCCCTCATGTTCATCTGAAGAAATTGAATTCGCTTTTAGTTTAAATCTTGATTTGAGCTTTTCTTTATTTGTAGGAGGAAGAAAAGCATTAAAGAAAAAAGCAGAAATAAAAGAGCTCTTAATAAAACAATACAATGTTTCGGAAGAAAGCCTTAAAGAACTCTCGGAGTTGTTTTTTAAAACAAACTTGAGCCTCAATAAAAAGCAAAATATTTTGTATATTTTAAATTCAAAAACCCCAAAAAAGTTATTACAGCTAATCTTAGCCATAGGAACCATAAGATTTTTTTTGGAAACCACTGTTGAATCGTCAAAAAGGTCTGCAGCTGTTATTCAAAACATAAAAAAATCTTTAAGCGTAACTAGACAAAAAGCAGATTTAATTGATTTGAAGCAAAATATTTTATCTGTTGTAAAATTGTTTCGTCATGATATAGAACGTATCGCAGACCTCGAAATTTCAATTGATAACAACCTATTCATACAGGGCGTAGACTTTCAGCTTTTTCAACTTTGGACAAACATTCTTAAAAATGCAATTTTTGCAATCAAAGAGAATCCTGGTGATAAAAAAATAGCGATCATCGGAAAAAAAGAAAATGAAACAGCGGTTATTTCCATCACAAACAATGGCCCCAAAATACCAGAGGGAGTCAAAGACAAAATTTTTGAAAAGTTTTACACAACAAAAGATCAAAAGGGATCAGGGCTGGGCTTAGGAATTGTTCAAAATGTTGCTTCTTCACATCAGGCTAAAATAACATTAAACTCTTCAGAGAAAGAAACATGCTTTCAGTTTTTATTTAAATTGAAAGAAGGCTGAAAAAATAAATGCTATTAACTTAAGTTCTTCAATGTTTGTTATCGTTTTTCTTTTATATTTAGTAGAATATTTTTTAAATTGATATAACTGCTATTTAAAATACAATTTATCCTTATTTTTACTTTCATAGATGGCTAAAAAAATCAATTTAAAGGAGTTAAATGAAAAAGCATATGAATTGTGCTTGTCAAGTCCTAAAAAAGCGTTTGATCTTGCTCAAAAAGCAGTAGTTGAAGCTGGTGTTAATAATGATGAAGAACAATTTGCTTATGCAAAGTCAACACTAGCTTATTCTCAACAAGCATTAGGTCTTTTAGCAGAGTCATATAATAATGCCATGTCATCGCTTAAGTTTTATCTTAAAACAGATAATACAGAGAAAATAGCTTTTTTATACAATACTCTTGGATGGATTTTTTATTATTTAAGAAATAATGAGAAAAGACTTGAGGTTAATTTGTTGAGCTTAAAACTAAGAGAAGCAATAAAAGATAAGGACTTTAATTCATATGCAATATCATTGAATAATACCGGAGAAACATACCTTCGTTTAAACAAACCTATTGAAGCACTAGAATTATTAGATAAACTATCGCCTCATATTAAAAAATTAGGCTTGCGTCTAAAGACTAATGTTTTATTAAATATTTCTGAGGCGAATTTGTTATTAAAAAAACTAATCAAAGCCGAAAAAGTTATTAAACAAGCTCTTTTATTAGCTAAAAAAACAGATGAAAAAAAGGATACAATCATATGTTTGATTATATCTGCTCGAATCAATAAAGAAAAGGGAAACGGACAAAGTTGCAAAAACTTATTAATTGAGGCATTATCAATAAAAACCACAGAGGACACCTTAGATGAAGAGGAACAAATTTTTGAATTGCTTCATCAAATATATGCAAGTGAAAAGAATTGGGAAAAGGCCTACTACTATCATGAAAAGCATTCTAAAATAAGAAATAAAATAGAAAAAAAACGAAGTTCAAAAGCATTAAAAGGAATTCATTTTAAACACCAAATTAAAGAGTTAGAAAGTGAAAAAAAACTGCTTTATGAACAAGTTAAATTAAAAACCAAAGAGGTTTTCGACATATCAAGATTTCCTGCAGAAAACCCAAATTGTATCATGCGTATCAATAATAAGGGAAGGGTGATCTATGCAAATGTTCCTGCAAAAAAAAGCTTCATGACTGTTTTTGGTATTGACCTAAATGTAAAAGTACCAAAACATATTTCTGAATTTCTTCAAGAGGTAGACAAATCAAAGGAAAAGTTAATAAATAAAATAGTTGAGTTTGGAGGTAGAACATTTACAGTATCCATAAAAAAAATAGAGAAAAACCAGTCTAAAGTGTTTTCTTTTTTAGGCTTTGAGGATAAAAGCAGTGTTAAGGCAGAGGATTATTATAATATATATGCTCATGAAATAACAAAGTACCAGCAAGAGGTAAATAAAAGAGAGTTGGCCCTCAAACGTACAATGGAGGCTATTGAAATAAAAGACAATAAAACTCGTACAATTCTTGATAATGCATTGGACGGTATTATTCTCGTCAGTAAAGACTGGAGGTTTCTAGAGTGGAATAGGCAAACAAAAAAGATACTTAAGATTCAAAAACAAAAGAGAGGGGATTATAATCTTTTTGACTTTATAGCTGACACAAAAGATCAAAAAAAAGAGCAATTTGTTAGAATTTGTAATAAAACTCAAAAAGATGGCAATAGTTTACGAAAAGAAATTCTGGCTTTAGACTCAAAAAACAATATTTTAGATTTAGAAGTTGTAATCACTTTTGCTGATACTATTGATGGTGTCGAGGGTATAATCTTTCTTAAAGACATTACCGCTCAAAAAAAATCAGAAAAGCAAAGAAAATATATGTTTGAACAACGCCAGTTGGACTTTGAAATCGAACAAACTGTAAATCAGTTCATACAATCTATTTTTTTAAAAACAACTATAGATGAAGTTTTGTGGAGTTTAGCTAAAGATTGTATTGCTAAAATGGGTTTTGTTGATTGTGTTATTTATATGGTAGATGAGACAAATCATGAATTGGTTCAAAGAGCCGCTCATGGCCCTAAAAACCCTATAGAAATGGATATTTATAATCCAATAACAATTCCCTTTGGAAAAGGAATTGTGGGTACAGTTGCTAAAACAGGGGTGGCTGAAATTGTATCTGACACCGCAAAGGACAAAAGATACATCGTTGATGATGCCAATAGAGGTTCAGAAATAACAGTTCCTATTATATTAGGTGATAAAGTAATTGGAATAATTGACTCTGAGCATCCTGAAAAAGATTTTTTTACTAAAAAACATTTGAGAATTTTAACAACAGTTTCTTCTATTGTTGCCAATAGAATAGATAAGTTAAAAGAAAGGATGTTTTTTGAATACATCTTAAATAATTTGCCTGCTGACGTTGTTGTTTTTAATTCAAAACATGAATATGTTTTTATTAATCCAGTTGCTGTTAATAACAAAAAGACACGTGAGTTTTTGATTGGAAAAACTGATTACGATTATTGTGTATATAAAAAAATACCAAAGAAATTAGCAGATAGTCGAAGAGAAAAATTTAACAGTGTAATTAAAACAAAAAAAACCATTCAGTGGGAAGAAGAGGTGACGCATCATGGCGAAAGAGAATTTGTATTGAGAAGAATGTCTCCTATTTTAAATGAAAACAATAAAATAAACTATGTTGTTGGTTATGGGATAGATATAACAGCAAGAGTTATAGCGCAAGAAAAAAGAGAAGCTCTTCAGCAACAAATAGTTGAAATTAACGCATCACTTGAAAAAGAGGTGGATCAAAAAACACAAGAGAACATTCAGCTTTCTGAAAAAATGGTACAACAAGAGCGCTTGGTTTTAGCAGGTGAAATAGCGGGAACGGTTGCTCACGAACTTAACACCCCATTAGGAGCGATAGTTGCGGGTTCAGAAGGTCTAAAAGAAAATATAGATGAGCTTTTTTCAAATCTACTCATATCATGTACTTCAGAACAAATTGAATTTGCATTTCAACTTAATTTAGATTTAAGCTTTTCTCTTTTCATAGGTGGGCGAAAAGCAATAAAAAGAAAAAATGAAATAAAAACAGCTTTAATCCAAAAATACAGACAAAAAGAGAACAACGTTAAAGTACTAGCGGATTTGTTTTTTAAAACAAACATTTCTTTAACAGAAAGAGAGACGGTTAATCGAATTCTTAGTTCTCAAAATCCTGAAAAATTCTTAAAATTAATTCTTTCTATTGGCACCATCAGGGCTCTCCTAGAAACAACTACAGAGTCATCAAAAAGAGCCGCATCAGTAATTCAAAATATTAAAAATTCTTTAAGTGTAACAAAAGGACAAAAAAAGGAAAAAATTGATCTTCGTCAAAATATTTCGTCGGTAATTAAACTTTTCAGACATGAAATAGAATCCATTGCAACTCTTGAAGTTTTATTGGAAGAAGAACTATATATTCAAGGGGTTGACTTTAAACTTTTTCAATTATGGACTAACATTATTAAAAATGCAATTTATGCTATTAAAGAAAAGAAAGACGATAGGAAAATCATGATTAGCAGTAAAAGGAAAAATGATTTTGCCGTTGTTTACATTAAAAATAATGGGCCAAAAATTCCGAAAGCGGTTCAAAATAAGATTTTTGATAAGTTTTATACAACTAAAGAGAAGAAAGGATCTGGTTTAGGTTTAGGAATAGTAAAAAGTGTTATAGAGTCTCATCAGGCATCAATTACATTAAATTCAACACAAGAACTAACAACTTTTGAGTTTTCATTTAAAATAAACAACGAAAATTAACTTATGAAAAAGACGTTTTTTATTATTACAATGCTTATTTGTTTTGTTTCATTCTCTCAACAACAAAAAATTGATTCATTATTAAAGAACATACAAACTGCTAAAGAGGATATTCAAAAAATAGAAAAACTTAATGAACTTGCTAGATTTTATATTTATTATTCTCCAACAGATGCCCTTGACTATATTAATAAGGCGCTTTCTATATCAGAACAAAAGACAATCATAAAGGGAAAAATCATAAGCCAAATCAATTTAGGGTTTTATTATATAAGAGTTGATAATTATAGAAAATCCAAAAAAATTTTAAGGGAAGCCCTTAAATATGCTAAACAAATAAATGAGAATATTTTGTGTGGCGAAATTTCTTATTTGATGGCAAGAGCTAATAATGGTATTGGGAGGTATGATTTCAGTATGAATAAACTGATTATAGCTGAAAAATTTTATGATTCAGCTCACTTTAATAAGTATAGAGGTCGAGTTTATGAAACAATGGGTGATCTTAATGATAAGTTTGGAAATTATGAATTGGCAATAGAGAACCTTCAAAAATCTTTAGATCTAAAAATTAAATATAATGACTTAATGGAGTTGTCACGAACATATGCATATTTGGGCAACGTATATCTTCATCAAAATCTTGATGCATTAGCATTAAATTACTATAAAAAGGGGTTAAATTCTAGTATAAAATCATACAACTTAAACAGCCAAGCATATTGCTTGACGAAATTGGGTGAGTTTTATTTAGCGAAAAGCCAATACTCAAAGTCAAAATCATTTTTTGAAAAGTCTCTTAAAATAGCCAATAAACATAACAATAATTGGTCAAAATTTAGAAATGAAATAGGTTTAAGCAAGGCTGACTTTGAATTGAAAAATTATAAAAAAGCTCTAGAGATGTGTTTAAATGCCATTCAAATTGCTAAAGATATTAATGATGAGGAGGGTCTTATGCATGGTTATAAGTTATTATCTGGTATTTACGAAAAAATAGGAGATGTTAAGAATGCTTATGAATCATTTAAATTATTTTCCTTATTTGAGGAAAAGCTGTTCGACAAGGAGAAAACAGCAGAAATAACAATGGCAGAAACATCTTTTAAAAACACTCAAAAAATAAACAATTTAAATAAAGAAAAGAAAGCAAAAGAAAATGAATTAAAGCTTTATCAAATAAAGGAAAAAAACAGGCGTTTAGTCAGTGGTATTTTAATTGGGTCGTTGATTATAGTGATTATTTTTGCCTGGTTTCAATACAAAAGATATCTTGCTATAAAAAGGCAAAAAGCAATCATTCAAAAACAAACCGAAGAAAACTTATTATTAATTAAAAATTTTTCTGTACAAGAGAGGTTATCAACTGTTGGTGAAATTTCTTCTGGAATAGCTCATGAATTAAATAGTCCGCTTGGCACTGTTAAATCTAGTGCAGAAGGAATACAATTTATTTTTGATAAACTTTTAAAAAATAAAGCTTGGGATTGTCCTACAGAAGAGATTGATTTTGTTACTTCATATTTGTCAGGCAAAACTTTTGAATCGCGAATTACTGGAAAGTCTAGGTTGAAAGAAGAAAAATTATTTTTTAATTATTTAGATGAAAATCACAATGAGATTAAAAGCAAATTAGAGCTATCTAAACTTTTTGTACAAGCTCAAATTAACCCTAAAGATATTAACACAATAGAATATATTGTTAAGTCAAAATCTCCAATAAACCTTTTAGAGTTTATTAAGTCATCAACAGGTATTTTGTTTTTTATTAATGCAAATCTAACGTCAACAAAGAGGCTCTCAGAAAAAGTTTCTGAATTAAGAGAGTATTTAATTTATGATAAAACCGAAGCAAAAGTTAAAACAAATCTCAAAAAAAATATTACAACAATCGTCAATCTTTATAGGCATGAAATTGAGCCTGATATACATTTTTCTATTGATGTTGATGATCATATTGAGATGAGTGCTTATCCAACTAAATTGTATCAGGTTTGGTCTAATTTAATTAAAAATGCCATAGATGCAGTAAATAAAAACGAAGGGACTAAACAAGTCAAAATTCAAGTCAAGGTGGACAATGGAATTTCTGTGGAGTTTAAAAATAATGGACCAAAAATAAACAAAAGTCAACATAATCAAATTTTCGAAAACCTTTATACTACAAAGGGTAGAGGAGCTGGATTGGGACTAGGGATTGTTAAAAATGTTGTCGAAACTCATCGTGGTGAAATAGGTCTTACTTCAGATGACAATGAAACCACTTTTACTATTTACTTTAAACCCGAATAATTAATATTTATTTAAAGTCTTGATAAAGCAGGTCTACATTTATTTTCTTTTTACCAATGCTTTTCTTTTTACAGTCAGAAATTTCAGAACCAAGATCAACCAAGTGTCTTTTTATATATTGTTTATAAATTGAAGAAGAAGCGATTATCGAAGCGGGTCCATATTCTGCCTTTTTTTGATATGCAGCATAAACAATATTAATATTATTGAAAGAAGAAGACTTAATTTTAATCTTGGAAAGGTCCTTGCTGGCAATGCCAATGTTCGCCTTATTTACTCTAATATTTCGAACATAAATCGTCGACTTTTCACCACCGGATAAGGCTTTGTCTCCCGCATTGTTAATTTTGCAGTTTTGAATTGAAATTGTCGATCCAGAAAAATCTATACAGTCATTATTTGTGTTTTTAAATGTACTGTTAGTTATTTTTCCTTTACAAAAATCTCCGTCAAAGCCATCCGAAAAAGTGTGTTGAATTAAAGACTCTGAAAGCGTGAAATTTGAGCGAATAATGTTTAATGCATCTTCACAATGATTGTGTTCAAATATACAATGTTGAATATTTACATTTGATTCATAAAAAGTGACAGCACCAGTTAGAGACCAACCACTTTGTCTTAAGGTGTTTAATCCAGAAAAGGTAGTCCATTTAAGAAAAGATTTTTCATGAGCCTGTAAAACATGTATTCCCTGACTAGTTGAATCCCCTGAGATAACCACAGGTTTTTGTTCTGTTCCATTCATGAAAATGGGGGAGTGTGAAATAATACCGCTCTTATTTTTAAAATATAGTTCACTGCCTGGCTCAAAAACAACGGAGTAATTTTCAGGAATATATATGAATTCTGTAATAATTTTTTTCCCAGAAAACACAATAAGATTGTTTTTTATTTTATATGATTTGCTTTTGCCCAAAAAATGAGCTTTTTCAAGTTCAAGCCTTGGGTTTTGAGTTTTGGGAGATGGCCAATCAACGACTTTTTTCTTTAATATTTTATTGGGTATATTTTCAGTTTTAAAATATAAGTTTTTTACATGTCCATTGATTTTAATTTCTTGCTTTTTTGACTTTAATCTATTAAATAGTATGATTTTAATTGGCTTATTTAATAAAATAATGGAGTCTTTATTTTCTTTTACAGAATATCCAATAATTTTTATGTCTGTTGAATGATAATTCTTAACTGAAATAATAGAATGCTTTTTTTCTTTTCTTTCCATAAAAGCCTTTAAGCCTGTTTCTGAAAGATAAAGAGAAGTGTCCTTCAATGAGGCAAGTTTGACATAAGATTTTACATGTTTTTTAATTTTAGAAGGGTTGAGTTTGTTAATTCTTTGGTGAATGTTTTTTGCATGTGCTTTCGCCATTTTAACATTAAATGAATAGCCCTCGTATTCTTTAGAAATTAGTTTTGTATAGTTTATTAATTCACTTTGAATTTCATCGTAAAAGCTTTCTTGGTATTTTTCAGAACTAAATGATTTTAAATAGTTTAAGTATTTTTCAGCGAAAGGTTTTTGTTGAATTAAATTAAAATTTAAAAAAGAATAATAAGGTATATCGGAAGGCTCCATATTTGCTAAACAAACCAAGTTTGGTTTTTTTTCATCCGGAATTTTTAAGATTGAGAAATCATACCCTATGGGTTCTAGTAAACATGTTACGGGATTAAAATAGAAACGTTGATTGTGCCATGCCATTGCATGGTATGCACCAAATAGATCAAGAAGACCATAGTATTTAGAAATGTTTTGCACATCAAATATCTCTTTTAAATTTTTACTGTGTGATTTAAACTCATAAAGAAGATTTTGTCCAACAATAAATTGTTGTTTCAATGATTTGGACTTTATGGTTTTTTTCTTTTTAAAAGGTAAGATTGATGCAGCATCATAATATGGTATTGTATTCCACCCATTTCCTCCATATTTAAGTGCCATTTCCCAAAGTCCTTCTTCATCAAACTTGAGAATAGGCCCCTCTCTTTTATCTTTTGATTCTAAAAGTTGTTTTTCAAAGTGCTCTTCAATTGCATAAACTCCTATTTCAACGTCGTTGATATAGACGGGTATAAAAGAGTATGTTGTTGTTAAAAGGTCCTCCTTTTCAAACAATTTATGAACAACCCATTCATTTAAAAAGGATCGAGTGTTGGGGCTTTGAATTGAAAATGATTTCATTCCCAAGAATGCATGCCCTTTTTTTGTTTTGATTCTATATGACCATTTGTGACCCTCTAAGTGATCTGTCCAGTCTCCTTTAATTCGAATTTCAATAGGTGTTTTTTTACCCAGGTATGTTATAGAGGCATCAAAGTATTGTTTCAATTTTTTGTCAATTATACCCTGTTTCAATGCAATATTTCTATTTCTTATGATCTTATTGTAGCTTTCTTTTGGAATATGAATATTCAGAGCTTTATCTTTATTGTATAAAATGGGTTTTGTTTTGTGATATTTAATTTTTAGATCATCAAAATAAACGACTTCTTCCAGAGGGTTATAGGTATAAATTTTTAAAAGATTGATGTCTTTTGGTATTAATACATTAAGGATTATTTTTTTCCATCCATTTTTTTCTTGAATACATGGATAGTATTCTTTTACATAAAAATCTTCTGCTTTTTCAGATGAAACCACAATAGCTCCAGAGTTAAGATTGCTAGAATATTTCCAAACAGAAATTTCTAAATAAGATCCTTTGAGAACTTTATTTATTTTAATACACATTCCAAACTCAAGACCTTTTTTGGCTTTACAAGAAAATTTTCCAGAGTGAGCTTTTTCATTGCTTTGATTTTCACCAGATTCAAAATAGTATCCATTATCAATAAAGACAGATTGATCATTTTTAACAGTTGTTTTTTCTGCATCACAAGAAATTTCTTGTGCATTTTCAATTTTTTGATAATTATTGCTACAAGCATTTAGAACTATGCATAATAGAATAAAAAGATGCGTTTTTTTTAAAATTTGTTGATGAAAAATCATTAAACCAAAGTTAATTTATTATTAATAATAATAGTATTCTAATTATTTTCTTTTGTATATAATTATTTATATTTTTAAGCATTATGGAAGACATTCGTTATGCTATTATATGTGTAGATGATGAGCCCTTAATTTTACAAATGTTAGGCTTTCAACTTGAAAAAATAATAAACCCAGATACAACCCTTGTTGAGTGTTTTGAGGATCCTGTTGATGCTTTTGAAAACTTTAATGAAATTATTGAAGAGGGAATTGAAATAAAAGCGGTAATAGTTGATTATCAGATGCCTAAATTAAACGGATCTGGATTGACCAGGAAAATCAAAAGTAAATATCCTGATATTCCTGTTATTATGGTGTCTGGTCAAGCTAATTCTAGTGACGTTGACCAACTTCAAGAAGATAAAATGTTAGATGCTTTTATCCCAAAACCATGGGATGAAGATGAACTTTTTGATGTTTTGACACCACATCTCAAATCATTGATTAGCTAAAGAGGTAATTTAAGATGAAGGAGATTGAAAGGAAATTTTTGGTTCAAAAAAAAACGTTGCCTTCATTAGATTTATTTAATTATAAAAAAATAACTCAAGGGTATTTATTAAATACAAAGGAAAAAACAGTTCGTGTACGTCTTTCTGATAATAAAGCTTTTATTACTGTAAAAGCATCAATTTCAGGGATTTCTCGAGATGAGTATGACTTTCCCATTCCTCATTCTGATGCCAAAAATATTTTAGAGGGTCTTATTGATCGAAAAATTGAGAAAACCAGATACATTATTCCTTTTGCAAATAAAAAGTGGGAGTTGGATGTTTTTCATAATCAATTAGAGGGTTTGATAATAGCAGAGGTTGAATTAGAAAGTGAAAATGAAGTAATTGAAATACCAGAATGGTGTGTCGAAGAGGTCTCTCAAAATCCAATGTATTATAATGCCCAATTAATCAAACTCAATAATTTTTAATATGGTAGAATTCTGCAAGAAGATTGCTCAAAGTAATATTTTTAAAAACTTCATTACTGTTGTAATAATAATTGCTGCTATATTAGTTGGAATATCAACATATCATCAATTTTCATTAAGGCACCAGTCGATATTAAGTTCTTTAAATACTCTTGTTCTTCTGGTTTTCATATTAGAAGTTTTAATCAAGTTAATAGCAGAAGGAAACAAGCCATGGAAATATTTTATGGATCCTTGGAATGTTTTTGACTTCTCTATTGTATTTGTTGCTTTTTTACCATTTGGAGGAAGTTCAGTTGCGGTTCTTAGATTGCTTCGGCTATTAAGAGTTTTAAAGCTAATCAATGCTCTTCCAAAACTTCAAATGCTTGTTGGTGCACTTCTTCGTTCTATTCCATCAATGTTTTATGTTTCAATATTATTATCATTGCTTTTTTACATTTATGCTGTTGCTGGAGTTTTCTTTTTTGGAGAAAACGACCCTGTTCACTTTAGAAACCTTCAAACGTCTATACTTTCTCTTTTTAGAGTAGTTACCCTTGAAGACTGGACAGACATCATGTATATTAATATGTATGGATGTGAAAATTACGGTTATGATTCTATTATGAGTCGTTGTACTGCATCAGCAGCAAACAAATGGGGTGCGGCGATATTTTTTGTGTCATTTGTTTTGATAGGAACAATGATTTTTCTTAATTTATTTATAGGTGTGATTATGACGGGTATGGATGAGGCAAAAGTAGAGGTCGAAACAAAAAAAAATCCTAAAAAAAGTGTTGATTTGTTGGAGCTAGAATCAAAAGTTGATGAAATAAGTGAAATGATTTCAAGATTGAAAATTAAAAATGACTCTTAAAGTTTATTTAAATAACTCATGCATAATATTGCCATTTGAGGTAGGCATTTGAAAATTTAATAAATAAGCTACGGTTGCTGATATATCCGTAATTTCTCTTGGATTATCAAAAACAATATTCTTTTTAAAGTCAGGGCCAATTGCTAAAAAGTTGATTTTCCTACAGCCCACACAGTCGCAACCATGGCTGATAAATCCATTTTCAACTCCATCAAGGTGTCTTCCATGATCATTGGTTACTATTAGAGTTGTTTTTCCTGAATAGATAGGGTCACTTTCAATAAAGGACCATATTTTATAGATATATTCATCCGTATCTTTTATTCCCTGTATATATCCAGCCCAATCATTTTTATGTCCAGAATAATCAGGTTCTCTAAAATTAATCAGGGTTAAATTAGGATGATGAGAAGTAAGAATATCCATGGTCCTATTGTACGTAATACTATCGTGCCTGTACCCTCCCGATCCATCTTCTCCAACTCCACAGTTTATCGCGGGAGAATGTTTGCCATTCCATCCCGGGTATATGCAGTTTGATAAGACATGAAGTTTATCTTTACTTGTTATAACCCATGATTTATTTTTACTTGCTCCTTTTGCATGTCTCCAATACTGAAATAAGGAGGGAAAAAATGGAGTTTCTAGTCCTGTGTTGTCTATTTCTTGATAATTTCCAGTTGTGAGTGCGCTATGACCATTATTTGTATAAGTGACACCATTATTATAAAATGAAGAGTTAATAACACCAATGGGACTAAGATCATTTTTAGTCCTTGGAATATTTGCATATGTTGAATCACCCCAAGACTCAGAATAACGAGGTCCATCAATAACAACAATTATAACATTTTCAGTAATAAAATCATTACTGATATATTCAAAATTTTCATTATTGTTTCTGTCACAACTCACTATTGACAATGACAAAAAAACAGTTGCAGAAATTAAAAAGGCAATACGTTTTATTAAATTTTTCATAATCAATATTTGTGGATAAAAGTTAAAATATATAGGTTCTTATTTTCTCATTAACAAGGTTGTAATGAATCAACCATTGTGGATAAAAGTCAAGATTGATAAATTAAAAATCAATAAGTTATCCTCAAATTTAACAAAAACAGGAGTTAAATACGAACAACATAAGTTTTATTTAATAATGCATAAAATGTATTTTAGTTTAATATTAAATTATATTAGAAGAGAAAACTA
>MDTD01175384.1_pt1 | contig 21931 bp, 27 predicted proteins | sample 811221 | NCBI WGS metagenome assembly MDTD01 (sample SAMN05326646, study PRJNA326480) | marine metagenome | isolation source: seawater | place: Pacific Ocean: South West | collected 2011 | reverse complement strand
GTAAAAGTAAAAGTTATTGGATTTGATAGAGGAAAAGTAAAATTATCTATTAAACAAGCAGCAATATAATATTTAGGGGCATCTGGCAACAGAACGCCCTTATTTTTTTCTTTTTTCTTTCTTTAATTTCCTTTTTTCTTTTAAAGAAAGTTTAGCTTTTTTCATTACACTAGAATCCTTAAAGGATTTTCCACTATATCTTTTAGACATTATTTAAGTAATGTTTTTTGGATCTGGCATTCCCACTTTATTATATCCAGCATCTACATAGTGTATCTCTCCAGTTACACCACCAGCTAGATCGCTTAATAAATATAGAGCAGAATTTCCAACATCATGAATATCTACATTTCTTTTTAAAAATGAATGATCTTCATTCCATTTATATAAAAATTTTGCATCACCAATTGCCGATGCTGCTAATGTTTTAATTGGTCCAGCACTTATTGCATTTACTCTAATTTGTTTTATACCCAAATCTCTTGCAAGATACTTTACACTTGCCTCTAATGCTGATTTACAAACACCCATTACGTTATAGTTTGGTATAGCTTTTGTAGATTCATAAGTAAGTGTAATCATACTCCCATTTTTTTTCATAATTTTAGCTGCCTCTCTCGCCACCTCAGTGAATGAAAAGCATGAAATAAGCATACTTCTTAAAAAGTTTTGTCTTGTCGTGTTAAGATATTCGCCCGATAGTTCGGATTTGTCTGAAAATGCAATTGCATGAACAACAAAATCTATTTCACCCCAGCTAGATTTAATATCTTTAAATAATTTAATAACATCCTCTTGGTTTTCAACATCACAGCTAAATGTTGTTTTTGAATTCAATTTTTCTGCTAATGGAACAACTCTTTTCTTTAAAGCGTCACCTAAATAAGTGAATGCAAGCTCAGCCCCAGCTTCTGCAAGTTTTTGAGAAATACCCCAAGCAATAGATCTTTCATTAGCAACACCCATTATTATACCTTTTTTACCCTTCATTAAGCTCATTATTCAACCTTTTCAAAAATTAGAGTTGCATTAGTACCGCCAAATCCAAAGCTATTTGACATAACAGCATTTAGTTCAACATTCTTTTCTGTTTGTATAACTATAGGAAATTTCTTAGCATCTTCATCCATATCGTAAATGTTCGCTGATGCGGTTATGAAACTATTTCTCATCATTATTAAGCTATATATAGCTTCATGTACCGATGCTGCCCCCAAAGGATGACCAGATAAGGATTTAGTTGAACTGATCTTGGGAATTTCAGAACCAAAAGTATTTCCTACGGCATTTAATTCTGTAATATCTCCTACTGGAGTTGAAGTTCCATGTGTATTTATATAATCTATTTTATTTTTTGAGGTTGCGAGAGCCATTTTCATACATCTAATAGCCCCTTCTCCAGATGGAGCTACCATATCATATCCATCCGAAGTTGCTCCATAACCAGTCAGCTCTGCATAAATTTTAGCTCCTCTTGCTTTTGCATGTTCAAATTCTTCAAGTACCAATACTCCTGCTCCACCAGCAATAACAAATCCATCTCTAGTTTTATCATATGCTCTAGATGCTTTTTCAGGTGTATCATTATATTTTGATGATAATGCAGTCATTGCATCAAACATTGCGGTCATAGCCCAATGAATTTCTTCACTTCCTCCTGCAAAAACAATATCTTGTTTTCCCATTTGGATAAGTTCCATAGAATTTCCTATACAATGTCCACTAGTAGCACAAGCTGAACTCATCGTATAATTAGTTCCCTTAATTTTGAAAGGAACTGCCAGAGTTGCAGATGCTGTACTGGCCATCGTTCTAGGTACAATAAATGGGCCCATTAGTTTTGGGGTTTTAGCTCTAGTTTTATCTGCAGCCAAAATAACATTTTCAATTGAAGGTCCTCCAGAACCCATAACAATACCAGTTTTAAAATTGCTTACATCTTTTTCTTCCAATCCAGAGTCTTCTATAGCTTCTTTCATTGCTATATAATTATAAGCAGAACCTGATCCCATAAATCTTATTGTTTTTCTATCAATATGATCTTCGAGTTTAATTAATGGTTTACCATGAATATGACTTTTTAGATTATGTTCTTTATATTCCTCAGAAAAAGAAATTCCTGATTTTGAATTTAATAAAGATTTCTTTACTTCACCTTGATTGTTTCCTAAGCAAGAAACTATACCTATTCCTGTAATAACTACTCTTCTCATTATTTAAATAATCCTACTTTTAAGTTTTCTGCTGAATAGATTTTTTTTCCATCCGCAGATAATATACCATTTGCAAGTCCAACTGTAGTTTCTCCTTTTATTAAAATTCTTTTTATATCAATCTCATATGTTGCCATTTTAACATTTTTAAGAACTTCACCAGTAAATTTAACACCACTAACACCTAAAGCTCTTCCTCTTCCAGGATTTCCAAGCCAACCAAGATAAAAACCAACTAATTGCCACATAGCATCTAAGCCTAAACAGCCTGGCATAACTGGATCCTCTTTAAAATGACAATTAAAAAACCACAAATCATCCTTAATATCTAGCTCTGCTCTAATTAGTCCCTTTTTGTAAGCACCTGTATTTTCACTAATTTCTATAATTCTGTCAAACATCAGCATAGGGGGCAAAGGTAATTTTGCATTTCCAGGTCCAAATAATCCGCCTTCTCCGCAGTTAATTAAGTCATTATAGCTATAGGAGTTTTTTTTCATAAAAGTTTAACCTTAATACTTGATTTCAAAGAAATATGACATTACTATAGTTTAGAATAATTATAAAGTATGGTTAATCTAGAATCAAATTATATAGAAAAACTGAGAAATTCAGGCTTAAGACCTACAAAACAAAGAATAAAAATTTGTGAGGTTTTATTTAATAGAGAAAAAACTTTTCATTTTTCAATCAATGACTTAACTAAAATTATTCAAAACCAGCACAATCAAAAAATTTCTCTGGCAACTGTTTACAATACTATACATGCTTTTGAAAAAAAAGGTTACCTAAAAGAGATTAACATCGGAAATGATATATCATATTTTGATACAAATACTTCATCCCATCATCATTTTTTTGATCAAGATACTAAAGAACTAATTGATATTGATTCTCAAGAAGTGGAATTTAAAAAGACACCAATACCTCCAATTGGAAAAAAAATTGATAACATTGAGGTTACCTTTAAAATTTCTAAAAAATCTAGTTTATAATCATTCTAAACTACTTGACTTTATACACTTGACGTCATATATTTTTTAAAAATTGCGGAGGTTAATCATGAGTAGTGAAATAAATAATGACATAAATAAGTGCCCATTTCATGGCGAGGGAATACCACAAAAACATAATTCTGGAAAAGGACAAACCAATAAAGATTGGTGGCCAAATGGTCTTAATCTAAAAATTTTAAGCCAACACTCATCGTTGGTTAATCCAATGGATAAAAAATTTAATTACAAAAAGGAATTCAAAAAACTAAATTTTAAAGCTTTAAAAAAAGATCTTCATAAATTAATGACGCAATCCCAAAAATGGTGGCCTGCTGACTATGGTCATTACGGACCTCTATTTATTCGATTAGCTTGGCATGCTGCAGGAACTTATAGGACTGGTGACGGAAGGGGTGGAGCTGGAACCGGTAATCAAAGATTTGCACCAATCAATAGTTGGCCTGATAATGTAAACTTAGATAAAGCAAGACTTCTTCTTTGGCCCATTAAAAAAAATATGGAAAAAGAATTTCATGGGCAGACTTGTTTATATTAGTAGGAAATGTTGCACTTGAATCAATGGGCTTTAAAACTTTTGGCTTTGGAGCAGGAAGAGAAGATATTTGGGAACCAGAAGAAGATATCTATTGGGGTGTAGAAAAAGAATGGCTTGGTAACAATAGATATAATTCGAAAAGAGAATTAGAAAATCCTCTTGGTGCAGTCCAAATGGGTTTAATTTATGTAAATCCCCAAGGACCAGATGGAAATCCAGATCCACTATTAGCAGCCAGAGATATTAGAGAAACATTCGGTAGGATGGCAATGAATGATTATGAGATTGTTGCATTAGTTGCTGGTGGACACACATTTGGTAAATCACATGGTGCAGCTCCTGAATCTCACAAAGGTCCTGAGCCAGAAGGTTCAAAAATTCAAGACCAATCTACTGGATGGAACAGCAATTATAAAAGTGGTCTCGGAGCAGACACTATAAGTAGTGGAATTGAAGGTGCATGGACATCAAACCCGATAAAATGGGATATGGGCTACTTTGATAACCTTTTTGGGTATGAGTGGGAATTGACCAAAAGTCCAGCTGGAGCACATCAATGGAAGCCAGTAAAAAATGGTCATGCTCCTAATATGACACCTGACGCACATATAACTGGTAAGAAAAATCTTCCAATGATGCAAACCACAGACTTATCAATGAGATTTGATCCCGAGTTTGGAAGAATCTCAAAATATTTTCATAATCATCCTGATGAATTTGCGGATGCATTTGCTCGAGCATGGTTTAAACTTACACATAGAGATATGGGACCTAAAATAAATTATTTAGGCAGCGAAGTTCCAAAGGAAGAATTAATTTGGCAAGATCCAATACCTAAAAATAAATATAAATTAAAAAACAAAGATATTGAAGTTCTTAAGATAAAAATTGCGAAGTCAGAACTTTCAGTATCTCAGTTAGTTTCTACAGCATGGGCTTCTGCATCAACTTTTAGAGGATCAGATAAAAGAGGTGGAGCTAACGGTGCACGTATAAGACTTGCGCCACAAAAAGATTGGAATGTAAATAATCCAACTCAACTGTCAAAAACAATTAAAAAATATGAAAAAATTCAAAATGGATTTAATACAAAAAAGAAACATGTTTCTTTAGCAGATTTAATTGTTCTTGGAGGTAATGTCGGAATTGAGAAAGCGGCTAAAGATGCAGGTAAAAAAATTAAATTACCTTTTTCGCCAGGCAGGGGAGATGCATCTCAAGATCAAACAGATATACACTCTTTTGGTCTTTTAGAACCACAAGCTGATGGTTTTAGAAACTACGCGAATGCTGATACTAAAACTCAAGCAGAAGAATTATTGATTGATAAAGCTCAGTTAATGCAATTAAGTGGACCAGAGATGACAGTCTTACTTGGAGGTATGAGAGTTCTTGGAACAAACTTTGATGGATCTAAACATGGAGTCTTTACAAAAAGAATAGGTAAATTAACAAATGACTTCTTTGTAAATTTATTAGATATGGATATTAAATGGAAAGAAGCTTCTAGCAAAGAAGACTTATTTAATGGTGTTGATCGAAAATCAGGAAAAGTTCTGTGGACAGGAACTAGAGCCGACTTAATTTTTGGTTCAAATTCACAACTTCGAGCATTAGCAGAAGTATATGCGACAGATGATGCATCTGACAAATTTGTAAATGACTTTACAGCTGCTTGGACTAAGGTTATGAATGCTGATCGATTTGATTTACAAAAATAATAAGGAACGAACTTATGGCGGAAATGAGTTTTGAGGACTTTTACAAAGTACCAGATTTAAAATTTGATATATCTAGATTGAGAAAAGATTTAGATAAGGTTTTGGAGAGAAAAAAATTTAAGTCACCGGGTGTAACTCACTTTGGTGCAATTTCACTTAATAGAGTTCCAAATGATAAAAGTTCAGTAGAAGGTAACAATGTTCGTGGAAAATATTGGACAATTGCTGACGAGACTGGAAAAGAAGTTTCCAGGGATATTGATATAGATGAATCCAAATATACTGAACTTGTTCCAGAATTTGAAGATACTTATTTTAAAGAAGTTTATGAAAAGTTAAAAAGTAAATTTAAAATTGGAAGAGTAAGATTGCTATTAAAAGAACCTAGATCTACATTAAGTTGGCATAAAGATCCTGAGCCAAGGCTTCATATTCCAATTGTAACTAACAAAGGGTGTATGATGGTTATAGAAAATGTAGCTAAACACATGCCAGCAGATGGATCTGCTATCATTACTAACAACAAGAAATTTCACAACTTTTTTAATGGTGGTGAGCAAGCAAGAATACACTTAGTTGCATGTGTATTAGAAGATCCCTTTAATTAGGTAATTTACCCCAGTATTTATCTAAAAAAATCCATCCAGAGATAGCTTTGTCAGATATTTTACACCAGTTGATTCTACATTTTTCAAGTAAAATCAATTTCCCCTTTTCAGCAGCTGCAATAGGTTGAGAAAATTTTGTTGGTTTAGTAAAAACCAGTTGTTTTTTCTCTAAAACTATAGAGGAAGATTTTTTTAACTGGGAGGTATGTATCCAACCACTGTTATGTTTATGATCTATTATTCTTCTAAAATTTTCTTTTTTATCAATTACCTTTACTGGTAAATATTGCTTCAAATAAACATATTTAATTGGATAATCAAAGCTTGGACCATATCTAACGTTAACCTTATTATTTTTTAACATCACAAATTCATCTGCAAACAAGATTTGAAATTGAAAAAAAAATAATATAAAAAATAAAAAAAGTACTAGGGCTCGCATAAACATTTTTTTATTTTTTTGAACTTAACGATTTTTAATTTTAAATTTAAGGTATTTAATACTAAAATAGAATTTTTTAAAATATTTTTTGAACCAATAATTATCTTTAAAATTTCATTAGCTTGCAAAGATCCAATTACACTTGCTGATGTGCCAAGGATTCCTTCCTGATCACAATTTAAAATTTCATCAGATGGTTTATCTTGGTAAAAACATTTTAGACATGCGCTTGCACTGTTATCAAAATTAAATACAAAAATATGTCCGTCAAATCGACTTATTGCTCCTACAATTAATTTTTTTTTAAATTTAATTGATTTTTCGTTTAACAAAAATTTTGTTTCAAAATTATCAGAAGCATCAACTATGATATGATATTTTGAAATCAAACCATCTGCATTCTCATTTCTAAGCTTTTTTTTATAAATATTGACTTTAATAAAAGGATTAATTTTTTTCAATTTTTTTTTTAAAACATCAACTTTATATTTATTTATATCAACCGTATCGAATAATGTTTGTCTATTTAAATTCGATAAAGAAATTTTATCATAATCAATTATCCCTATTTCTCCTACACCAGCTCTGCATAGTAAATCAGCAATTGGACATCCCAGTCCTCCGGCTCCAACAATAAAAACTTTTGATGAAGATATTTTTTTTTGACCAGATATTCCAATATTTTTTAAAATTATTTGCCTGGAGTATCTATCAAGATAATTTTTATTTAATTTTTTCATTTTCCTGTAGATCCAAAACCACCTTCTCCTCTTATAGACAACGGTAGACTCTCTACCTCTTCAAAAGTAGTTTTGATTATAGGAACTAATACCATTTGGGCAATTCTATCCTCATTGTTAACTATAAATTCTTCACTTCCATGATTATAAAGAATAACTTTTAACTCTCCACGGTAGTCACTGTCAATTGTTCCAGGTGTATTTAAAACTGAAATATTATTTTTTGCCGCTAAACCAGATCTTGGTCTAATCTGAACTTCTGTATTATCAGGAATTGCAATTGATAATCCTGTAGGTATTAATTCTGATTTTTGAGGCATTATTGAAACAGGTCTATCTAAAAAAGCCATAAGATCCATACCAGAGGAGCCATCAGTCTTATATTTTGGTAATTTAACTTTAGAATTTAATTTTTTAACTAGGATCTTAACCATTTGCTTTAAGTTCATTAGCAATTTTTTTTACTAACGTTTTAGCAATCATTTCCTTGGTATTAAACGATATATTTTCAATATTTAAACTATTTTTTTGAAATATCTTTACCTCGTTGTATTCGCTTTCAAATCCTATTTTTTTATTAGATACATCATTTGCGATTAGCCAATCACAATTTTTTTCATTCAATTTTTTTCTTGAGTTTTTTTCTAAATTATTTGTTTCTGCCGCAAATCCAATAACAAGTTTAGGTCTTAAACTATTATGTTTTGAAGTATAATTAAGAATGTCATTTGTTTTTTCTATTTCCAAATACTCAAGATTATCCTTTTTTATTTTCTCTTGTTTAATTTCCTTCATTTTAAAATCTGCAACTGCTGCGGTAAAAATTGCTACATCCACTGGAAGATTTTTAAGAGTTTGTTTATACATTTCATCTGCGCTATTTACCTTAATTATTTCGACTCCTGCTGGTAATTTAAGATTTGTTGGTCCAGATATAAGCGTAGTATGAAAACCATTTTTATAAAGCTGTTCTGCAATTGCATATCCTTGTTTTCCTGATGATTTATTTGTAATAAATCTGACTGGATCTATATATTCTCTAGTTGGCCCAGCTGTTACCAATGCTTTAAATTTTTTATTTTCTTCTAAACCATTAAAATAATTATTAATTATATTTGAGATTTCGTAGACATTTGAAAATTTTCCAGATCCATATTCTCCACAAGCCATTTCTCCAATATCTGGTCCTATAATTTTGTAGTTAGAGTTTACAAGTTTATTTAAATTCGATTTTGTTATCTTGTTCTCCCACATTCTTATATTCATTGCTGGTGCTAGAAAAATTTCTTTATCTGAAGCTAGCGCAACAGATGTAGCCAAATCTTCAGCCAAACCGTTGCTTAGTTGAGCAATTTTGTTTGCGGTAGCCGGTGCAAACAATATTACGTCAGCCCATCTAGACAAAGCAATATGGCTCATCTCAGCTTCGTTCTTAGAATCAAATAATTCAGTGTAAACTTTCTCACCGGAAAGAGAGCTAACAGATAAAGGCGTTATAAATTCCAAAGCACCTTTGGTTAAAATAGTTTTTATTTTAGATTTATTTTTCTTAAATATTCTTATCAATTCAAGAGATTTATAAGCGGCTATTCCACCACAAATTACTAATAATATTTTTTTATTTTCTAAATTTTTCATTTCGAAATTAAAATACTATGATCGACAAAATTACAAGAAATAATAAACCAATAATACTTTGGTTTTTGAATGATTTTAGTTCCATTTTTTTTTCGTTTAGGGATGAGTAGGTATTTGAATTTTGAGGAATTTGGCCACTTACAAAAAAAGTTAAAGCTTGATTGGCTTTATCCATAACCTGGGGTAATTCAGGAAGCTTTTTTATGACCTCTGAGGTATCTTTTAAAATATTTCCTAATTCGTTTATTGGATCTTTAGTTTCTTTAAGCCATTTCTCCAAAACTGGTTGAGATATCTCCCATATATTTGCGTTAGGATCTAGTTTTCTAGCAACACCCTCTACAACAACCATAGTTTTTTGAAGTAAAAGCAATTGTGGTTGTGTCTGCATATTAAATTTTTCGGTAATATCAAATAATTGTTTTAACAATTTGCCTCCAGAAATATCTTTTACAGATTGACCAAATATAGGTTCGCCAATTGATCTTAAAGCCTGGGCTAACTCCTGAATGTTTACGTTTTGTGGCACTAAACCAGCAGCGATATGAACTTCCGCTACTTTTTTATAATCTCTTTTAATAAACCCATACAATATTTCTGCCAAAAATCTTCTGTTTATTTTATCAATTCTGCCCATAATGCCAAAATCAATAAAAATTAATTGTCCACTATTATCTACTAAAAGATTTCCTTGGTGCATGTCAGCGTGAAAATATCCATCTCTTACAGCATGTCTTAAAAAATGTTGTATTATATCACTGGCTAATGTTTTAAGATTTACACCAAGAGAGCTAATTTTTTCTACTTCTCTTATAGAAACTGCATTAATCCAATCTAAAGTTAAAACATTATCACTTGTAAACTTCCAATAAATTTTAGGTATTTTAAAACCAACGTCATTTGTTGTATTTTCGTAAAATTCATTTGCAGCAGCAGCCTCAAATCTCAAATCCATTTCATGATTTGTTATTTCTTTAAGTAAAAAAACTACCTCTACCAGTTTAAGTCTTTTAGTTTTTTTGACTAATGACTCAATTATATAGGCAAGTAGCATTAACGCCTCTATTTCTTCATTAAATACTTTTTTAATATTGGGTCTTAAAACTTTAATTGCAACTTCTTTTAAAATTCCATTATCTTTTATCTGTGCTTTGTGAACCTGAGCAATAGATGCGGCAGCAATTGGTTCTGATATGTTAATGAAATCTTTGAAATTATCATTGCCAACCCCTTCTTTAATTTCATTTAGAGCCATATTTCTAGGAAATGCAGGAACTTTATCTTGGAGTGTTTGTAATTGATTTGATAATTTTTCTCCAATGATGTCGGGTCTAGTTGCCAAAAATTGTCCAAGTTTAATAAAAGTTATACCCATAGACTCCATTGATCTGCAGAGTCTGTCTTCTTCATTATAATTTTGATTTGTATTTTTTTTACCAAATAGACCTAAAATGTTAAAAAAAATTTTAATTATTATTGGAACTTTATATACTTTAGAAATTATATCTAGTGCATCAGATAAAGCTAGTTTTCTACCAATTTTAAATAATGTTATTATTTTTCCTATCATTAAATTTTCCAAGCACTATGTAAGGCAACTATTCCACCGCTTAAATTTAGATATTTACATTTAACAAATTTATTTTTTTTCATTAAATCTATAAGTTCGCCTTGATCTACAAATTTATTTATACTTTCTATCAAATACTCATAAGGTTTTTTATCTCCTACAATAAATTCTCCAATAAAAGGTATTATTTTAGAATAATTCTTATAAATATAATCTAAACTTTCATTATCAATTTTAGAAAATTCAAGACAGAAAAATCTACCACCTTTTTTTAAAACCCTAAATGCTTCGGATAGTGCTTTATTTAAGTTTTTGGTATTTCGTAAACCGAAGCTAATAGCATAATAATCAAATTGGGAATCATTGTATGGAAGTTTTTCCGCTGAAGCAATTTTCCAAGAAATATTTTTATAATTTTTGAGTTTTTCTTTTCCAATTGAAATCATTTTTCTGTTTGGATCAACACATAAAACTTTCGATTTACAATTTGTTGCATCTGAAAAAATCTTAGCAATATCCCCTGTTCCACAGGCAACATCTATTAATTTTTTGTTTTGTTTAGGATTCATTGAATATAATAACTGTTTTTTCCATGATTTATGTACTCCTAGAGACATTAAATTATTCATTAAGTCGTATTTATCATAGACTTTATTAAATACATCTGAAACTAGATTTTTTGTATTTTGTAGTTTTTGTTGCATTTTTAATTTTTTACTTTTTAATAATATAGTCTGATATGCCAGAATTACCAGAAGTAGAAGTAGTAAAACAATCGCTCAAAAAATATATATTAAATAAAAATTTATCAAAAATTATAGTTAAAAATAAAAAATTAAGATTTCCTATCCCTAAAAATATATCTAAAAAACTAGCTGATTTAAAAGTTGTTACAGTAAAAAGAAAATCAAAATACTTAGTTATAGAATTTCAAAAAAATTTGTTTTTGATAATTCATCTAGGAATGTCAGGTACCTTACATTTAGTAGACAAAAGTAATAAATTTCAAAATACTAATTTAAGCTTTTATCACTCCAAAAATCTACCACCAAAACATAACCATATTTATTTTTATTTTAAAAATTTAAAAATAATATTCAATGATCCAAGAAGATTTGGTTTTGTAAAACTTATTAAAGGAAAAATTAATTTAAATAATTATTTTATCAAACTAGGGCCCGATCCGTTTGAAAATAATTTTAGTTTTGATTATATAAAAAAATATTTATTTAAGAAAAATAAAAATATTAAAAACATGCTTATCGATCAAAAATTTATATCAGGTATAGGCAATATTTATGCTAGCGAAATATTAAATTATGCAAAAATCAATCCTTTAAAATTATCTGGTAAATTAAATAATATAGAAATAAACAAAATAATTTTCTTTACTAAGAAAGTTTTAAGGCGTTCTATAAAAACTGGAGGTACGAGTATTAATAATTTTCTTTCAATAAAAGGTAACAAAGGTTCATACCAAAAGGAATTTAGAGTATATGATAGAGAAAATGAAAAATGTAAAAATAAATTATGTTCAGGTAAAATCTTAAAGATAAATATGTCAAATAGATCAACCTATTTGTGTAATAATTGTCAAAAATGAATAAAAAAATCAATTGACCATATAAAATAACCAAGCTATACAGTCGCGAAAATGGCAAACACAAAATCAGCAATTAAAACAAATAGAAGAATACAGAGACAAACTATAGTAAATAAATCCCGTAAAAGCAGATATAGAAATGCCATTAAAAAAATTAACCTTTTAATTGAAAAAAAAGATAAAAAGGGTGCGCTTAGTTACCTTCCAAAACTAAATTCAGAATTGATGAAAATAGCTAAAACTGGAGTAATAAAAAAACAAAATGCATCTAGGAATGTTTCTAGAATTACTAAAAGAATAAACTCTCTATAATTGAATCAACTTATTGTATCTAATTTATTTAGCTTATACCAAATGTGTAAGCAAACAAGTAAACAAACTTGATATAAATTTTAATAATTTTAATTTTACAACTTATAATTTTTTTTGATTCAATCTTAGATTTTATTTTTTTTAAAAACTATTTTTCAATTAAGGATTACATTTTTTTTATAAAAAAAAAATTATATCGTTGCATAAATTAATTATTTCAGATTTAAACAATTATCTATGAAGAATTCCTTAAATCAGAATTTAAATCAAAATGCTCAAGAAAATATCAAATGGGAACTAATTCAAGAAGACTTTAAAACTAAATTCGGTAAAGAAGTTTTTGAAAGTTGGCTAAAAAAAATGTCTCTCTTAGAAATAAATTCAGATAATCTTAAAATTTCTGTACCTACAAGATTTATAAGAGATTGGATTACCTCTAGATACTTGGATAATGTTATACAAGTTATCAAATCTCATAATAAAAATATTAATAGAATCGAATTTAAAATAAATTCTACAAGTTCAAATTTGTCTGACCAAAAAATAGATCCTAATGGGAATGAAAACAATAATGTAATAGATGCTAATGTGACATTTATTAAAGACTCATTTATTCAATATAATAGAATTGATCCAAATAAAAATTTTGAAAACTTCATAGTTGGTTCAAGTAATAGCTTAGCTTTTGAAGCCTCAAAAAAAATTACTGAAGCCTTTTCTAATTATAATCCTTTATATTTATATTCTGGAGTTGGTATGGGTAAAACTCACTTGTTAAATGCAATTGGTATAGAATTAAAAAAAGAAAAGAAGGTAATGTTTATATCTGCTGAGAGGTTCATGTATCATTTTGTAAAATCAATAAAATCAAATGAAATGATGAAATTTAAAGATTATTTTCGTAATACCGATGTATTATTAATAGATGATATTCAATTTATGAATGGAAAAGAAGCATTACAAGAAGAATTTTTTCATACATTCAGTGCGCTTTTAGATAAAGGATCTCAAATAGTATTAACAGCTGATAGACCTCCGAGTAAACTTAGCAGGATTCAAGAAAGAATTAGATCGAGATTTTCTGGTGGGCTAGTAGTAGATATTCAAAATCCTGATTTTAATCTTCGTTCAGAAATTATAAAGAGTAAACTTTCCGAGTTGAATATTATAAATGGCAATAATGTTGTTATATCTAATGAAATACAAAAATTTATTTGTTCTGAAATTAAATCAAGCGTACGAGAATTAGTGGGAGCATTAAATAGAATTGTTTCTTTCTCTAGAATTTACAACAGAGTTCCAAATCTTTCTGAAACGAGAATTATACTAAAAGATTTATTAAATATTTATGAAAATAAAGTAACCATTGATGGTATACAAACAATAGTTTGTAAGTTTTTTAAGATTAGTAAAAATGAAATGCTTTCTTCAAGAAGATCAAGATATTTAGTTAGGCCAAGGCAAACAGCTATATATTTAGCGAAAATGCTTACCTCAAAATCTTTACCAGAAATAGGAAGGTGTTTTTCAAATAGAGATCATACAACAGTAATTCATTCAGTAAAAACTATAGAAAAATTAAGAAAAGAAGATAATGAATTAAATATAAAAATCGATACTTTAAAGAGCAAAATTTTATATAACAAAGAAAATGAAATTTAGTGTAAATCAAAAAGATTTGCAAAACTCATTAAATTATTGCCAAGGGGTAATTGAAAAGAGAAGTACGTTACCTATTTTAGCAAATGTCCTACTAGAAGCTAAAAATCAAAATCTTAAAATTACCGCGACTGATTTAGATTTAATTTTCATACAAAATATTTCAAATATTGAGATATCTGAAGAGGGGGAAACCACCACATCTTGCTCCATAATGTACGATATTGTCAGAAAATTTAACAATGAAAAAAAAATTATTTTTAATTTAGTAAGTGAAAATAAAATTAATGTTGAGTCAGATAAAGCCTCTTTTAATTTAAATTGTTTAAAAGCTTCGGAATTTCCTATCACAGAAGCAAATTTTAGAGATAACGAATTCACATTAAATTCGAAAAAATTACTTAAACTTCTAAATAAATGTAAATTTTCTGTATCCAATGATGAGACAAGACATTATTTAAGTGGCATTTTCTTACATTTAACAGATAACGATAATAAAAAATTTTTAACCGCTGTAGCTACTGATAGTCATAGGATGGCAATTTCGAAAACTTTACTTGAAGATGAAATAAACTTTGAGCCAATTATACTTCCTAAAAAGACTATTTTTCAGTTATGTTCCCTTTTAGATGATTATGATGGTAATGTAAAAATATCAAATCTTAAGTCGAAAATTAAATTTGAGTTTAATAACATAATATTGATGTCAAAATTAATTGATGGAAAATTTCCTAATTATTTTCAAGTCATCCCAAAAGACAACCAAAAAAAATTGGAAATTGATTTAAAACCTTTCCTGACCTCTGTAGACAGAGTCGCTTCCGTCTCGCTTGATAAAAAAGATGGACTAAGAATGAATTTAAAAAATAATAACTTAGATCTATCAGTTAATAATAGTAATAGCGGGGACGGTAAAGAGAGTTTATCAGTTAAATTTGAACACGATTTAGATATAAGTTTTAATCCAAGATATTTAATAGATGTAGCTTCAAACATGGATGGTAATAAAATAGAAATATTTTTAAAAGAGTCTGGATCACCAGCTTTAATTAAGGATCCCTCAGATTTTGATAGTATATATGTTATAATGCCAATGAAAGGTTAACGAATATTTTCTAATTCTCTATAAAGATTTTCTTCAAGTTTTTTTATAAAATCTGCATTATCTAATCCCGGTGGAATATGCTCAAGTATGCTGACTGTTATAGTTTTATTTGTAGTTAGCTTACCAGACTTTGGCCATACATTGCCCGAATTTAAAGCTACAGGAATACACATAAATTTTAATTTTTCATATATTCTTGAAACACCTTTTTTAAAGGGTTGTTTTTCATGTACCAAAGTTCTTGTTGCTTGTGGAAAAATCAAAACAGGCCTTTTTGTTTTTTTACTTACTAAAATAATTTTTTCATAAAAACCTAAATTATCTCTGGTAATTTTGTCTCTATCTACTGCTATAGATCCAATTTTTTTTAAATGCCATCCAAATATAGGTATTTTTAATAATTCTTTTTTTAAAATAAAGATTGGATAATTAAAAACTGTTTGTAGAAAAAAAGTCTCAAATAATGATTGATGCAGTGATGCAATAAAAAAATCTGAATTTTTTGGAATATTTTCTATTCCCTTAATTTTTATTTTAACCGATAAGAATATATATAAACAAAATCTAATCCAATGGCCTAAAAATTTACCAGCAATTAAATCAATTTTTTGGGGTAAAATTAAAGCAGGAATAAAAAGTACACATATTAAAATGGTGCCCAAATAAAAAAAAAACTTAAAAATTATTCCTCTTATCATCAATTAAATAATATCTTCAAGTGACTCTTTTTTTTTGATCTCAAAAATTTTTGAATTCTTAATTAAAATTTCCTTAGCACTTGCTCTTAAATTATAATTCGAGCTTAAAACTTTTCCGTATGCTCCAACATCACAAATTACAATAATATCTCCCTCTCTTAGTCTCTGATATGATTTTACAGATAAAAATTTATCTGTTGTTTCACAAATAGGACCAACAAAATCATGTCTTTTAAAAACTTTATATTTACTTTTCTCAGAGGGAATTATTTTATGATAAGCTTTATAAAGAGCTGGTCTAATTAGATCGTTCATACCTGCGTCGACAATTACAAAATTTATCTTATTTGTTTTTTTTATGTAAATTATTTTTGCAAATAAATAACCAGTATCTCCAATTATAGATCTTCCTGGCTCAAAAATTATTTTAATATTATTATTTTTTTTTACAAATTTTTTAATTTGTTCAGAGTATTTTTTGTAATTGAGTTTTTTCTTGTTTTCCCCATAATTAATTCCCATTCCACCTCCTAGATCAACATATTCAAAATTAAATTTGGAACGATCTATTATTTTCTGAATAGCGTTAAGCATTTTTAAATATGGGATATGACTCATTATTTGACTTCCTATATGGACACTTAAACATTTAATATTTAAATACTTTGAATTTTTATAGTAATTAATCAATAAGATTACTTCTTGCGAGGTAAGACCAAATTTATTTGAGATTTTACCTGTTGTTATTTCTTTAAGAGTATTAGCATTTACATTTGGATTTAATCTAAGTCCAATATCAATTCTTTTATTTAATTTTTTAGCAACTTTTAAAATCGTTTCAATTTCACTTTTAGATTCTGCATTAATTAATAGTATTTTTTTTTTAGTTGCAAATTCTATTTCTTCATAAGTTTTACCTACACCTGAAAAAACTATTTTTTGTGTATTAATTTTGGCCTTGATTGCTGCAACTAGTTCACCTTTTGATACAACATCTGCTCCAAGACCTAATTTTGCAATTTCGTTTAATATCTTCAAATTATTATTAGCTTTGACCGCGAAACATATAATTGGATTTATTTTTTTAAAATTCTTTTGAAAATCCAAAATATTTTTTTTTATTTTATTATATGAATAGCAATAAGCAGGTGTTCCAAATTGATTAGTAATTCTATTTACTGATATTTTATCAATTAATAATTTATTTTTTCTGTAAATCATTTGAGTTCTAAAAAATTTAATTGTTAAATATTAGCTTTATCAGTTGTTCCATAGACTTTCATTTTAATCAAGCCTGTTTTTTGCTGATAAACTGGATCATCTTTCTTCCCACAGGAAAAAATTGGTATAAGCATAAATATAGTTATAATTATTTTTTTATACATTTTTATATTTTCTTACCATTTTCTTAATGTTTTCAAAAGATGTTCCTCCATATGATTTTTTTGAGTTTACTGATTTTTTTAGGTCAAAAATTTTCATTACATCTTCTTTTACTTTTGGCTCAATTCTTTTTAGTTCTTCCAATGATAAATCTGGAAAGTTTTTTTTGTTTTTTTCACAATAATTAACTATTTTTGCAGTTATTTGGTAGGACTTTCTAAATGGATAATTAAGATTTTTGACAAAGTAGTCAGCCAAATCTGTAGCGGTAATATATCCTTTATTCGCAAGATTTAACATTTCGTTTTTATTTACTGAGAAATTTTTTAAAACTTCATTTAATATTTTGATTGAGTCAGATAAGTTGTCGAAAGTTTCAAAAACTATTTTTTTATCATCCTGTAGATCTTTAAAATAGGATAGTGGCAAACCCTTTAAGATAGTAAACATAGAAAATAAATTACCATAAGTGTTGCCAACTTTTCCTCTTAAATATTCTAAAGGATCTGGATTTTTCTTTTGGGGCATTATTGATGATCCTGTAACTATATTATCATTTAATGTGATAAGTCTAAATGCGTCCGAATTCCAGATTATAAATTCTTCTGCAAGTCTAGATATATGCATTGCGCAAGTAGATGACGCAAAAAGAAAATCTAGAACAAAGTCCCTATCTGATACAGTATCTATAGAATTACCTGTTGGAACTTTAAATCCAAGCTTCTTTGTTGTAAAATTTCTATCTATATCAAATGAGGTTCCAGATAATGCACCGGAGCCTAGTGGATTTTCTTTAAGGCTTATAAAATTATTCTTTAGTCTTTTTTTATCTCTAGAAAACATTTCAGCATAAGCTAAAATATAATGTGCAAAAGATATAGGCTGAGCGTTTTTTAAATGAGTAAATCCGGGCATGATAGTATAAATATTTTTTTCAGCTATTTTTAAAATATTATTTATAGTTTGCTCTATCAATTTAATTAATTTTTCGTTTGAATGTATCATCCAAATTTTCAAATCAACTAAAACTTGATCATTTCTTGATCTAGCTGTATGAATAAAACCAGCATCTTCACCGATTAATTCATAAAGTTTTTTCTCAATACTCATATGTATATCTTCATCTCGATAATCAAAAATATATTTTTTTTTTATAATTTGATTTTGTATTTTTTTTAATCCCCAAATAATTTTATTTTTAACCTTAAAATCTATAATTTTTTGTCTATTTAACATTTCTACATGTACAATTGATGCAATAATATCCTCTTTAAAAAGTCTTTTATCTACTTGAATAGAACTTGTGACCTTTTCAAAAGTTCCAGATGTTTTGCCTTTAATTCTTGTACCCCAAATGGGTTTATTTTTTTTATTCATAAAAATTACTTATTATTAAATGATTTAACTTATTTTTATCAATTGATTAAGTTTTAATCTTTAAAAAAATATGCAAAGCAAACAAGGGCAATAATCGCTATAAATTGTAAAATAACTCTCAATTGCATTAATTTGTTTGATGCCTTTTTAGAGCCACCTTTAAATAAATTAGCTATTCCAAGAATTAAAACTACAGCAACTAATAGCAGTAGAAATATAGAGACTATTTTGACTAAAGTTCCAGATAACATAGTGTGGTATATACATTAAAAATATGATTTATAAATAATTAATATTATGTCATTTTGCCTAGATACAACAATTGTAGCTCCTGAAAATAATGAACAAATTAAAAATGCAGTTATACTTCTTCATGGATATGGTGGAGATGGCAAAGATATAAGCTTATTGACATTAAATTGGAAAAGATTTTTAAAAAATACAGTTTTTCTATGTCCAAATGGACACGAAAAGTGTGAAATTAACCCAGTAGGTTTTCAATGGTTTGATTTATCAAAAGATGATGATGATTATATACTAGAAAAATCACTTCAGGCAGAAGGTATTATCAAGTTATTTATTGATGAAGTAAAAGATAAATATCAGTTATCGAATAATAAAATTGTTTTAAGTGGTTTTAGCCAAGGATGTATGATGTCAATCAATGTTGGTGTTACTTTTGAAGATGAATTTAATTGTATAGTTGGATTTTCAGGAAAGATAATTAACAAAAATGATCTTCAAAATCGATTAAAGAATAAAAGTAAAATACTTTTAATTCATGGGGATCAGGATGAAATCGTAAGTTCAAATTATCTTCTAGAAGCAAAAGATTTTTTCGAAAGAAATAAATTTGATATTCAAACAAATTTAATAAAAAATTGCGGTCATCATATACCTATTGACGCATCTAGCTTAGCATTAAATTTTATAAAAAAAAAATTAGAAATTTAATAAATCTTTAAAATTTAATTTGTTATATTGATTTTAAAAATTATATGAGCTAAACTTTAAATATGTTTAATGATAATGTTTCTTTAGAAAAATGTCCTGCCCTAGTACTAAATGCAGATTATAGACCTTTAAGTTATTATCCTTTATCGTTGTGGAGCTGGCAGGATTCAATTAAATCTGTTTTTTTAAATAGAGTTTCTATAGTAAGCTATTATGATCGTGTTGTTAGAAGTCCATCTTTTAGTATGAAATTACCAAGTGTGATTGCTTTAAAAGATTATATCAAACCATTAAGAAATCCAAATTTCACAAGATTTAACGTTTTCTTAAGAGATAAATTTTCATGTCAATATTGTGGAAGTAAAAATGAACTCACATTCGACCATTTATTGCCCAGATCTAAAGGTGGAAAAACAAATTGGGAAAATGTTGTAACAGCATGCTCAAATTGTAACGTACAGAAAGGTGGTAGGTTGCTAGAAAAATCTGGCATGAAACTTACAACATTACCATTTGCTCCATCTACAGAAGATCTTCATAAAAATGGTAAGAATTTTCCACCGAACTTTCTTCATGAAAGTTGGATGGATTACCTTTATTGGGATGTTGAATTAGAAAATTAATTTAATACTTCTCTGAAATTTTTATAGCAATTCTAGATCCTGTTTTGATAACACCATCAAGAATCTTATATAATCCTTTCTTTGATGCACCTTCGTTGTATGCAATATCTTTATGATCTATTTCGTCTTCTCTAAATTTAACAATTTTTTCTTTAAGCTCTTTTTCATCATCTTCTAGTTGATTAATTTGGTTAGCATAATGATCTTGTATGACTTCTTCAACTGAAGCTGTACATAGCATAGCTGCCTCTTTGCCTAAAATTGTTGTTCCAAATCCAAGACCTAATCCTAATAAATCCCATAATTTTAAAAATCTTGTTGGTTTGATATTTCTTTTTTTTATTTCTTTTTCAAAGAACTCACAATGTTCAACCTCGTGTTCTTTCATATGTTCAATTGTGTCTCTAAGATTACTGTTTTTAACAATTGTATTTAAAGCTAATAATTGTCCCTCATAAATCTTAATTGCACCTCTTTCGCCTGCATGGTCAACACGTATGAATTCTTCGACTTTTTTTTTGTCAGATTTTTTCATTACGAAGGTATTTAATAGTTATTGTTAATAAAGCAATTGAAATTATAAAATTAATAGTCGCAAGCGAAAATCCAAAAATTCGAAAATTAACATTTTTACAATTTGGTAATAGATTATTTAAGTTTTCTAATAATTCGGATTTATTTATCGTATTAACGTTTTCATTTGTACATCCTGAAAACTCTACAAACACACCATTTTCAATACCTAAATGGTATCCCGAAATAATTATACTACCTGAAAAAGTTATAATTAGCAGATATAACCAAATTTTACTCTTTGAAAAAAAATATCCGAAAAAACATAAAATTATTGCTAAGATATATGGAATTCTTTGATACAAACACAATTTACATGCCGGTATCAACAAAATATGTTCGATATATAAAGCTGCTAAAATTGTAAAAAGACTAAAAATTAAAATTATTATGTAAAAGTGATTTTGAAATTTATAGAACATATTATGAAACAAAATTAATCAAAAATTTATAAACAAGATAAGCAACAATTATTATTATAACTGAAAATATTATTGAAAATGTAATTAATTTTCTTTCAATAATTCTTTTCATTGTAGGTCCAAAATTACCAATAAGGAAAGCAATTATAAAAAATCTGGAACCCCTAGTTAAAATTGAGACAAGTATAAAATAAAATATATTAAATTGTACAAAACCACTTGTTATAGTAAGTAATTTAAATGGTACCGGAGTAAAACCCGCTATAGCTAAAAGCGTCATCCATGCAAGTATACCTCCATTTGAAGAAACTTTGTCTTTTAAGAATGACACATTATCAACTCCATATAATTCAAAGATTTTGACACCAATTTCATTGAAAAAAATATATCCAATAAAATATCCTAATATAGCTCCGAGCACAGAACCTAAGGTTGCTATAAGTGCTATTTGCTTCCATTTTTTTGGTTTAGCAATTGTCATTGGCACAATAATTACATCAGGCGGAATAGGAAAAATAAAACTTTCTATAAAAGAAATAACACCTAAAAACAATTTAGAGTTTTTATTTCCAGCAAGTTCAATAGTTTTATTATAAAGTCTACGAAACATATTTCCTTTTAATATATTAATAATTTTTATACTATTAATAATTAATATATGTTTTGTGGGCGAATGGCGGAACTGGTAGACGCGTTGGACTCAAAATCCAATAGTAGCAATACTGTGAGAGTTCGAGTC
>MDTD01000083.1_pt1 | contig 21935 bp, 23 predicted proteins | sample 811221 | NCBI WGS metagenome assembly MDTD01 (sample SAMN05326646, study PRJNA326480) | marine metagenome | isolation source: seawater | place: Pacific Ocean: South West | collected 2011 | reverse complement strand
CAATACGGTTTCTCTTCTTGCTATCGAGCTTTCGCAATTTTCGCTTTAATTACAATGATCCCAATGTGCTTCCTTCTCAGAGAAAATAGACCTCCCGAGAGCGTAGAATCTGTCACCGCGAATGATGGAAAGGCTCAAATTAAATCCCTTGTAGTCCCAGCCCATCTATTTGTTTGTCTTTTATGCGTGGCTGTAGTGGGCTGTTGCATAGCGATGTCTATGCCTATGGTCCACCTTCCTAATTATGCTAAGAGTATTGGTTTTACTATAGAGGAGGGTGCAATTTTGTTATCGGCCCTTATGACCTCTTCAGTGATAGCTCGGATTATGTGGGGTTTTATCTGCGATCGCATTGGCGGCCTTAAGACTCTCATTAGTGCATCGTCTCTGCAAGCGATTGGCCTGATCGGTCTTACCATTTCTGACGGGTTAACATATTTATATTTAGCAGGAATAATATTTGGAATCGGCTTTGGAGGAATACTCCCTTGTTATCCCGTCATACTCAGAGAATATCTTCCCGCAGAAGGGTTGGGTTTCAAGGTGGGATTAGTCGTCTTCTTTGGTGCGTTTGGGATGGCTCTGGGACCAGAAATAGCTGGCAGAATTTATGCGCTATTAAATAATTACAGCACTGGCTTTCTGGCAGGTATCACAGCCAACATAATAAACTTAACTATTATCGGTGGCATAATCAAATTTGGTGTCAAGAGAGGCACGTTAGCTCGGGCTTTTAACTGAGCAGCAAGAGATCTCTCCCACGACATTTTTATTTCTCGCCTGCTATAATTTCCGGATCCTTTAAAAAAGATAAATTATTGGAGAGACGCTATGGACTTTGGTATTACTTTCCCATCCTACATAAGGGCTTATCACGATGCTAAATTAGCTGAAGATTATGGCTTTTCGCATGCTTGGTTTTACGATTCCCAAATGTGCTATAGCGATGTGTATGCAGCAATGGCCCTTGCCGCAGAACACACCCGTTATCTAAAAATAGGAACTCTAGTATCTATTTTGGGAAATCGAATTGCACCCGTAACGGCACATTCCATTGCCACGATAAATGAATTGGCACCTGGCAGAACTATTCTTGGTGTGGGCACAGGATTCACGGGAAGAAATGTAATGGGGATGCCACCCATAAAACTGAAAACCATGAAAGAGGAGGTCGGGGTAATACGCAAACTAATATCGGGCAAGGAAACAAAATACCAAGAAGGCAAAATAGTTCGCAGCATTCGTTTCTTGAATCCAACCGGCGGCTATATAAACGTAAAAGATAATATTCCAATCCATATGGCATCCAATGGTCCAAAAGCATTAGCGCTTGTGGGGGAAATTGCGGACGGATGGGTGACTATTGGTCTTGACGCTGACCATATTTCAAATGGCGTAAAAACCATCAAGAAAGCCGCGAAGGCGTTTGATCGCTCGCTTGAGGCGGTCTACACCACCAATTTAACTTCTGGATGTATTTTGCGTCCAGGTGAAGACATTATGTCACCTAGGGTAATTCAACAAGTTGGACCATTCGCTATACTGATGCTTCATACCAATTGGTCTTCTGAAAATATGAGTGTAGGGCCGTTTTCACCCCCACAATTTGCAAAGAAAGCAAAAAAGTATTTTGACCAACATATAATGAAGATGAAAACACCCATGAAAAAAAGATACCAAGAAATGCACAAGGGGCATTTAACCTTTTTACAAGAGGGCGAGGAAAAATACTTATCTCCGGAGCTTATAAAAGCATCGACTCTGACGGGGGAAGCTGGAGAAGTAAGAGATAGAATCAGGCAGTTAGAGGACGCTGGTGTCACAAACATTGCCCTCAATGTATGTGGAACAGATGGACGGCAACTCATTCGTGAATTTGGAAACGAAGTAATTAGCAAACTGTAAGAAGGCTGTTCATGGATTGAAAATAGGCCGCTTGACCAAAGTGAGCAGGAGCTTACCGTTTAGAACAGCAGCCGTAACATGTTATTCCTCAAGCTTCGACTTTTTACAAAGAAGTATTAAGACGGAAGCCACGGTACATATAAGGGCTAAGATCACCAGCACCCGGTCATAGTTGCCTGAGCGATCAGCAGCTGCACCCGCCCAACTCACGCCATAAAAACCGACTAATCCAGTTATCGCAACCCGAAAGCCAGCTATACCCACAAAGGGCTCTCGTCCAAATAAATTTCCGAAAATTACTGGGATAGTGGTAAATGCGGCCCCATACCCCACTCCCATCAAAGCAACACAAACATACGCAACAAAGCTTGTTTTGGCGAACCAAAATCCTCCGACGCCACTAGCAGTAAATAGCAACGCCAGCGCCATAATGTACCTAGGAGAGACAAAGTCTCCCAGAGAACCGGTCAAGCGACCAAGGCCACTCATCCCTACCCTCACACCCAATATTGCTGCCGCTAACGAGGGAGCGAAGCCCAAGCTTTCCATATGCAACCTTCCGTGCGCTGTAATAATGCGCCAAGGAACAGCATTTGCAACATCAGCAAAGGTAGCAAAAAAAAACTGAGGGGTAGAGATAGCTTGCCTTACGGTCATAGACCTCGCTTTACCTTCAGATTTAATAGGTTCAAAGAGCCTTTTGTCCTGTATTGAATCCCCGTCACATTGTTGACCAAGGTCCTCAGGTTTGTCGCGCAGAAACAACGCACAAACTATTGCGATTAGAAATGAAACCAAGGAAATATAAACCCAAGCCACTCTCCAATCTGCAACGATCAGAATGTAAGCATCTATGGGAGTAACGATGGCTCCAAAAAAGGCTGCCCCAAAAAAAATGATTGCTATAGCCCGCGCGCGATAACGACGAAACCAAAATACGGCCAAAGTTTGTGCTGGTATAAGAGTAGATAGGCCGATACCTAGACCACCGATAAGCGCATAGCTTATATAAAGTTGGGATACCGAATTCGCCTGACTAACAAGAAGCCAACCAAGCGACGCAAGCACGGCTCCTAATGTTACCGTCACACGGACACCCCATCGGTTAATTAAGGTAGATGAAACCATGCTACTTATAGATAACATCAACGCAAATGCACCAAATATCTCTCCTACTTGCTGCCGCGTGAGGTCAAGATCAGCTATTATCTCCGGTGCAAAAAAGCCCCAACTATAATACGCAGGAGCAATCCCAAGACCATAGAAAAGGAAGCCTAAGCCAACCATTGGCCACCCATAATATCTGATTGATAACATAACCCCCCCTAATTTCACAGAGTATCTAAATCTAGCAAATACTCAACATTAGGCCAGCATATTTAATCTATTTGTTCACAGAGAATAGCTGAAAACACTCTTAGCACGATTAATATACAAATACGTGGTTGGAAATAAATAGTTAAGAGAAAAAATATATTGAGAAGTTTCCAAGAAATTCATCCTATTAATCTACCATCTTTAAAATCCTCTATTGCTTCTCTTACTTCACCCAAAGTATTCATTACAAAAGGTCCCCATGATGCTATAGGTTCTCTCAGAGGCATTGCAGATAAAAATAAAAACTTTGAGCCTACTTCGGAAGTGAACACCACGGAGTCTCCACTTGAAAGCATACCCATTTCTTGACTTTTAATATTCTGGCCAGCTACGCCCACACAACCCTCATAAACGTAGATTAGAACCTTTTTTTCCACTCTAGTTGGTATTTCTAAAGTATGAGCCTTGATATGTACATCAAAGATATCAGGTTCCACATTGATACCAGATACTGGACCTCTTACACTCTTACCTTCTGATAAAAAATCCCCCGCTAATATTTTTACCGAAAAGTTTTCTCCATTTTTTATCACCGGAATAAGGTCTCGCGGAATATCTTGATAATTAGGTTCTCGCATTTTTTCCGAAGCAGGTAAATTGATCCAAAGTTGAAAACCGTGCAATAGCCCAGACTCCTGCACCGGCATTTCAGAATGCAGGACTCCGCGACCAGCGGTCATCCATTGCATCCCACCAGGTTCTAACGTACCTTCATTACCAAGGTGATCAGAATGACGCATCTTGCCATCGAGCATATAGGTCACTGTCTCAAATCCTCTGTGCGGATGTTCGGGGAAACCTCCAATATAGTCGTCTGGATCATCGGAGTAAATTTCATCCAGCATTAAGAAAGGATCGAACAACGTAAGGTCCTCACCCACTATGTTTCTATTTATTTTTACCCCTGCTCCATCAGAGGCTATCTTACTTTTTAGAATCCTTTCAATCGATCTCTGCATTAGGGAAGGATTTCCTTTCTATTGTGTGGAACCTCAAAATCGACCAATGGACCAACAGGAATTACTCGACTTGGGTTGATAGTTTCATGGCTATAGTAGTAGTGTTTTTTTATCTGGTCAAAATCGACAGTCTCTGAGACACCTTCATATTGATATAGCTCTCTAACATAGTTAGATAGGTTGAAGTATTCTTCGATCCGCTTCTTATTTGCCTTGAAATGCGAGTAATAGACCACATCAAACCTAATTAGTGTAGTGAACAATCTCCAATCTGCCTCAGACAACCGCTCCCCTAACAAATACCTTCTAGTGCCTAGCAGTACTTCTAATCTATCTAGACAATCAAAGATATCGTGGTAGGCTTTTTCATATGCCTCTTGAGATGTTGCAAAACCTGCCCTGTAAACACCGTTGTTTACCTGGCTATAGATTTCTGCATTAATCCGTTCTATTTCATCCCGATCTTGCTCAGGAAAAAAATCATACCCATTAGAAGAATATTTTTCAAAAGCACTATTCAACATGCGAATTATGTCTGATGACTCGTTACTGACTATCCTTGACAGCTTCTTATCCCACAAGATAGGGACGGTTACTCTCCCAGTGTAATCCGATCTTGCCGCCGTATATACCTCTCGCAGATACTTGATACCTTCTATGGGACTCGAATCATATTGTAATTTACGACCTAGTTGATCATCAATCTCCCACCCGTTTTCCAACATTTCTGCTGCCACTAGGGAAACACTGATAACATTCTCTAATCCCTTTAGCTTTCTAAATATCAATGCTCTATGCGCCCACGGACAAGCTAAAGAAACATAGAGATGATATCTATCGGACTCCGCCTCGAAGCCGGCATCCACTCCGATCCAATTCCTGAACTGAGTCTCTCCTCTAACGAATTCGCCCCCGGTGCTTTTTGTATCATACCAATCAGTTTTCCAAACACCATCAACAAGTAGTCCCATTTAAAACTCCATTAATCTTTTTGATTTTCCCGTTCTTTCCATTCTTCCAAAGCTTTTTTATATTCGTCCTCATCCAGCGAATGCCATCCCATGCACAGTCCCGTTGGTGATCGTCCACAGCCACAGTTTCTATCTTCACTCATTTTCTTGCTCCTTGTACAAATTCATCAAACTGACGAGCTAAACTAAAGCAATGCATATATTTTTTCAACTACACCTTTTTTTCATACTAGTATATAATTTCATACCATGATGGATACCCAAAAAAAAGATTGTCCAGTAATGAATGCGCTAAGTCTGATTGGTGGCAAATGGAAACTCGTGATTATGCACCTATTAGCAGATAGAAGTATGCGCTTCGGAGAACTGCGTAGAGCAATCGGAGAAATAACTCAACAGATGCTATCCAAACAACTAAAAGAAATGGAACGAGACGGATTAGTTCGCAGAAAGGTTTTTGAAGTCGTCCCCCCACATGTCGAATACTCTCTCACCACTTTTGGAAAATCAGGAATGCCAATTATTAAAAGCTTAGTTAATTGGGGCACAGAAAAGCAACGTTCTATTGCCAAAGCCCTAGAAAAATAAGCTTCACACCCTAGAAGATATTCAATGATTCCGAACCTCGGACAACAACTTGGAACCGTTTGTATACGTACAGGATCATTATCTATGCTGCTTTCGTCGACCTCATCAGTTACAATCGATTCATTTTAAGCAGAAAGGCACATTAAATGGGCACATCACAACTAGTGCGAATAAGCGCACTTTGCATTCAGCCTTTTAATTTACCTTCTCTCCTTCGCCTTAGCTAAAAATCTTGATCCATGCCACTTGGTTTCGTCCCTATCTCCCTTTTTTGGTTTCTTTACATGGCTGGATTAGGGGTGATATTTCCCTATCAAAGTTTATATTTTCAGGAAAACCTGGGGCTCAGCGGTACCCAACTCGGAATAGCACTAGCCATGCATCCACTGGTAGGAATCATCGCAGCGCCAATTTGGGGAACTTGGTCCGATAGAACAGGCAAGCGTAAAGTCTGCCTGTTGATCTTGGCAATCGGTTCAGCTGCAGGATATTTCTTGGTATCTTCTGCCGAAATTTTTTCCACTCTACTGCTTTTTATGTGCATCCTAGCCTTCTTTTCTGCACCAGCTATGTCGGTGGCAACTTCTCTATCATTTGCAATTCTTGGAAAGACTCAATCTCACCGGTTCGGACATATTAGGGTATGGGGGACAATCGGCTACTTAATCATGATCGTGCTATTTCCTATAATATTCCAGATACCAGGCTCGGAAATAGAGGGGTCAGAACTGGACATTTTAAAATTAATTTTCCCAGTAGCCGCGTTCATGTGCGCTTTATCAGCACTAGTTCTACTTTGGATACCGACCTCAAAATCGATCTCCTTGAAGGCAAAAAAAGATGACTTTCAAAAGTTACTAAAACTATCTCCTTATCTCAAACTCTTGGGGCTTGCATTTCTAGCCTTCGGATTACTTGCGGGTCCAATCGTCATTTTTCCGGTTTTTGTTGTCGCAAAAGGAGGCGATGTAGAGACGATTAGTCGACTTTGGATTCCTATGCTATTGCTAGAAATTCCACTTATCTATTTTGCTGGATCTGGCTTGCGTCGTGTTGGCGCGCGCGGCCTAATCGCATTTGGAATATCCTGCGATGGTCTGCGTTGGCTAATTACCGCCACAGCTTCAAGTTTACCCGTTATTTTTGGAATCCAACTTTTGCATGGAGCTGTCGTGGCTGGATTGATAATCGGAATGCAATTATTTGTTGAAAACGAAGTACCAGATAAAATTAGAGTAACAGGACAGGCGTTACTTGGCGCTACTATGGGATTAGGAGCCGTAATCTCTCATCTTTGGTTTGGTTTTACGCTGGAGCATTTAGGTGCCGACATGCCTTATTTAATTACCGGAACTGTGGCTATCCTATTGGGTTTAGCAGCATGGTTTATTTTGGATATAAAGCCTCGAAGAAGGAACCATGTTGATAAAAGTAACAAATTAGAATAGGTTAGACAAAGCTTGTCTATACTAAGCACTCGACTCAAAAGTCACCCAAGACCCCCCTAGTGTAATCAAGCAAAAGGTTGCATCTAATTTTTAATACGAAGGGCCTTACCCACATGAAATTTAAAATCCAACCAACAAACGTAACCTTCGGTGCGATAGTGTCCGGAATTCACCTAAGCCAACTAACATCAGACTTGTTAGACGACATAAAGGAAGCCTTTCTAAAATACGCATTACTGATCTTTCCGGGACAAAATTTGAGCTCCAAAGAACAAGTTGAATTTGCAAAACTTTTCGGAGAAATCGAATATCTAGTAGACAATATGGAAACTATTCCCTTGAGCAACCGGTCCTCTAACGGAAGGATAATGAGCGACGAAGAGGAACAAATTAAATTGCTAAAAGGCAATGAAATTTGGCACACTGATAGCTCCTACATGCCCCGAGCCTCCAAGGCCTCCGTCCTATCGGCCAAGATAATCCCAGAATTTGGTGGGCAAACAGAATGGGCAGATGCCAGATCCGCCTACGACTCTTTGGAAGAGCATATTAGGGAAAAAATAGACACACTCAACGCAACACATAACTACTTCGTTTCTCAAGCAAAGATTGGGCACCAAGTTGAGGTAGGGGCTGCATACGGTTTTTACGAGGGCGAACCTCCAATTTATCCACTGGTAAAAATTCACCCTGAAACTAACAGGCCGGCGTTATATGTCGGAAGGCACGCTTGTAACATAATAGGGATGCCCGAGGATGAGGCAGAAGAATTATTGCAATTTCTAAATGCCCAGATTGTCAAAAGTCAATTCGTTTGGCAGCATTCTTGGTCCCCGGGTGACATAGCGATATGGGACAATAGATGCCTACTACACAGAGCAAGACCCTTCGATTCGTCAAAAGAACGCCTAATGATGCACACCAGAATCCGTGGCAATGAGATAAGCGAAACCGCACTTAACTACAGGTAGGCATAGTTAAACCAAACACTGGCATTCTCATGCGTTATAGAATAGAGGAACAACATCTAGAAAAAAAAGAACATGCGTCTCAAAATATCGTTGATACGACTGTTGCTCTGACTCTTCTCATAGGAATTATATTTGTCTTTTTAGGTTTAAAGGGATCCCAACGATGGCTAATAATTTGGGGCATCATCACCTTTATCATGTCCCTTATATATTTCTCATATCGTCTTTTTCACAATTGAAAAGAGTTCGTATATGAACGCCATGGAAAAAAGACTTTTTTTGACCTCACAGGCAACTAAGTGGCAGTATTTCTTTGGGCATCTACACGCGGAATTTCGCAAGGATAGATGTGCGGAAAAGGCGGCTTCTCTTGCTTACACCTCCTTACTAGCTTTAGTACCTCTCCTTACGGTGATGGAATTTACCTTCAGTTCCTTTCAAGCTTTCGACGCATGGAAGACGAGCCTAACTGACCTTATCTTTGAAAACTTAATTCCTGAACTTGGCGATCAACTGAGACACTATTTAAATATTTTTTCTCAAAACGCTACCACTTTAAGAGCTGCTGGCCTAACGATCTTGATTGTGACAGCTTTGTCGCTGATGGGAACTATTGAGGGCAGTTTTAATCTTATTTGGAAAATACAAAACAAGCGTCCTTTGGCCATGCGATTTTTACTTTATTGGGCAATTTTGACTTTAGGCCCCTTATTTTTAGGGCTTGGTATATTCGCTTCCTCAAATTTACTAGCGCTTATACTGTCAGAGACCCAACATTCTCTAAGTGGCGGTGTTGTCTTAACTATATTACCCCTGGCGTCGACCACTGCAGCTTTTTCTCTTCTCTTTTTTCTGGTTCCCTATCGACCTGTTATTTTTCGCGATGCAATCATTGGCGGATTAGTAGCTGCTATTTTCTTTGAAATTGCTAAGTACTGTTTCACGCTTTTCATAGCGTTCTTCCCCTCCCAGCAAATTATATACGGCGCTTTCGCAGTCATTCCTATTTTTTTTATTTGGGTTTATGTTTCCTGGTTAATAATTCTCGTGGGAGCTGAAATTTCGAAATGCGTAGAATACCTCAATATCGATAGGCCTCCTGGTGATTTGGCAAACAGAGCGCTTAGGCTTCTATATTGCCAGTTAAAATTACTAAGTATTCTTAGTTCAAATCTAATAAGAGGGGAAACAATCAGCGAGCAGGAATTAAAAAAGATATTGAAGCCCTTTGGCAATAACGTCTTTTTCGAATCACTCAATGGTCTTCTTGAAGCCGGTTGGATAGCCAGGAGCGACAAATATAAATGGGTCTTAGTACGCTCCATGGGTACTATCTCCTTAAGCAATTTACTCAAAATAACTCCTTGCCATCCTACAACCCATGAAGTGGACGATATAATAAACCTAGAAAAAGACCCACAGATTCATAAAGTCCTTAAGGATCTAGCAGCAAGAGAAGATATCGTATTTCAAGAGTCACTATCCAATTTACTTCAATCAAAAGGATAGCGTAGCCTACGCTAAAGCATTGCTATTCAACCAACTGAAGCATTAGCTCGTTTCGCCTCAAGAAAGGCAAAGTCCAAGGTGGGTTATAAAAAGCATACTTAATAGATCCCAAAACCTTTAAACGGTGAGCATTAACATAATCTAAAAGCACAGCTTCATGTTTTTTTAAGTTGGCTTGTGTACTGGCTCCAGAAAATCTAATCACCACGTATTTAGCAGAGGGTATCTCCCTAACCCAAAGATTGTCTCCAGACGGTTTTGGTAAGGAGGTTAGAGAGTATTCAGAAGGCATTACAAAACTAACTATCCATCCATCTTTAGCCTTCTGCTGTTGCACAGGCACTGTCATAGCAATCTTTTGCGAAGATGAATTATTTCCAAATATATAATCGGCAATTAACCTAAACCCATCTCTAATAGCCTCTTTACGGCCACCATCTACCATCACTTCAGCCAAAATCATCGAATTATAATATCTAATTTCAATATTAGCATCAGAAGCCTCGATAACGTAACCAGGCTCTTCTACTTTACTCATTACGGGACCTACTAAACTAAAACCTAAGATTAATAACAGGAGAGTTACAACGATCCAAGATCGAGAGCTCATGAATGTTTCCTAAACGACAGTAATCCCAATACCATCAATAAAAACCACGAAAATATCATAAATACTCCACCGACAGGAGCGAACGCAGATAAGATACGCATATGGGAAAAGTTCGATGCAAGAACCCCAAGACAAAATAAAAACGTGCCTAAAGCAAGTAACACGCTTATCCAATGCAGGAGTCTTTTTGCCGCTTTCAGTCTAGGCCATAAGATAAATAATCCAAGCACCGAAATTAAAACTGCATTTATTTGGGCATAGTTAACAGCGATTTTGATAGCATTGAAGTTTTCAATAGGATCAAAAGCAGCCGAATTGTGATGTAGAAAGGCTGTAAGAAGTAAAGATACTAAGCCAAGCGCCCCACCGAAAAAAAGGATCATAGAATATACCTGAGCTCAAATTTTCAAAAAGTTATTGCGGATTTATAACTAATCTCATTCAAAGAAAAGCTTCCCAAAGATATTAACAGAAACGTTTCAAAATGCTGAAATTTTAGGAATGATTTCTGATATCAAAACTTTTCCGAGACAATAAACTGGATGCCTAGATCACTGATCGGGAAAAGACATATTGTCGTATTACAGTAGGTGTTTGGAAATGATAAAACTTGGAAAAAATGAATACAGTAAATAAAAGCAACAGTTTCGAGAGTTTTGAAGAAGCCTTTTATCAGGTTCCCGAATTCGCAAAGCGGTTGCAGGTTAATGTACCAATCACTCTAGAAGAAGACGGGACATTTAGCTTTTTTGGTGAAGGACAAGAGGTTTATGAATATCGAATGCAGGATGAAGATATAGGTTGGGGTCGGTGACTAACTTATACTCCAATGTACATCATTGATTTAATAAAACTTCACCTTAATTCTTTTAGGGTGTTCCAATTTGCAAGGTAAAAGATGAAGCAGGAAATCAGTGAAACTTGCAAAATCTATAGTAAATAGCCATCATTTAGTATTAATCAGAGCCTTAACAAAGGTGTTATACGATTGGCTAAACCATACTATTACCAGCTCGCAACTATTACAGAGGAAATAGTTCCATTACCACATTGCTCGATAGTTCTTTTATTATTTCTTTCTTGTTTTAAGATCTCAGCAGCTAGCGCAAATCCCTCTGCATTTTCCGAATGTGCCGAGATTGATCACAAAAACAGCGCTCTAGGCCCGTTAACGAGAGAGGAAAAGATCAAAACTTTAAGCAATGACTTCTCTGTTGAGCTATCCAAATTTCAGCAATGCGACAGTGAAAATCTGGACTCGAGCAGCATAGAACAGCTAAATGATTCCGATTCTAGCAGCCAATTCGGGTCTTCCTCGAACAAATCTCCTTCGGGCGCAAACAAAGATGTCAGCCAAGGGGGAAAGTCTAAAACGATAGTCTCTTCAACCGCAGCTGTCTCACTTTCCTCCAACATCCTAGAATCTGGAGAGAATTCTGTAGCATTAACCGATAAGGGCGGATTGATGCTCGAGAATTTCAATCAGGACCTAGAAGCGCTTTCTATAGAATCAGACTTAGCGGCGCCACCCCCTTTACAAGGCCGCGCTCATGAAACCTTAGAGAAATCAAACAACACGCAAATTTTAAAAGAGCAAATCAAAGCCAGAGCTGAACAGGAAAATGATCCAGATGTAAAAAAGGCGCTTATGCGAAGATACGAGGAATTATGATGACTACTTCTAATCGTTTTTTAGAACTCAGAATTTTACTCGGAATATGCACCCTCGCGATTTTCTTGAGTGGGTGTGTAACAACGACGGGAAAATCTAGTTCTCAAAAAGGGTACTCCGTAGGTCCCAGCTATGGATCCGAACCCAAATCATCCGTTGGGAACTCACCGACAAAGCGAACTGATTTATCGATTCTTGTGCTACCACTTGATCCAAATATTCCTGCAAATTCCGACGAATTCAGCAAAAAAAATATTTGGCCGGAGTTACGGCGTGCTGAGGCAAATCACTTTGCTGTCAAATTCAGAGATGCCCTTAATAACACGAATGCCTTCGAATCCGCCCGGGTGGTTCCCGATAAAACCGCAACAGGAGACCTTTACTTATCGGGAAAAATAGTAGACTCGAACGGAGAAGATATCGAAATTTCTGTTTCTTTAACCGCCATAAATGGAGAGACCTTGTTCCAGGATAAGTTGTATAAACATCGAGTTAAAGAGTACGAGTTGAACAACCCTAGAAATGATTCCAGCTATGATCTTTATGATCCACTTTTCGAAAAAGTCGCTAGTGACATTGCGAGAATCCTAAGAAAATTAACCCCAGATAAAATGAATACCTTACAAACTATAGAAACATTAAGGTTCGCTGAAAGTTTTTCACCAGAATATTTCTCATCCTACTTAGAAACATCCAAGAGAGGAATTACCCGGCTTACATCCGCACCTGCAGATGAAGACAGGATGCTGAGAAGAACCGAAGAGCTCAGGGTAAGAGATTTGCTTTTTGTAGACAATTTGCAAGAGGATTATGACAACTTCTCGCGTCAAATGTGGGAAGAATACAGTATGTGGCAACGAGAGTCCTACTTCGAAAGTAAAGCCGCCAGAAAAGCAAAATTAAAGGGGATCGGTAAAAAACTTTTGGGAGCCGCAGCAGTCGCGGGTGGAATCGCCCTCGTCGCTACCTCCGACCCCTTCAGCGGAGGGGGCCAAGCACTTGGCGGAACCCTTGTTGCGGCGGCTGGTGTCGCGACAATAGGAAGCGGAATGAGTGATTCCGCAGATGCAAAGATGTACAAAGCGAGCATGAATGAGTTGGGCAGATCATTAAATATCCAACTAGCACCTAAAGTAATTAATTTTGAAGAACAAACTATAGAGCTGAAAGGCGATGCAGCAGAACAATATCAAATCTGGAAGCGCTTTCTAAAAGATCTGTATGAGCTAGACAAAACGCCCGATATCACCCTTTAACATAGAAAATGATCGAGAAAAGCAATAAGAATGCGGAAACGGAAGTAGGCGTCTTAGTTGCAGCGGCTAAAAATAAGAACACGGGTAGAAAGAAATTATTATTAGTTACGGCCTTTGTTAGTGCAGTTGTCTTAATAGCAGTTCTATTTATTATTTATACAGATATAAGTGTTATTCCTGAATATGCAGAACGCCCAAACACTTTGCTTAATAAAACCCAGCGCCATAAACCTTCCGAAAAACTTTCTCTTTTTGAAGAATATGAAAATATTTTGAAACCGAAGCTGACAAAAATTGCTTTGTCTGTTAACTCAAACCAAACTGAGAACACATATGCTGGTGATGCTCAAAGACTAATATCCTGGTTTAAGGATGAGTTAGCCCACTCGCAGCAGAATGATGGGTTGATAGAACCGCTTAGCGTGAAGAAAAAACTTCTCGAGGCTGAAGAACTGATTAATAGCGTCGAAAAACTTCTTAGCAGTCATTTTCAGAGAATTGAATCAGCCTTCTGGGAAAAAAATTATGCCGAAGCAATCAAATATCTCGAATCTGTAGAAAGTTTAGCTCCCGTAGATGAGCGAGTTATTGAATGGAAAGAAAAATTAAACAATAACCGAAAATTATTCTCCAAGTATGAACTTCTACGAGAAGCAATCGCAGCTAACGACATCAATTCGCAATTGAAAGCTCTAGAGGAAATCGAAGCATTAGGAAAACTAAACGAAGAACAAAATAAAAGAAAAATTTTCCTGAAAGAATTTTTTAAAAATCAGGAATACAACAAGATTATTGGAGAGGCAGGCGCTCTAAAGGATCTGGGTTATTTTGAAGAAGCTTTAGTGGAAATTCAGAAAGCTCGAGCCTTGACTGGGGACACTGCTTCTACTCAAGATTTGGAATCAGAAGTCACAGTAAGCAGAGATATAAAACTTTCCAAGCAATGGAAGACAAAAGCGCTAGCTAGCACGCGGATCGACGATTGGGAGAGCGGTTTATTATATTTTAATAACGCTCAACGGCTAAACAGTACTGATGAAGAAATAATAGAAGGCATAAATCTATCGAAAAAAATAATTGAGAGCACTAAGCAACTGACAATACTACGAGAAGACCCCATACGATTAACTGACCCAGAAGTTGAATCTTTTGCGAGAACTATTCTCGTAGAATCCTCAGAAATAAGGGATAAGAGTAAAAGACTCTCAGCTATATATGAGGACGTGCGTACCCTAATTGATACTACTTTACGACCGAGATCATTGTTAATTGAGTCAGATGGAAAAACTAGAATCGAAATAAAGGGTGTAGGATTTATAGAGCCTACACTAGAGAGAACAATTGATTTAAAACCTGGATATTACCTGCTGTATGGCTCCTGTGTCGGGCATAAAACGAAAATAACTGAGTTGGAAATACCGCTACGAGGTTCAATTGAGCCGAAGAGGATCACCTGTGGTAAACGAATTTATTAACGCAATCGAAGAAGCTAAAAGCACTAGAAAAAGAAAACTTGTTTACATAATAGCAGGGATAACATCCCTTTTGGTTTCCGCGCTCTTCTTCTACGCCTATGCCACCTCCTTCAAAGTACACCTGCAACCAGTTCCTGAGAAAGCATATAATTTGTCAACAAAAGCAGGTTTTTCAATAACCATCGGCGACCGCGTGCTACTTCCTTTTGGTAGCACAACCATCATAATTCAAGCACCTGGATACATCGAGGAACGTAAAATTATTTCATCAAAAAATCCAGAAAAAATCGTCAAAATAAAATTAAGCTATGCACCCGTGACCACATCACTTACCTCTGCGGTAGAATTGAGCAACCCTAAATGGATAGTCAACGGTATAATTTTATCTGAAGACCAAAACCCTATTCTGAAACTGAAACCAGGGAAGTATAAAATAGCACTTTCCTCTGATTACCGTACTGCAGATGAGCAGTTGGTTTCTGTAAAACCAGTTACGTCTCCCACAATTCGGGTTGACACTCATTTGAAATCTGTCTCTTTTACGATAAGGACAAAGCCGACTGACGCTAAGATTTTTATCGATGATGAGTTAGTAGGGAACAGTCCGTGGAAGGGAATTTTAGATGCCGGGAAAATTAACTTACGTGTAGAAAAAACTGGATATAAATCCATTTCACAAGCTATAGATACTAAAAATGAAAAGACAATCGTGGACAGAACATATTCATTAGCCAAAAAAACCAGGCTCGTAAACGCTAAATTTCATCCTCCAGCTGGTCGATTATTTATCAACAACATATATCGCAAAATCACCTCAGAAATCAGTATAGATGCAACTGAGCAAAGCCTGGTCCGTTATGAGGCAGAAGGCCATCAGGGGGAAACTATAGTGGTTTATCCTGATGACAAAAAAATTAGTTTCAAATTAAAACCTATTTACGGTTCAGTTGAGATACTTTCTTCACCGAAATCGAAAATTTTCATAGGGGGTGAACTAGTTGGCGAAACCCCAATGAATGCTAAATTACTCGCAAAGCAACATCTCATTACCCTGAAAGCCCCGAACTATATTGAGGATTCTAAAAAAATCGCTATCGAAGCTAACAAGAAAATCCGTCATGACAGGAAGCTTACTACTTTAAGTGATTATAGACTTGCAAATAGCCAACCTTCCGTAAAGAATTCAATGGGAATTGTAATGAACCGGTTCATCCCTTCAAAAATTGAGATCGGCGCTCCTAGGAATCAAAAAGGTCAACGAGCCAACGAGCACTTACGGAAGGTAGATTTCACTCGAGCCTTTTATATAGGGAAGTTTGAAATAACAGAGAAACAATATGCTATCTTTGAAAACGAGAACTCCAATTCTTCTCTTGTGCCTAAGGATAGTCGTTTGCCAGTTCGTTCAATAAGCTGGGAAGAGGCAGCAACCTTCTGTAACTGGCTAAGTTTAAAAGAAGGGTTCGAGCCATTTTACCTTAGCAGGCAGTCTAGAATAATAGGTTTCGATAAGTCTTCGCTTGGTTATAGGCTACCTACAGAAGCAGAATGGGAATACGTGGCTCGATCGGCAGGAAAAAAGGCACCTACCACCTTTGTTTGGGGAAACGATTATGAAGTTCCAGAAGCCGCCGGAAATATTGCAGACGAATCCGCGAAGGGAACAGTTAAAATATTTTTAGGAGAATATAATGATGGCTTCGCGGGTATAGCACCATCGGGTAGTTTTGATGCGGAAATATCTGGCCTACATGATCAGTCTGGGAATGTAAGCGAGTGGACACACGACTTCTATTTGCTCGACCCACCTGAAGTAAATAAAGTATATTTTGACTATATGGGGAACCCCAAGGGTGCTAGTCACGTCATCAAAGGTTCGAACTATTTATCTGCCAGTTGGACTGAGTTAAGGGCATCTTACAAAGATACTTCAAATGACGGAAGAATTGACGTAGGATTTCGTATAGCTCGCTATATTAATTAGAGTAGAAAACCAATGAAAACTTTCTGGAAAATGATTGTCCTTTTGTTCTTCCTAATACTTCTAACTCAAACTATATACTCGAAATCAAACAAAAATATATCGCTCAACGAGCCGACACCATTTCCAAGAAACATGTGAGCACATGAAAAAGACCACAACAAATATTGTCGTTCTAATTGGTATAATTTTAACGGTTCATCTGCTATATACAATGTGGATAATACCAGAAGTTAACCACTTACAAATAATGGCCAAGAGTACCGGTGACCTACTACCAAGGAATTTCTTTATAATAGTAAAAGATATTGAGCAAGAAATCGCGATTATTCTTTTTCTATGGGGCCTATACCTAACCGCCAGCAAGTTGTACGAAACATCCTCTAGGGATTACTTATTCGATGTAGATCTACTCAAAGACATACAAGACAAAGAAAACGATACTAAGAATATTCTAAATTCAATAGACGCTCTCCCTCAAGAAATCCGATCAGCACCTTTAGTACAAACCATAGCCTCTTCCCTTCGTCGATACATGATCACTGGAAGCGTGCAAAATGCGTCTGAATCGATCTCTCCAGCCTTAGAAGCGATGGCAGTGAAAAATGAGGCTGAGCTTGCAGTTATTAAATACATAGTCTGGGCAATCCCATCTATCGGCTTTTTAGGCACAGTCAGAGGGATAGGAATGGCGATGAGTCAAGCGCAAAATGCTGTAGCAGGCGATATCGGACCAATGACCGAAAGTCTAGGAACCGCCTTCAATTCTACCTTCGTCGCATTATTAGCCAGCGTAGTTATAATGCTATTACTTTCATTCTTACAAAAAACTCAGGACGAGCAACTGGTGAAAGTACAGGAATATTGCGAAAAATATCTGATCGAGCGAATTAGTATTTCCAAATAAATATGTGCGTAACGTGCGACAAAAACGTGAAACAAACATATCTACCTTAGCTTTTATTGACGTGATGGCCTGCGGTCTTGGCGCGGTCATCCTACTCTTTTTCATCCTTGACTTTAATGAAGAACCCGTCCCGCAAACAATTAATAGCCCCGCCGTGAATAACACTGTTCACTTAGAGGAAAAGTATGCAGCAATGCTGGACGCAAAAAATTCGAAACTTAATGAAATAAAAAGACTCTCAAAAAAAGTAAGTGACTCAACTGTGAAGCTATTAGAGACAAAATTAAAACTGCAAGATATTGATAAAACTGCTGAACCAGAACCCCAAAGAAAAGAAATAGATGTGGCAAATCAACTCATCGGCTTGGCAGTAACAGGGCCGAAAATACAGATCCTGCTAGATACCAGCGCATCGATGGCTTTCCCCCAGCTTATTGATATTTTAAGTGGGTTAGAGGACATGTCAGGCAAAAGACTAGCGTCGGGAAGAAAATGGCGTCAAGCGAAAAACATCACTCGGTGGCTTATAAAAAAAGCTCCGGATTCTAGTCTACTAAAGGTTATCGGATTTTCGGAGAAAATAACTTTCGAGAGTTCCTCATGGGGGGATAGTGTTTCAACACTCAACCAATTCAATACGAGTATAAAGAACATTTCACCTAAAAATGGAACTAGCCTCGCGACTGTTCTTGAGCATATTCAAAGTAGTTCTTCCGAAGCTACTGATATCTATCTTGTCACTGACGGTCTTCCTACCCTCTCGGGGCAAACCAACCCAATAAGGGCTATTGGGAAGTTTATCAAGGGATGCAGAAACTCCAACTCGCAATACGTTAGCGGTGAATGTAGGGAAACATTTTTCTTAGAGGCAATTAACAAATTCGGCAACCAATCCACTGTGAAAGTAAACGTTATCTTATTAGCTCTAGAGGGCGATCCAAGAGCCGCGCACAATTACCTACATTGGGCAAACTCGACCGGTGGCACTCTCTTTTCACCCGCAAGTTATTGGTTAAAATGAAAATAAAACAGCGCTCCAATTTTGATGTCGGTATGTCGTTTTTAGATATCATATCGTGCGGGTTTGGTGCTGTGATTATGCTAGTCATTATTGCCAAGGATTCAAAATTTGATCCTGTTGAGGCAGAGTTATTCAAACCGGAAGCAAGAACTTCATCTGAAGCGCAAGTCAAAACAAAAATAAAAAACCTGGAAAACGAAATTAACGATCTAAATCGTAGAAAGCGTGATCTCGAAGTACAACTAACGACATTAGCCGAAGAAAAAAAAGACGTGGAAATCTCATCTATTCAGTCGGAAAAGAAAGCTTCAGTTCCGAACCATTCCAATATTAAGCCCATTGAGTCCATCTACGCTGGAGGAATCCCGGTAGAAAGAGAGCATGTTGTTTTTATCCTCGACACTTCTGGGAGCATGAAAAGATTCTGGGCCACAGTCGAAAAACAAATCGATACCATCCTATCGATTCATCCGAAGGTCAAAGGAATCCAAATAATGAGTGATAATGGAGATTATCTGTTGCAAGGCTATTCTTCCAGATGGATTCCAGACACGCAAATAACCCGGCAAAGAATTTCTGAAAAGCTAAAAAGATGGAATTCCTTTTCTAATAGCAATCCCACAAAAGGATTAGAGAAGGCCTTAAGGTTTCACTCCAATGTTCCAGGCGGAATTTCAATCTATGTAATGGGTGATGATTTTACAGGACCTTCCTACGACGACGTCATAACAAGAATTCAAATTCTGAATCAAAAAAAAGACAAAAAATATAAAAGCGCTCAGATTCACGGGATTGCTTTTCCTTGGGGCGTGGGAGACCGATTCTCGACTCTCATGCGAGAGCTTGCACAGCGCAATGATGGAGTATTAGTAACTGTCCATTTTCCTTTGCAGTATGGCCGTAATTAAATAAAGCCAGTGTAGACTCATGAAAAGAAAACAATAAGCAACTAACTAGGTTTTTTATTAATATAAGAATTTAAAAAAAGAAAAGGGGGGGTAGTTGATGGTTCTACATGAGGGAAGCTGCCACTGCAACAAGGTAACGTTCGAATTTAATGGACCAAAAACGCTCAAAGCTTTAGACTGCAACTGTAGTATATGTAGCAGACTCGGCTATTTACACATCATTGTTCCAAAAAATGAATTTAGTCTTATCAGGGGCAAGGCAATGCTTACTGAGTATAGCTTTAACACGGGAAAGGCAACTCACTTGTTCTGCAGAAATTGTGGCATCAAGTCCTTTTATATCCCTCGATCTCACCCTACTTGTTACAGTGTTAATGCTAGGTGCCTACACCCTAAGACTTGGAACTCTATTAAGATAGAACCATTTGATGGTCTAAACTGGGAATCCGCTAAAGCAAAGCTAAGAGACTAGTGAAAATAGCAAGAAGCGGATTATAGATAAAATGATTTTTTAGTAATTTAGGTTTATATTAATGACTCGCTTACTGCGATAATAGAATTTGGTCAGAATGTGACTATCAAAGGGAGGAATCATGATAAGAATTGAGTTTGCACTGCGGCGAAAAGAAGGCATGAGTCGAGAGGAATTCCAAGATTACTGGCAAAACACGCACGGCCCCTTAGTTTCAAGACATTCTACTACTTTAAAAATACATCGCTATATTCAATTACACACTTTGGACGATCCGATAAACGATGGTTTGGCGGAAGCGCGTGGTGGGATGGAACCTATATATGATGGAGTAGCAGAACTCTGGTGGAAGTCAGTAGATGATCTAAATGCCTTCACTACAGAGGAAGGAGCAATAGCCGCTCAAGAACTACTAGATGATGAAAAACAATTCATAGACCTTCCTAATTCACCGCTTTGGTTTGCTTACGAATACCCTCAAGTCAATCCTACTGAGTATATGGTAGCTACTCAGCATTCCCCTCTGGTAAAGTTATTCTTTTGTTTGCGTCAGCCTAAAACCCAAAGCATTGAGGAATGTCAAAATTACTGGCGCACCAATCATGGGCCGTTGATAAGAGGGGTTTCAACAGGCTTCAGAATGCAGCGATACCTTCAGGTACACCATTGCGAAACTACTATCTCAAAAGCTTTAACGGAGGCCAGAGGAACAGTTATTGAGCCCTACGTTGGTCATGCTGAGGCATGGTTTAATCGGGCTGATCTTATGATGTTGGGAAATGTACCTGAAGCCACCGAAGCTATGCAAATCGCAATCGAAGACGAGAAAAAGTTTATAGATTTTAAAAGGTCCGCGATGTGGATTGGCAAAGAAAGAGTCTTCATAGATAGAAGATGATTGATTACGCGTAAGGTCTTCACAACGCAGTCGCTCTCACTAGCCAAAAGGCCGAGGGTAGTAAGACTCCAGAAGCTGATTCGTGTTGCGACAAGACAGCCTCCATAGACTCGCGCGCCTGTTTTTGTAAATCACTCGATGCTTCTCCGTACGGCTTAGCTGCAGGACCGAGTTGTGTCATGAGTTGGACCGCTTCATTCAGGCTACCTAAATTTAAATTCAATTTATTACTAACAAATGTGATATCGTCAAAACCCGCAGCAGACAGCATTTCACCAAAGGCGTCAGAGTCACATAGAGAGAACGGACCGGGCTCACCCTCCTTTGGTGGCTCGGGCCTCTCCAAGATCTTAAAAGCTGCAGATGCAGGCACCTTCATCCAAAGGTTTTCATCGAAAGTTTTCCAAACTAGCAAGTTTAGTCGTCCACCTTTCTTCATCGATCTATTGATATTTGTAAACGCCTTGAGAGGATTCTCAAAAAACATCACCCCGAAGCGAGAAATTACTACATCAAAAAAATGAGGTTCAAAATCATAATTTTCGACATCGCATTGAAGAAATTTTAAGTTAGAAAAGCTATGTATTCTCTTGGCTTCATCTAGGATATGCTGAGAAATATCAGAGGCAATCACCTCGCTACCCTGTCCCAAAAGGCTGGCAGTCTTTGCAGCCAATTCTGCCCCCCCGCAACCAACATCCAAGACCTTCACATGAGCCTCTTCCCTCATTACCTCAAGCATCTTGCTACCAATAGGTTCAAGTGTCTTTTCAATACGAAGAAGATTGCTCACCCATTTTCTACCTCCAACCTCATTCCAGTATTCGTCCATTTCGGTAGTATATTCTTTCACCTTTTCCCCTTGCGCCTTTATATTAGAAGCTACGTTATGATTACTCATAACCTTACGATAATAAGGACAGCAATAATACCTAATTTTATTTAGTGCCTGCGACAAGAATATTTATGCTTGCCCAAAACAATTCCGATCAACCCTCCAACAGTAT
>MDTD01134354.1_pt1 | contig 21940 bp, 22 predicted proteins | sample 811221 | NCBI WGS metagenome assembly MDTD01 (sample SAMN05326646, study PRJNA326480) | marine metagenome | isolation source: seawater | place: Pacific Ocean: South West | collected 2011 | reverse complement strand
TTAAGACCTAAACAATATTCAGATTATACTACAAATACTGAAAATTTTATTGAAGATGTTTGGGAAGGACGCAAACCTTTAGGTGAGAGTTTCTGGTTATATTTTATTGTAGCTAATTTCATCATCTCCTTTGTCTCTGCATTTTTACTTGCATACTTTGATAGTAAGTTTTTCTTGATACCATTAATTGCTTCAAATGTTTGGGCTGGAGTAGGAACATGGAACAGTTCTGATAATTATCAAAAAGAGAAGATTAAGCAGAAACAGGGATATGGATGGGCATATACTGCAAAAGTTTTTATAGTATTAAACTTTTTAGCACTTGCTGGAAATGTTATCGATATTTTTAATATTTAGTTTTTGACATCGTGTTGTTATCAGATCAAACTTTATAAACATTTATGAAAGAGAAAATTCACCATTTAAATTTCACCCTATATTTTGTTTTATCCCTAACTGTTATAACCGGCTTTTATTTCGGAGAAGACTCATCTGGCTCAGGAGGATTTATTGCTGATTTTAATAATACATGGCCAATTATGTCTGTTATTGATAAGGGAGAATTTTTTGATTTTTCAGAATACACTATTCACTTTCCACTACATTATTATATTTTATTTATTATTAATTCTTTAGTCGATAGCAAAGAGTTAGTTAGGCTTGTTTTTATTTTCTTCTCATTATTTGTTCCATATTTATTTTTTTTAATACTAAAAGAGAAATTTACTAATATAGGTATAAATAAGCTTTTCTTTTTTTCCCAAATTATATTTCTTCTACCTTCTTTCAGATCAGGAGCAATATGGGCTAACACACAAATAACTGCATTAATATTTTTTATGATATCACTTATTTATTTTATAAAATGGCTAAATTTAAAATCATATTTAATTAATAAAAAACTTATCTACCAGTGTTTTTTCCTGTCATTAGCAGTTTATTCGAGACAGTTATACGCTCTAATATTTATTTATATTTTGTATATTTACTTTTTAAAGTTAGATTTGAAAAATTTTATAAAAGTTTGCTCTATAATATTTATTTTTTCTTTGCCCGGGTTTTTTTTAGTTTTCACAGCACCAAGAACCCTAACAACCACTTTTGATTTTAATTTAATAAATAGTCTAGTTGTCAATACTTCAATAATTAGTTTTTATTTAATTCCTATTTTTTTTATTGGTTGGTGGAATTATTTGAAGAACTTAAATTTTTCTTTTTTTCAAAAAAGAGATTTATTAATTATTTTATTTTCATTTATTTTGGTATTATTTTCATCTTTAAACTTTAGCTATAACCCTAGTTTGGGCGGAGGATTTTTCATAAAACTATCAATGATAGTTTTCAATAATTTAATCTTTTTCTATCTTACCTCCTTTCTTGGAATTGTATTTATAATATTTTTATTTAAAGAAGACAAAAAAAGTATGATTTTATTTTTTTTACTAGTTTTTGGTTTATCTTCTTATCAAATTTTTCAAAAATATTTTGAGCCAATGATGATTATCTTACTCTTTTCAATTATTATTTTTAGTCAATTAAATATTATTTTAAATGACTATAAAAAGATTATTTTCCTTAAATTTTATTTTTTAATTTATCTTCTTTTAGCGATAGTTAATGATATTTTTAAAATTACAAAATCTTTTTTGTAATTTTTTTTTTTAATTTGTAAATTTTGAAAAGACCAATTAAAGATTTATAGATCTCGTTAAAATTTACGGAACTTTCTCCTCTAATTCTATTTACAAAAGTACTTTTGGTCTCTCCAATTTTAAAATTATTAAAGTATAGCTCTACTAGTATCTCTGAAAGAATTATAAATCCATCTCCAATTCTTCCACAATTTTGAGTAATATGTTTAACAGCACTTCTTGAATAAATTCTATAACCATTTGTATAGTCAGAAATTGGCACACTTAATAATACCCTCGCTAATTTATTTGCAAGAAATGAGAAAATTCTTCTTGAGAAAGGCCAATTAATAATTTTACTGTCTTTTAAGTATCTACTTGAAATAAGCAAATCATAATTATTTTCTTTGTATAAAATTAAATTTTTTTGAAGTTCTAAAGGGTCATGAGAGTAATCAGCATCCATTTCTACAAATACATCAATATTAGAATTACGAGCCATGTATTTTAAACCTTCTAAAACTGCTGAACCACGACCTAATTTTCTCCCCCTGTAAATATTTTTAACATTCTGCAGGTCCTTAATTTTATTAGAAATATAATCATCTAAAGAGTCGTCAACGATAAGAATTTGGATTTCACTGAATCTTTTCGATATATCTACTACGAGTTTAAGAATATTATCTTTTTCATTGTATGCTGGAATAATAATAGCAACATTCATAATTTAATTTTACATTTTATATAAATTAATTTAAATATAATTTTTTATTCAACTATTTTAAAGATAAGTAATTAAGTAATAGAGATGAAATATTTTTATCCATTATTAGAAAATACATTGTCAAAAGAAGACCTTGAAGCTGGTATTAAAGTTATAAAATCTGAGCAACTAACAATGTCAAAACAAACAGTTGAATTTGAGAAGCAATTTGCAAAAAAAATGGGAGCTAAATTTGCTTTAATGGTTAATTCTGGATCATCTGCCAATTTATTGGCTACGTTTGCTGCAGGAAATCCTTTAAGAAAAAACAGATTTAAAGTTGGCGATGAGGCATTGATCCCAGCAGTTTGTTGGCCGACATCACTTTGGCCTCTCGTGCAGGCTGGATTAAAGCCAAAATTTATTGATGTAGAAAAAAATACACTTAATGTAGACCCAGAAAAATTAGTTTCAGCTATATCAAAAAAAACAAAAGTTATACTTCTGATTCATGTATTAGGAAATTCAACAAATGTCGAAAAAATAATTAAAATCGCTAGACGAAAAAAAATTATAATAATAGAGGACACGTGTGAGTCTTTGGGTTCTAAATTTAGAAAAAAAAATCTTGGGACATTTGGTGATTTTGGCACTTACTCTTTTTATTTTTCTCACCAAATTACTTCTGGTGAAGGAGGAATGGTAGTTTGTAATGATAAAGATGATTATAATATTCTTTACAGCATGAGAGCTCATGGATGGTCTCGTGGGGTAAAAAACCAAAAAAAAATTGAAAAAAAATTTAATCATTTAGATCCAAGATTTATATTTATTAATTCAGGTTTTAACTTAAGGCCAACAGATATAACTGCAGCTATAGGTCATAGCCAATTTAAAAAACTAAATAAATTTATCAAAATTAGAGATTTTAATAGAAATAAAATTATTGCTGCTCTAAAAAAATCAAAAAAATGGAACGATCAATTTTCATTTTTTAAAATTAACAAATATGTTGAACCAAGTTTTTTTGGTTTTCCTGTTATATTAAATAAAAAGTTTTTAGGAAGAAGGAATGAATATCTGAAAACCCTTGCGAAAAAAGGTGTAGAAACAAGGCCAATAATTAGTGGAAATTTTTTACGTCAACCAGTCGCAAAGCTTTATAAATTAGATAAAAATAAATCAATCTTTAAAAATGCAGATGAAATTCAGAATCTTGGTTTTTTTATTGGTTTGCACACGCAAAAAATTAAATCTAAAACATTAAGTAAGCTCGTAAACGCTTTGTTAATAATATAGTTTAATCCACATACAACCTGTAAGAGTCTTCAAATAAAGATTTGGATAGGTTAAAATAATATTAGTTAAATAAGTACAACAAAAAAGGAGATTTATGGGTCCAGAATTATTTTTAGTTATTGTAATACTTGGCTATTTCGCAAGTTAATTTTGAACATATTTTGTTTAAGTTTAGATTTAAACAAAACTTGTCCACATGAATATTAAGTAATTACTTAATTTATTTAGACGAATCTCTTATTATTCATTTAAGGGCAGTGGAGGGAGACTGAAGCTGCCTTTACTTCATAGCCTTCTAATTCCAATTACTTCTAAATTAGCAGATAGCTTAATTCTTTTTATAGTTTGGTCAATGCTCATTATAACTGTCTTTTTCATTGGGCCATAAGCATGAATGAGCTTTTTTTTTGAAATTGCTACTGCAACATGACCTTTCCAAAAAATAATATCATTTTTTTTTATATCTTTTAATTTTATAGTTTTACTAAAAAACTTCACTTGATCTTTTGCATCTCTTGGACAGAATCTATTGTTAAAATTTAAAAACACTTGCACTAGCGCAGAACAATCTATTCCTTTGAACGACTTTCCTCCCCATTTATACTTAATATTTTTGTAAATACCAATTTGTCTAAAAGGATTTTTTTCTTTATATGAGATAGGTTTAACATCGTATTTACTAATCCAGCCATCATAAAATCTCAATAGATTAAGCTTTTTTTCTAAAACTTTTATTTTGGAACCAAAAGAAATTTCATTTATCTTATTTCTTTTGTCTGGAAATTTATAAACTTTAGCTCTCAAAATATTTACTTTATGAGTCGGTTTCGAAAATTTAGAAAAATTTTTATTTTTTACATAGCCTTTATATCCATCTTCTTTAATTTTTATTTTGAGCCACTCTTTAGACTTCTTTAATATTGAAAAGTTATCACCGTAAATCATTTGTGTTACAATTTCTGAATTACGATTAGGTCTTTTATATAAATCAACAATTGAAAAGTTATTAGTTAAATATTTAGTCATTTAACTTAAGCTTATCTTTAATCATGTAAAGAAATATTAAAGACGGTATTACCATCACTGCGGTAATTAAAAAAAATATTCCCCAATCTCCATTTAACCAGTCTACTAATGCTCCTGAAGAGGCTGCCAAGGTAGTCCGTCCTGCTGTGCCAATCGAAGATAAAAGCGCATATTGAGTTGCCGTATAAGTCCGATCTACCAACATTGATATAAAGGCCACGAAAGCAACAGTTGCAAAAGCTGCAGCCATATCATCGAATATCACTGCTACGGCAAACAATATTTCAGATTTTCCATACCATGCTAATAAAGAGAATAATAAATTTGTAGAAGCCATTAATATTCCAGATACAAACATAGCTTTGATTACCCCTGAACGAATTGCGAATAAACCTCCTAACAAAGTGAAGATCACTGTAGTAATCCAACCGAGACCTTTAGAGTATAAAGCTATATCAGTTTTAGTAAAACCTATCTCTTTATAAAAAATAACAGACATCCTGCCTAAAAAGGCTTCACCAATTTTAAATAGAAAAACAAATCCTAAAATTGCAATTGCTATTTTAAAGCCATTTTTTTTGAAAAAACTTATTACGGGACCAATAATAGTACCGGTTAACCACGCTATTACTTTTGTCATTACACTAGAAGATCCTAACTTTTCTTCGATCATTTTGTCTGTAAGTTTTTGATTTTCTTTTCTATCAGTTGGTTGGGGCTCTTTTATAAACATTAACCCGATATTACATCCAATTATAACTATACCTAAAATTAAAAAAGTTAATTGCCAATAGTTTGTTAAACCAAGGTTTTCAAAAAATTCAGCTGCATTAAGAGCAATCACTCCTCCTAATTTATATCCTGTCCACCATCCTACCACTGCCATAGCTGCACCTGCTTGCATAGATTTTCCTTCATCTTCTCCGATTTGTTCGATTCTAAGAGCATCTACAGTTATATCTTGAGTAGCGGATGCGATTGCTATTATAAGCCCAACACTAATTACTAAAGCTAAATTAGTTGTTGGATTAATTAAACTCCAACAAATCAAGCTTATTAGAATTATAGATTGCATTGTAATTATCCAACCCCGCCTATGACCAACTTTATCTGTAAGCCAAGGGATTCTTATTCTGTCAATTATAGGAGCCCATAAATAATTAAAAGCATAAACAGCAAAAATCAATCCAGCCCAGCCAATAGTACTTCTACTTAAACCATCCTCTTTTAACCAAAGACTGAGACTGCTTCCTATTATTACCCATGGAAAACCACTTATTATCCCAAGCAACAATATCTTGATCATCCTTTTATCAAAGTAAACTTTAAAGGTTTCAGATAACGATTGTTTTTTATATAATTCCATATTTAATTTCTCCAAAAGGAGGGAAAGAATAAAACTAATACCGCAAAAAGCTCCAACCTTCCCAATAACATTCCTGCAGACAATATCCATTTTGACATGTTCGGTAAATCTTTATAATTACCATTTGGACCAATCATTTCCCCAAGTCCGGGCCCTACATTAGAGATTGAGCTAGCCGCGCCAGAAATCGAAGTAATAAAATCTAAACCACTTATAGATAATAACATAGCAATTAAAAGAAAAATAAATAAAAAAGTAAAAATAAAAATAATTACAGAATTAATAAAATGATCCGTAATTTTTTGATTATTATATCTTGTTATAATAACACTATTAGGAGAAATAAGCTTTTTTATTTGATTCTTTAAAAAAATTAGAAGCATTTGAAGTCTAAAAATCTTAATTCCACAAGCTGTTGATCCAGCGCAGCCACCTATAAACATCAATAGAAGGAAAAAAATTAAAGAAAATTTACCCCATAATCCAAAATCATCAGTTACATATCCTGTGCCTGATAATATTGAAATTACATTAAAAGATGAAATTCTTACTTTTTCTAATATGCCGCTTTCGTAATCAATAAATAATAAATAAAAAAACATTACGGATATTGATAAAACAAGTAAATAAATTAAACCTTTAATTTGAACATCTTGGAAAAAAATTTTTCTATTACCTTGAGCAAATTTTAAATAAGAAATAAAAGGTATACTACCTAAAATAATAAAAATACTTGCAACTATTTCAATATTTGAGTTTTTAAAAAAACCAATGGAGTCATTATGGGTTGAGAAGCCCCCTGTAGCTATTGTAGTCATTGCATGGCTTACACTGTCGAATACGCTCATTCCAAAAAACCAATAAAAAAAACCACAAAGAAAAGTAAGAATTATGTAAGTAGAAATGATGATAGCTGCCACCTCAATGGTTCTTGGCAAAATTTTTTCAGTGTTATCTGGTCCTTCCATTTTAAATAATTGCATTCCCCCGACTTTTAGTAATGGTAAAATTGTAATTGCCATTACCACAATTCCAATCCCTCCCAGCCATTGCATAATTGCTCTCCACAATAAAATACTTTTTGGACTACTATCTAAATCAGCAATGATTGTTGCGCCTGTAGTCGTAATTCCTGACATACTCTCAAAAAATGCATCACTTAAACTAAAATTTTGTGCAGATAATAAAAACGGTAAACTTCCAAAAGTAGCTACCATTACCCAAGCTAAAGATGAGAACAAAAATGTTTGTCTTAAATTTAATTTAAATTCTTTTTCTAAATTAGCTAAAATAAATAAAATACCTATAAAAATTGTAACAAAAGATGCAGAAATAAAGCTATGACTCTCCTCATTAAAGATTACTTGAAGCATGTAAGGACCTAACATTGAGGTCCCTAAAACTATTAATAATATACCAATTAAAAAAAAGACTGTTTTGTTTGTTGCCATTAGGTTTTAGATTATTTAAATAGTTCTAAAATTCAACTTAATATCATACAATTATATCTGTATTTTGCGTACAAAATTTAATAAACCTTAGTAATGCTCGATAACAACTTAATTCAAACCACCTCTTCTTGGCCTTTCGTTGAAGTCAGAAAACTTCTTAAAGACAGGATGGAAATTATAAGAAAAAAAAATAAAATTACTTTTCAAACCGGGTATGGTCCTAGTGGCTTACCTCACATTGGAACATTTGGTGAAGTAGCAAGAACTACAATGATGATTAATGCTTTGAACCATATTCAAAAAATTGATCATGAGTTGATTACTTTTTCTGATGATATGGATGGATTAAGAAAGGTACCAGATAATATTCCTAATGATGAAATACTTAAAAAAAATTTAGGAAAACCTCTTACCTCAATACCCGATCCTTTTAATAAATTTAAAAGCTTTGGAGAACATAATAATGAGATGCTTAAAACATTCTTAAAAAAATTTAATTTTAGTTTTATTTTTAAAAGCTCAACTGAAAATTACAAAAATGGGATTTTTAATAATTCTTTAATGAGAGTTTTAGATAAATACGAAGAGATAATGAATATTATTTTGCCAACTTTAAGAGAGGAGAGAAGAAAAACTTATAGTCCATTCTTACCCATTTGCCCTAAAACAAAAAATGTACTCGAGATACCTTTATTAAGTATGGATAAAAAATCAGGAAAAGTAGTTTTTGATAATAATGGTGATAAATTAGAAACAAATATTTTAAATGGAAATTGTAAATTACAATGGAAGGTTGATTGGGCAATGCGTTGGTTTACCTTTGATGTTGATTTTGAAATGTACGGTAAGGACTTAACCGAAAGCGCCATACTATCAAGCAAGATATGTAGAACCTTAGGGAAAAACCCACCTAATGGTTTCGCTTATGAATTATTTCTTGATGAAAAAGGTGAAAAAATTTCAAAATCTAAAGGAAATGGAATTTCCATTGATCAATGGTTAAGGTACGCTTCTCCAGAAAGTTTAGCTTTGTATATGTACCCAAATCCTAAAAGAGCAAAAAAATTATATTCAGAAGTTGTTCCTAAAACTGTTGATGAATATCTCTCTTTGATTGAAAAATATCCATCACAAGAGAAAAAAGATCAAATACAAAACCCTGTATGGCATGTTCATAATGGTCAACCACCAAAAGAAAAAATTGTTATGCCTTTTTCAATGCTATTAAACTTAGTTGGATCAAGTAACGCAGATAATAAAGAAATTCTTTGGAAATTTATAAACAGATTTCATGAGGAGATAAAACCTCAAGATCACAAGATCTTTGATGAGCTTACTAATTATGCGATAAATTATTTCAAAGATAAAGTTGAACCTAAGAAAAAATTTAAGAAACCAAACTCAAAAGAGAAAACTGCTTTAAAAAACCTAATAAAAAGATTAAATGAAATTAATCAATCTCTTAGTCCCGAAGAAATTCAAACACATGTGTATACTGTAGGTAAAGAAAATGGATATGAAAAAAATCTTAGAGAATGGTTTAAACTTATTTACGAGGTAGTTTTTGGAGAAGAAAATGGACCAAGAATGGGATTTTTTATAAGTTTTTTTGGACTTCATGAAACAATTAAATTAATAAATGATAAAATAAAATAATGTTTTCAATATTCAAACCTTTCATTTTTTCATTGGACCCAGAAACAGCCCATGATCTAGCCATAAATTCGTTAAAGTTTAACCTTTTGCCAAAGCACATTTTTCAGGTTGAAAATGAGGAAGTGCTTGAAACTAATTTACTAAATGAGAAAATACCAAATCCAATTGGTTTAGCTGCTGGATTTGATAAAAGTGCTGAAGTTTATAATTCTTTATTCAAGCTTGGCTACGGTTTTGTTGAAGTCGGAACAGTAACTCCAAAAAGACAGCTTGGAAATCCCAAACCGAGAGTGTTCAGACTTGAGAAAGATCAAGCTCTTATCAATCGATTAGGTTTTAATAATGATGGCTCTGAGATAGTAAATAAAAGAATAGCAGAAAATTTACCAAGTGGTTTTTTAGGAATTAATGTTGGTCCTAATAAAGATACAAAAAATAAAGAAGAAGATTATTATTTATGCCTATCTCGACTTTCCGCACATGCTGGATATTTGACAATAAATATTTCATCGCCAAACACTGAAGGATTGCGTGATTTTCATGATAAAATTGAGCTTGAAAAACTTCTTACAGGTATCAATAAAATTAAGAGAGAAAAAAATATTTTTAAACCTTTAGTAGTCAAACTTTCTCCAGATATAAATCCTTCTGAAACAAGTAAAATTATTGAACTGATTATAAAACATAAAATAGATGGGATAATAGTTTCGAACACTACAGACAGTAATCGTGAAAGCTTGATTGATGCACAAAAAAATGAAAAAGGTGGATTATCTGGACAACCCTTAAGAGATTTATCTACAAATCTCATTAAAAAATTTTATAGAGATACCAAAGGAAAAATTCAAATCATTGGTGTTGGAGGTGTAGATTCCGGGCAAGCAGTTTTTGAAAAAATAAGTGCAGGAGCTAATGCAGTTCAACTGTATACTGGTATGGTTTATAAAGGCCCAGGAGTAGTTAAAGAGATGAAAAAAGAGTTAATTTCAATTTTAAAAAAAGAAAATCTTAAAAATATTAGTGAAGCGGTTGGAATTAATGCTTGACGCTTCTTAACACTAGACTTATATAGCTTTAGGAAATATTTATGTCTAAAAGATGCGAATTAACTGGAATATCACCCCTTAAAGGTCATAACGTAAGTCATGCCAAAAACAAAACTAAACGTAGGTTCTTACCTAATTTAAAAAAAGTTACTTTTAGGAGTGATGTCCTAAAAAAAGACATCAAATTAAATGTAGCTAACGCTGCCTTAAGAACAGTAGACTTCAAAGGCGGACTAGATAAATTTTTGATATCTGCCAAAAAATCAAAATTATCAAAAAAAGTAAAAAAAATTAAAGCCTCTATCTCAGCCAAATCATAAAATGAATTTGTTTTATAAACTATCAATTTTGATGGGTGTTATAGTAGTAATTTCCAATTACCTTGTCCAAATTCCTATCCAAAAATTCGGTTTAAGCGAAATATTAACTTATGGTGCATTTAGTTATCCTATCACTTTTCTGATAACCGATTTAGCTAATCGAGCTTATGGAAAAATAGTGGCTAAAAAAGTTGTGTACGTTGGTTTTATAATTGGGATATTGTTGACGTTATTAGTTTCTACAAATTTTTCAGATATTATTTCAATAAGAATTGCAATTGGTTCAGGTACGGCCTTTTTTATTGCACAAAATTTAGATGTTCACGTATTTGATCGTTTAAGATCAAAAAGTTGGTATATAGCTCCTTTGGCATCATCAGTACTCGGTTCTATTACTGATACATTCTTATTTTTCTCAATCGCTTTTTATGCAACTGGAATACCATGGGCCACATTAGCTCTAGGGGATTTATTTGTAAAATTATTTATCACATTGGTGATGTTAATTCCATTCAGATTTCTATGTAGTAGGATTAAAGATTATACACAAAACCCAGCAACTAAAGTTTTTTAATGAATAGTTTTTTTATTTTTTTCAACAAATAAATCTGTCAATTCATTTATCATTACATCACCTAAATCTTGAACATCTGTAATTTTTACCGCTCTTTGATAATATCTAGTTACATCATGTCCTATACCTATGGCTAATAATTCAATATTAGATTTACTTTCAATCCATTTAACAGTTTTCTTTAAATTTGTTTCTAAGTAATCACTGGTATTAGTAGAGAGAGTTGAGTCATCAACTGGAGCACCATCTGATATCACCATCAAAATTTTTCGATCCTCTTTTCTTTTATTCATTTTATTAAAAGCCCATTTTAAAGCTTCTCCGTCAATATTTTCTTTAAGCAATCCCTCTTTTAACATGAGCCCCATATTATTCTTTGCCTGTCTCCATTGAGTATCTGCTGATTTATAAATTATATGTCTTAAGTCATTTAGTCTTCCCGGTAAATTTGGTTTATCATTTTTCATCCATTTTTCTCTGGATGAACCACCTTTCCAATGTTTTGTGGTAAACCCTAGTATTTCCACTTTTACCATACATCTTTCTAAAGTCCTTGAGAGAATATCAGCGCAAATAGCAGCAACGGAAATAGGTTTACCTCTCATTGAACCTGAATTATCGATAAGAATAGTTACCAAAGTATCTTTAAATTCTATGTCCTTTTCTTTCTTAAATGACAAAGAATTAAAAGGGTCCATAATTATCCTAGGAAGTTTGGAGGTATCCAGCAATCCTTCTTCTAAATCAAAATTCCAAGATCTATTTTGTTTTGCTAATAGTTTTCTCTGTAACTTATTAGCTAATTTTGAAATAAAATTCTTTAGTTGTAGTAATTGCTGATCTAAATTTTTTCTTAATCTGATAAGTTCATCTGTACTCTCAAGTTCTTCGGCTTTAATAATTTCGTCAAATTCTTCTGTAAAAATTTTATACTTTAAATCACCCAAGTTACTTTTTACTCTTTTTTTTAAGTCTGGCCTTGAATTATCCTCTATTTCAAGTTCTTCCTCTGCTTTATCTGAGTCTTTAGCCTCATTTTCTAAATCTGGAACACCGCTTTCTATGGACATTTCCTCTTGTCTCTCCTCTTTTTCTCTTGTTTTTTGTTCCTGATTTTGAGGTTTTGTTTGTTTGTCATCATCACTACTTTCTTCTTCTTTTTTTTGCTCTTCATCAATATTTTCATCTAAACTCATATTTGAAATTAATTCAGAAACTAGAGAGTTAAATTTGTCTTGGTCTAAAGTTAAATCCCTTAATTCTGTAATTTTATTTTTAAATTGATCATTTAAATCTTTTTTATAAGATTTTAATTTTTTTTCTATTTGACTTTCATTTTTAAAATCTAAGAATTTTACTCTTAAGTAGTTTTCAAAAGACTCAACAATTTTATCTTCACTACTTTTTAAATCTAGATTAGAAATTCTTTTTTGATAAAATTTTTCGATGTTATTTTTTACCCCTTTAAAATAACTAGTCCCTATTTTTTCACATCTAATTTTTTCTGAAATATTATAAAGTTTTTTTGATATATTTCCCTGAGGCTCATATTTTTTCAGAGTTTTTTTGTTAGAAAATCTAAACCTAAGTGATTTTGAATCAGCTATTGCTCTTATTTCACCGTAATTCAATTTATTTTGAGTTCTATCAAGATCTGGCAATGTTATAGAGTTTTTTTCAGATTTTGAAATTTGATTTCCAAACGAAACTTCAATTTTTTGAGAGTTGGATAATGATCTGACTGTCGAGCTTATTGCAGTTTTAAAATCTTCTAAATTTTCTTTTTTTGTATTCACTCTATAATGAGACATTTATAGAAGATTCTGGCAAATCTTCCCCAAAACATCTTTGGTAATATTCAGAAATAATTTTCTTCTCTAAATCATCACATTTATTTAAAAAAGTAATTCTAAACGAATAGCCTTTATCTTTAAAAATGTCTGTATTTTCAGCCCAATGTAAAACAGTTCTTGGACTCATAACTGTAGATATGTCTCCATTAACAAACCCTTTTCTAGTTAAGTCTGCTACCTTGATCATATTTGATAAAAGCTCTTTTCCCTCTTTGTTATTAAAACCTTTATTCTTTGCTAAAACTATTTCTAGTTCTTTATCAAACGGAAGATAGTTTAACGTTGTAACAATATTCCATCTATCCATTTGTCCTTGATTTATTTGTTGAGTTCCGTGGTAAAGACCAGTTGTATCTCCAAGCCCAACTGTATTTGTAGTAGCAAATATTCTAAAAAAATCATGTTGCTCTAAAACTTTATTTTTATCTAACAAAGTAAAATTTCCTTCACTTTCTAGTACTCGCTGAATAACAAACATTACATCTGGTCGACCAGCATCATATTCATCAAAAACTAATGCTACCGGATTTTGAATTGACCAAGGCAAAATACCCTCTTTAAATTCTGTAATTTGTTTGTTGTCTTTTAAAACTATTGCATCTTTTCCTATCAAATCGATTCTACTTATGTGACTGTCCAAGTTTACTCTAATACATGGCCAATTTAGTCTAGCAGCAACTTGTTCAATGTGTGTAGATTTTCCTGTTCCATGATAACCTTGTATCAAAACTCTTTTGTTGAAAGAAAATCCAGCTAAAATTGATAAGGTTGTATCTTTATCGAATTTGTAATCTGGATCTATCTTTGGCACATATTCATTTTTTTTTGAAAAAGCCCCAACTTTCATCTCGCTATCGAAACCAAAAGTTTGTTTTACTGAAAGCTTGATATCTGGTTTCTGTAAAAATTGTTCTGTATTCATTTTTTTCCTAATGTTTTTTTTAATTGGCTGTAAGCTAAAGTAATTTTCTTTAATTTTTCTTCAAATTTTTTATTACCATGATTTTTATCAGGATGATATTTTTTTACAAGTTCTTTAAATTTAAAGTGTATTTGTTCCCATTTTATATCATCATTTAGCCCCATCACCTGAAGAGCGTCTTTATCTGTTTGAGAAATTTTAGTTTTTTTAAAGTCATTGAAATTTGAGGTATTAAAAATATTTAATTTATCATCCAGCGCATTGTTCCATAAAACATTAAAAAAATTATCGGAAGACCCAAATTTTTTTGTTGATTTGTGCCAAGTTAAATCTGATTTTATAAAATACTCTATCTCTTGATTATTCATATTTTCGAAGTAATTCCAGTTTTTGTTAAAAATTTTTATATGTTCTAAACAAAGCAATCTATATTTTTTACTATTATCTTTTTCAACTGGGGCTTTATATGACCCTGTTTTATCACAATTTTCCCAGTCACATATAATTTTCATAAATCAATTCTATATAGTAAAATTATAAAAAATGAAAAATTATTTTACAGAAATAGAAGAAAAATTAAAAAAAAATATTAAAATAGAAAATCTTGAAATTGTTGATAATTCCCATAAACATAAGGCGCACAAATTTTTTAGTGCTGAAAAATATCATTTAAAATTAAAAATTAAATCTTCGTATTTAAATTCTGTATCAAGAACAGAGGCACATAAACTTATAATGAAAATACTGAAAAATGATTTAAACTCAAAAATACATGCTCTAGAAATCAATATTGAGCAATAGTTTTAGAATATCTTTTTAAATGAGAAATTGAAATTTTTTGACTATTAGGTTTAGTTGTCCTTCCAATATTTTTCAATAGAATAAAATTAATTTTATCATCATCATTTTTTTTATCATTTTTAATAAAAGGAATTAATTCAGATATATTTTTCGATTTAGAATACTTTGAAAAAGTATAACTTAATTTATTTTTTAAATAAATATTTTTTATTTCTTTTAAAATTTTCTCTCCACAAGTTCTCCTTATCACTGATAGTTTTGTAGCTAAAATCATTCCAGCAAGGACAGCTTCTCCATGAGTAGTTGTTTTAGAATAATTATTTTTAACTTCAATTGCGTGTGCAAATGTATGTCCAAAGTTTAATTTCATTCTTAGACCTTTCTCAAATTCATCTTCATTTACAAATGACATCTTTATTTGGCAACTTTTCTTTATCGCATAAGTTAGTTCTTTAGATCTTTTTAGAAAAATGTATTTTGTATTTTTTTTAAGCCAATTGAAAAAAGAATTGTCTTTGATAATTGCATGTTTTAAAATTTCGGCATAACCACATATAATTTGCTTTTTAGGCAAAGAATTTAAAAATATAGTATCACTGAAAACTAATTTCGGTTGGTAAAATGCACCGATTAAATTTTTTCCATGTTTAGAGTTAACTCCTGTTTTACCTCCTATTGCCGCATCAACCTGAGCTAATAAAGTTGTTGGTATATTTATAAAATTAATTCCTCTTTTAAAAACACTCGATATAAACCCTACTACATCACCAGTTATTCCTCCACCTATACCAATTACAAGATCATTTCTATTAAAGTTTTTAGATAGCAACTTTTCTAAAAAATAATCTACTGATTTAAGAGACTTAGCTTTTTCGCTAGCCGAAAAATTAAAAGATATAACATAATATTTTCTAAGTTTTTTCATTAAAATTTTTCTAAATTTTTTCGGCACATTTTCATCTACTATAATCGCAATTTTTTTTGTTTTTGGACAGACCGTTTTAATTTTACTTGGTAATTGGCCCAATATATTGTTTCCAACTATTATTGAGTATGATCTTGATTTATCTTTAAATTTTATTTTTTGAATTCTCATATAATTTTAATATTTTATTCACGATTGTTTCTTGTTTTAAAAAATTACACTTTATCCTGAAATTTGCTTCACTATAAGTTTTCTTGCGAGCCAAGTAAATTTTTTTGACAGTTTCATTAAGGTTTTTTTTGAACAGCAAGGGCCTTTTTTTTGTTTTATTTAACCGTTTTACTAATTCATTTACATCAACATCTAACCAAAAACTTATTGTTGATTCTTTTACAGCCCGTCTTATTGAATCATTCAAGAAAGCACCGCCGCCTAATGATATTACAGAATTATGCTTTGTTAATTTTTGTAGGCTTAACATATTCTCAATTCTCCTAAAGTAAACTTCACCTTTGTTCTTAAAAATAAGATTAATTGAACATCCTTCTTTATCCTCTATTAGTTTATCAATATCTATAAAGTCAAAAGAGAGCTTCTCAGCAAGGGTTTTTCCTATAGTGGATTTACCAACACCCATCATCCCTGTCAAAACTAAGCTTTTACTCAATATAACATCCAATTTTGAATTTGATTTTCCATAATTATGTCTTATTTATTAAGTTTAAAGTAATTCTTACAGTATGCAACTTAAATACAATAGACAACGAAGTTTTGGCAGCACACTTATTAGAACAATAATAAAATTGTTCTTTATAATAATTTTTTTTATCTTAGCTATTTTTTTAATAGAAAAAGTTAGTTTTCCATTTCCTGAAAAAGAATTCAATATTGATATTACAAATGATATTAAAAAGCTTTAAGAGGTTTTTTGTCTTGTTATTTATTTTTTTATCGTTTTCTCCTTTGAGCGGAGAAGAGGAAATAGATATTTGGAAAAATAAAAATAAAGAAAATCTGGAAGACAAAAATAAAAAAACAATAATTAATCAAGAGGAAAAGCTTTCCCAAGAAATAGTAAAAAACAAACTTACCAACAGCGAAATTACAATTGAAAATAGTCTAATTGAAAAAAACAAAAAAATAGAAATTTCTGGAGTTTATGATCCTGCAGAATATAATTTTAATTTGAATATGTGGTCAGCTACTAATGCTGAAGACATTAGGGCCACAATTTCACGATTAAAAAAAATTAAACTATCTGATACTTCGAATGAAATCTTAGAAAAAATCTTATTATCTTTTTCGTTTCCACCAGAAGGAATGGAAATAGAAGAATTTGCAAAAATTAAAATAGATTGGTTGATAGAAAATGACCGCATAGATTTAATAGAAAATTTTTTAAAACAAAATAAAGAGTTTAGAGGAAAAAAGAAAGCAGTACAGTATTTAGTTGACCAAAGTATATCTAAAGCAAATATAAAAGAAGGTTGTGAAAAAATCGAATTTATTGATAGCACAATTAAAGATTCCTATTTAGAAAAATTTAAAATTTATTGTTTAGTCTTTAATGATAAAAAATCTGAAGCACAATTATTACTTGACTTATTAAGAGAGCAAAATCAGTCAGATAAATTTTTTGATGATAAAATTAATTATCTATTAGGTATCTCAGATAAAACGTCAAATAAAATTAATGAAAAAAATTTGTTAAATTTCTATCTATCCAGCATAACTATTAAAGATTTTAATTATACACCAAGTGAAAAAACAAAGAAAGAAATCTGGAAATATTTAAATGCCGCTAATCTAATTATCTTGGAGGATGTGCAGGATGAAAAAAAACTTAAAGATTTAGAATTAGCAGCTAATCAAGGACAAGTAGATGCAGAAATAATTTTTAACATTTATAAACAATTTCCTTTTAGCTTAAATACTTTAATAAATGCTCAAAATATTTATCAAACGTTACAAACTTACGAGGCTCGTGCCCTTATTTTTCAGAAATATCTACTATCAGAAGAAAACAAATCAAAAGTAGAATATCTATTTATTTTGGAGGATTTATTTAAAAAAGATGAATTAAGTAATATTTACTCAAAATATCTAAGTGATAGTTTAAAAAATATTGGTGTTGAAAATGTACCAGAAAATTTTAAAGAAATAGCCAATAAAAAAATATCAAATATGGAAAAAAATAAGTTAGTAAAAATCAAATATAATGACAAAATTTTACATCAATCAAAAATTATCAAGTTTTACTTAGAAAATGAAAGTCAAAAAAAAATACAAAAGGACATTGATAAAATTATTAAGAAAATAAATAAAAATAAGAAATATTTTTACTCTGCGAAAGACTTAGCTTTGATAGACTCACTAATTAAAGATGGTTTTAAGATACCAGCTAATTTTAATTATAAAAAACTCAGTGAAAAGTATGAAATCCCTAAAAATCTTCTTCAATTAATAAATAAAAACCAGAGTGCGTTCTTAGCTTTAAAAATTGTAGAAATAATTGGAGAAGATGAACCTTACCAGCTTGATCCAGAGACAATTTACTTTATTACGAATCTTTTAAATCAAACAGATTTAATTGAAATCAGAAATAAGGTAATAATTTCTGCCCTACCCCAAAGAGCTTAATTAGAATATAATATCTAAAATATGTCTCAAAAAAAAATTTTGATTGAACCAGACCCTATTCTAAGAAAAATTAGTACGCCGCTTGAAAAAATTGATAGCCAAACGAAAAAATTAATGGATGATATGCTTGAAACAATGTACGAAGCTCCAGGTATAGGCTTAGCAGCAGTACAGGTTGGGATATTAAAAAGACTCATTGTGATTGATATTTCTAAAGGAGAACAAGAAAAAGATCCTTTGTTTTTAATTAACCCAGAAATTACTTTTAAATCCACTAACACTTCTACTTATGAAGAAGGCTGCTTATCTTTACCTGGACATTTTGCAGAAATAGAGAGACCTGCTGAGTGTCACTTAAAATATTTAAATTATGATGGAAAAGAAAAAAAATTAGTTGCCAAAGGCCTTTTAGCGACTTGTGTCCAACATGAAATAGACCACTTAGACGGAGTTTTATTTATTGATTATTTATCAAAACTTAAAAAAGATATGATTATAAAAAAACTGGTAAAACAAAAAAAAGAATTAAATAAAATTGTTCTTTAGATTAAATGGCTTTAAAAATAATATATATGGGAACACCAGAATTTGCTGTTCCAATTTTAAAATCACTACATAACTCTAAACATTCGATTATAGAAGTTTACACTCAACCTCCTAAAAAAAAAAATCGTGGTCAAAAAATTAATTCAACTCCTATTCAAAAGGTATCTGAGAAATTTAGTTTGAATTTTAGATCACCAGAAAATTTAGATAGTAAACAGGAGTATGAATATATAAAAAATTTAAAACCTGATGTTGTCGTAGTTGTTGCTTATGGTAAAATTATACCAGATAGTTTTTTAAGTTTAAAAAACACAAAGTTTATAAACATACACGCATCATTATTACCAAAATGGAGGGGAGCCGCTCCAATTCAGAGAGCTATTATGAATTTAGATGAATTTTCTGGAATATCATTTATGCAGATTGTTTCAAAACTTGATGCTGGCCCAATTATAATAAAATCAAAACTTAACATAGATCGTGAAACGACCTACGAGTCTCTTAGTAAAAAAATGTCAGAATTGGCATCAATAAAAATTTTAGAGGTATTAGAACTAATTGAAAGCAGAAAGGCTGTTTACATTCCTCAAAATGATAAAGAGGCAACTTACGCAAAAAAAATTGATAAACTTGAAACTAAAATAAACTGGAAAGATAGTGCAAAAAAAAATATAGCTAAAATAAATGCACTCTATCCAATTCCAGGCTCATGGTTTAGAATTAATAATTCAAGGATTAAAGTTGTAAAAGCACTTGAAGTAAAAAAAGATGGAAAACCTGGTGAAATTCTAGCTGATGGTCTTTCAATTGCTTGCTCCGAAAATGCAATCCAAATTTTAAAATTACAAAAAGAGGGAAAAAAAGAAATTACAACTGAGGAGTATTTGAGAGGAAATAAAGTAGAAAAAGGAAAAATTTTAGCTTAATGAATAACTATTTGTTAAAAATAGAATACGATGGCTCCAATTTTGTGGGATGGCAATTTCAAAAAAATGGAATTTCAGTTCAAGAAACAATTGAAAAACAATTAAAAAAAATTCTTAAGTCAAAAATAAAATTAATCGGTTCGGGAAGAACAGATAAAGGAGTTCATGCAAGAGCGCAATTTGCTAACTTTAAAATAAAAAAAAAAATTGAAAATAAAAATAAATTTATTAATTCTGCTAATTATTTTTTAGAAAAATATTTGATTTCTATAATTGATATAAAAAAAAAAAAATTAGATTTTAATTCACGACATTTTGCTAAAGAAAGGACTTATGAATACAAAATTATTAATAGAGCAGGGGCTCTTTCACTTGAAAAAAATAGAGCATGGCATATAAAAAACGAGTTAGATTTAAATTTATTAAAAAAAGGTGCTAAAATACTCGAGGGAACACATGATTTTTCAACTTTTAGATCTTCCTCGTGTTCATCCAAATCTCCAATCAAAAAGATGAATTCTGTAAAAGTAAAAAAAATTGGAGATGAAATTATCGTAACTTTTAAGTCTCGCTCTTTTTTACAAAACCAGGTTCGTTCAATGGTAGGGTGTTTAAAATATTTATCGGTAAAAAGATGGAATCTAAAAAAATTTACAAATGTATTTAAATCAAAAAAAAGAAAATTCTGTGCTCCACCAGCCCCAGCGTGTGGTTTATATTTAAAAAATGTAATTTACTAGAAAGACTGCGAATAATAATGTAATAGAATATATTCTTATGAAAAAAGCTTTAATCACAGGTATCTCAGGACAGGACGGTTCATATTTAGCTGAGTTTTTATTAAAAAAAAATTATGAGGTTCATGGTGTTATTAGACGAGTAGCCTTAGAAGATGAAACACATAGATTGTGGAGATTAAGAAATATTAGAAAAGATTTAAATTTACATAGTGGTTCTTTAGAGAGCTTTCCAAGCCTAGCAAAAATAATTAATATGGTGAGACCTGATGAAATTTATCATCTTGCTGCACAAAGTTATGTAGCAAACTCTTTTGAGGATGAATTTTCAACTCTTAATACTAATATAAACGGTACTCATTTTTTGTTAGCTTCAATGAAAGAATTTTCTCCAAAATCAAAATTTTATTTTGCAGGATCGTCTGAAATGTTTGGAAAGACTGTGGAAACACCACAAAACGAAAATACAAAATTTTATCCAAGATCTGCTTATGGTATCTCAAAAGTAACAGGTTTTGAATTAACAAGAAATTATAGAGAAGCATATAATTCCTTCGCAAGCACAGGTATATTATTTAATCATGAGTCTCCTAGAAGAGGTTTTGAATTTGTTACAAGAAAAATTTCTTTAGCAGTAGCAAAGATTAAAAATAATTTACAAAATGAAATAAGATTAGGAAATATTAACGCAAAAAGAGACTGGGGGCATGCAAAAGATTACGTAGAAGCTATGTGGCTTATGCTCCAACAAAATAACCCATCGGACTATGTTATTGGTACAGGGGAACAACATACTGTTGAAGAATTTTTATCAATAGCGTTTAAACACGTAGGGTTAAATTTCAAGGATTACTTAAAAATCGATGAAAAATTTTTTAGACCTGCTGAAGTAGAAACTTTACTTGCAGACCCCAAAAATTCAGAAAAAAAATTGGGATGGAAGCCAAAAATTAAATTTGAAGAATTAGTCATCGAGATGGTGGAGTCCGACTTAAAGAACGTGAAAGATAAAATTTATTGATTTATTTTAAATAAAACTGTCAAAAGTCTTAAGAACTTTCTGCCACTTGAAGTTTTGAACAGTTTTTATACTTCTATTTGAAATTTTATTACAAAAAGAGCTATCTTTTGTCATTTTCACAATTAAATTTAACAAATCTTCATCATTTTTATAATAATTGATTTTATTAGATTTAACTTTGTCGAAATTTTCGTAAACTTTTTTACTACAAATCGAAGGTATACCGTAAGACATATAAGTAAGTAGTTTAGTTTGCACACCAGTAGAGATGTTAAGATTCGCCAAGCCGCATATAACATTTGATAAATAAGGTTCTAAATTTTTAATTTTTCCTTTTAAGTGCACACCGGGTTTTTTCATAAAAAAATATTTATCTATTAAATATATCTCTCCTAAAATGTGAAATTCTATATTTGGAAATAACTTTTTAATCTTAGGAAAAATATCTTTTATAAATTTTATACATGCCTGTCTATTTGGCGCGTACTTGATATTAC
>MDTD01112815.1_pt1 | contig 21942 bp, 14 predicted proteins | sample 811221 | NCBI WGS metagenome assembly MDTD01 (sample SAMN05326646, study PRJNA326480) | marine metagenome | isolation source: seawater | place: Pacific Ocean: South West | collected 2011 | reverse complement strand
GTTCGTTCTCTCGTGAGGATAGGACTTCAGTCCGTAGCTCACGAAACTTCCCCTAACCTACCGGCTTCAGCCGGTAGTGGTTCAGTGATATAAAAAAAGCCCGCGATTAGCAGGCTTTTGTGTGTTTGTAATGTTATTGGGCCAGTGGTTGGGCTGATGGCTTAGTTCCGATATTCATCGTCCATTTCATCAGGAACCGAGTCGTCGTCACTGTCCACTTCAAAGGCTTCTTCAGGTTCAGTGGTGTCGGCAGGCAATTCATCGATGCCACCTTCAAGCAGGTTGCCTTGTTCGGCTTGTGACTTGAGGGCTTCGTACTCTTCTAGGGTCATGTTCACTTCACGTGCTTGAGAGCCTTTGTATTCACCGATGATACCAGCGTCAGCGATCTCTTCGATCAGACGCGATGCTCGAGAGTAACCAATGGTCAGACGGCGTTGGAGCAGGGACACGCTGCCACGCTGTGATTCAAGGACGACGTTGACTGCATCATCAAAGAGTTCGTCACGGTCGCCATTGCCTTCAGCACCAAGACCAGGTTGCTTGATTTGGACGAGTTGGGTTTCAAAGTTCTGTGTCGAGACAGTCTTGAGAAATTTGACTGACTCACGGATTTCCTTGTCATCGACGAGTGTGCCTTGAGCACGGGTGATTTTGCTCGTTCGCGGAGAAAGGTACATCATGTCACCTTGGCCCAGGAGCAGTTCCGCACCCTTCTGGTCGAGGACGATGCGTGAGTCCATGCCGGAGGCAACCTTGAACGCCACACGACAGGGCATGTTGGATTTGATCAAGCCGGTGACCACGTTGGCTTGAGGACGTTGGGTGGCAAGGATTAAATGCATGCCCACCGCGCGAGCCTTTTGAGCGATACGCACGATGAAGGTTTCCACTTCCTTGTTGGTCATCATCATGTCTGCCAATTCGTCGATGATGAAGACCATGTATGGCAGCTTCTTGGGGATGCGGACTTCTTCTTCCTGTGTGCTGGGTTGCATGCGTTCCTTGATCTCTTCCCAACCCAGTTCGTTGTAGCTGACAATATCGCGGACACCTGCTTCAGCAAGCAGGGCGTAGCGTTCGTCCATTTTGGTGACGGCCCATTCGAGGATGCCTGCAGCCTTACCCATGTCGGTGACGACGGGACACATCAAATGTGGGATGTCTTTGAACTGACTCATTTCCACCATTTTGGGGTCAACCAAAACGAGTTTGAGTTCGTCGGGGCGTTTGGTGTAGAGGAACGACATGATGATCGAGTTCATACAGACCGACTTACCTGAGCCGGTGGTGCCTGCGATGAGCATGTGAGGCATGGAAGACAGATCGCCAACAAGGGGATTGCCCGAAGCATCTTTACCCAGGAACATGGGCAAGCGCATTTTGGCGACGGCTTCGGAGTCGACGGTCATCAGTTCCTTGAGTCGCACCTTTTCCTTCTGGGAGTTGGGGACTTCGATACCAATGGTGTCCTTGCCTGGGATATTGGCTACGACGCGGATGTTCTGTGCTTTCATCGCGCGGGCGATGTCACTGGAGATGGCGTTGACGGATGCGACCTTGGTGCCCGGTGCGAGTCGGATTTCGTAGAGGGTAATGGCAGGGCCGGAGTCGATGCCGACGACTTCGCCGTCAATGCGATAGGTTTGCAAGGTGGATTCGAGTTCCACTGCCTGATCGCGAACCCATGTCTCAAGGATTTCTGAGAAGTTGGTTTCCGGCTCCACGAGCATGTCCATGCCAGGGAATTGGTAGCCGGAGTAGTCGACTTCACGGGGGGGTTCGGACTTCTTGCCTGATTTGGTTTTGGCGAAGTTGATGGGCAGGTTCTTGAACTTCTCGCGCAACGCATCGGCATCGAGTTGTTCTTCGTCTTGCGATTCTTCTTCTTCGACAGCTTCTTCTTCGGGTTCGTCTGCTTGAGCTTCTTCCTCGACGTATTCGTACTCGACTTCTTCTTCTACCTCTTCTTCGTCCTGAATTTCAGCATCAGGTTCTTCGTAGAGATTTTCTTCAGGATCAAATGATTCGACACCACCGTAGCCACCAGCATCTTCGTCGATGTGTTCTTCGACTTCTGTTTTGCGTTTACGTTTGGATGCTGCGGTGGACTTGGCTTTGGTTTTTGATTTGGTTGCAGTGGTATCATCGCCACGACCCCAGAGCTTGGGGAAGCGTCCGACAAGAACAGGTCTTGGGATATTGATACCGGTGATGGCATTGACCAGTTGTGCAAAGACACGCGGGATGGCCAAGACGATTTGATCGACCGCCAATAGAGCACCGAGCCAGAAGCAGGCGATGAGAATGATCCACGTGCCGAAGTTGGAAAAGTAGTAGACCAATTCTTTGTTGATGAAGTTGGCAAGCAGCCCGCCGGACCCCTCGGGATTTTCCATGTTCTGGGCTGAGACATTGTGGAGCATGTTGATGAACATGGTGCCCAGCCGATGCGAATCGGTCAGGGCCAGCATGCAGCTTGTTGAGACTGCGATGATGACGATACCGATGGTTCGGAGGATGGGCTGGGTGATTTTACGTCCCAGTGCGGTGGTGATGAGCGTTGCGAGCATCCCAACCATGAGCATCCAGACGCCTGCTCCGAACATGAGGTAGATTTTATAGCTGACGACTGCCCCGAACTTGCCGACCCAGTTTTCATTGGGCGTGTTATGCGGCGAGACATAATGCGAGGGCCAGTCTCCGGGGTGATAGCTCAGCAGTGACGCCAGGAGCAGGACCCATATGAGCATGCAAGTGATCCAGCAGAAATGTTTGAAGCTGCTGCCGGAGTTGGCCTTTGATTTGGCCTTGGATTTATTGGTTTGTTTTTTTGCCATAACACCTGAAAGTTTTACCCCCAAACCGCGAGTCTGTTGCAACTGGCGGCTTTGGGACCACGAACAAAGCAGAGCGCACCCACCGCGCCTCTGATTAGGAATAATCGGCTAAATGGTGTTAAGGGCGGGAAAAGTTTGGGGGGTAATTCAGGTGATCGTTGATCAATGACCTTTAAGCGTGGATATTATCAGACCTCGTGTGCATTGCGTGACGCCAGGACTGCATCATGTTCTCAAGGGGCGATTGTGGCTTGGATGTGTTACTTGATATCCCACTTGATATTGGTGCCTGCTGCGGACCAGACATTGCCCAGGACGGTGTCAGAATAGAGTCCACTTGCCAGGCCATCGGAGGATTTGACGGTGCTGGCATGAAAGTCGGCCCAAAGTGTGTTGCAGGTCCCGCCTTGGTGACGAGGGTTGGCATAACCGTTGCTGGTGTCGTTCCACGGGCGGACGCGGAACCAGCCGATACCGTCGGCATTGATCCCGCTGTCCACTGCGACAATGGTGTCCGACGGATGCGTGAGCATTTCCAGTCTCACAGGGTTGGGGAGCCCGAACTTGGCCTGATCATTGGCACTAAACCAACTCCATGTCCCCATGAAATTGCCTGCAAGGATGTAGTTGTATCCGTAACTGGTATTGCCACCGGGAGTCGCACGCACCTTGCCGGAATTATGCAGGTCTTCAGGACAGAAAACCGGGATGGATGATGCATCTTCGAGTCTGGCTATGGTCTCATACCAGAACCACGAATTGGTGGTGTTGTAGTCTTTGTCCTCAGGGAAGACTGCGCGATTGTCAGTCATATAGGTGGCAAAGAGAATGCCCAGCTGCTTTTGGTTACTCAGACAACCTGCATTGCGTGCTGCACGTCTGGCGCTGGCTAAAGCGGGAAGCAGGATCGCAATGAGCAGTGAAATGAAGGAGATCACGACCAGTAATTCAATGAGTGTGAATCCGTGTTGGCGACGCATTTTATTCTCCTTGGTCGATTGAAGAGAGTATAAAATATACACTAGTTGTATAATTTGTATGTAATGGTATTCACCCTCTGCCCACAAGTCAATGAAATGGACTGGAAATTCCCCAAGGTTTCATAGGCGTCCGACCTTGGCTGTGACACCAAGTGCTACTGATGCATTTGATTCGTGCAGCTTAGAGCATATTCCGACCAAATATGGTGATCGTCGCAGACGTGCGAACTGCAAGCCCGCGGCTATTGAACGGGTTTATTCAATAGTCCCAGCCATATTTGTCTGCGCGTAAACGCTACTTTTGGCTTTGGATACTTTATGTGGTGATTTTAAAAAGTTCAGGCAGTTGCAGGCGTCGAAGCGGTGACGTGTTCGACGACGTTCTGGAACATCTTCAAGCCAGCAGGTGTTTGCGATTTGAATGCTTCACCTTTGCGTTGCCAATGGGGATGGTTGGTGATGTGAATCCAACGCTCAGGGTGGGGCATGAGTCCAAGGATCAAACCGCTGGGGTCGCATACACCTGCAATGTCGGCAGTGGAGCCGTTGGGATTATTGTCGGCTGCATACTTGATGGCGATCTGGCCGTTGTCGTTCCAACGTGCCAAGGCTTCGTCAGATTGAGGGACAAAACGGCCTTCGGCATGAGCGATGGGCAAATCCAACTCCGTCAAACCCTTGGTCCAGACGCAGCAGGTCTCAGCGGGAACGGTCATATTCACCCACTTGGTGGTGAATCGCCCCGACTCATTATCCGCAAGGGTCGCAGTCTGTGTGCCTGCATGCGGGTCAGGTAACAAGCCCAATTTCACCATCACCTGAAAACCATTGCAGATACCAATCATCGGTACGCCACGGTCGGCAGCGGCAAGCAACTGGTCCATGAGCTTGTGACGCAAACGATTAGCCAGAATGCGGCCCGCAGCAATGTCATCGCCATAGCTAAACCCGCCAGGGAAGCCGATGAGCTCAAAGTCCCCGATCAGAGCCGGGTTGGCAATGAGTTCATTGATATGCAGCTTCTGCGCGGAGGCGCCAGCCAACTCAAAAGCGTGGGCCAATTCCATATCGCAGTTGGTGCCTGCGGTCCGAACGATTAAACATCTGGGCTTATCCATAACGGACACATGATAGCAGAAAGTATCTGGCTTGGAGTGATTCAAAATCTTCATCATATATAGGGCTTGACCTGTTGTGTTTGATGTATACCATACAGTAGTACAGATACGAAAAACAGTCTTTATTTAACAAAAGGATTCCGTGAATGCGTCAATTTCTGACTTGCAGTTGTCTGTTGTATCTTGCGGTATGCATGCAATCGGTTCATGCCAAGGATGCATTGGAGCCGTTGACGATCACTTTCACGGATTCGGCGATCCCCAATGCGCTGGATTTGGGAACCAAGGCCAAACGTTGGAAGGTATCCGACCAATCGTTGGTGAATTCGGATGTCAAAGGCAATGATACGTTTGGTCTTAACATTGAGCCGACGGAAAAACTGACTCTCTCATTTGCTGCATCAACCCAAGCGATCAATTCCAACGGGGGCTTTTGGGGCTTTGCGATGATTCTCAAGGATCAGACGCGTGTGCAGGTATTTAGCCAGAATAAGCATCTGCGTTATTACATCCGTAAACCCGGCGATCCGCTTAAGCCCATCAATTTTGCAAGGCTTCCCAACCCTGATAGCCCCGATGCCAAGCTCAACGTCACCGTCGATGGCAACAAACTCACCGCATCTGCCGATGAGGGTGAGACCTTTGTATTGGACCTGCCGTCCGCTGGTATCCAACGCATCGAGTTTCAGGCTTATCACATGCAGGTCGCATTACACCAAATCACCGTGGATGCCTCAGTCAAACTCCAACAGGTCAAAGATGACAGCGAGCATCTCAAGAGTCAGCTCGATGTCCCCAGTGATGCAGTACAGCGTCCGTCGGACTCCAATGCACTGGTGATTTTCTACATCGGGGACAGCATTACACGTCATGGCTTTAGCAAAGACACCATCCAAAGACTCGGTTGGGATCATCTTGCAGGTATGGCAGCAACCGATGCCTCCAAAGACTTTGCCCATCTCTTTGCAGATCATGTTCAGTCGAAAAACAAGGGCAAAAACGTCCAACTCTTCTTCCATAGCAAAGGTGGTGCCGGGGCTGCTGCTACGCGGTATGCAACGCTTGGCACGTACATCCCCCTTAAGCCGGACATCGTGGTGGTGCAGTTAGGCGAACATGAAAAGCAACACAACGGCGTCGATGCACTGCGCACCAACTATCACGCGCTGTTGTCCACCATGCAGCAGTGGGAGTCCAAACCGATCATCCTTTGTGTGGGCGTTTGGAATCCGATTGGTAAAGGTCAACGCACCCAGTACACCGGCTGGGCAGTCACGGTCAATCAAACCATGGCCGAGGTCTGCAAGTCCCTTGCCATCCCCTATGCGAGTATGGAAAAACACGCGCTGAATCCTAACAACAGCGGCTGGGGCACAAGCAAAGGTGTCCAGTGGCATCCCAACGATGCAGGCATGCAAGCTTACGCTGATGAGTTGATTCAAATGTATGACGAGCAAACCAGTAAGTGACCGATGACAGAGACAGCAAAGGATGATAAGCATGACCAATCAATCCAAACATCAAGGCTTCACGCTCATTGAACTGTTGGTGGTTATTTCCATCATTGCCATGCTCATCAGTATTCTCTTGCCAGCATTAAGCATCGCCCGAAAGTCCGCCCAGGATGTGGCCTGTCTGAACATGCTTAAGCAATGGGGCGTGGCCATGGGAGTCTACGAAGCGCAAAGTAATGGCTACACGTTACCCATCCGTCTTAAAGAGTCCGGCTCGTCCACCAAAGACTGGGTGCAGAACACGATGCTCTTTGCAGCGATGGGACAAGACAGTTACCAGTTGGGCTATGGTTTTATCCCACTGTCGATGGCATGCCCACGTGCTGAATTCATCAAAACTCAAGAAGGTTCAGGCACCTATGCCGGCCGGTATCCGATCCAATACTCCTACGGCGGGAATGTCAGCGCCTACACTGGCACACAACTGCTCGACACCACCACGCAAATCGTTTATCGCCTCGATCGGATTTACAACCCCGGCTACAAACTTGCCATGGCTGACTCACTGGACTGGTGGATTCGCTCAAGTCGCAGTCAGTTCTACCAGGACGAATCCATCAAAGTCACCAGCATGATGACCGCCTACCGTCACAACGATGCTGCCAACACATTGATGTTTGATGGCCACTGTGAAGTCCTCAAACGTGATGTGTTGGATACTTCCATCTCCGGCAGCATCATGAATACCAAGCATTGGTTGACGTTTGATTGATCACAGCTTCATATCTTTGACGTTTTGCTACACAAGCCGCCAGATGAACGCAGTGAATCTGACGGGTTTTCGACACACGATTGCTTGACCTGTCAGATTTTTTGCGATCAAGATTAATCATTGGTTTTTAATAGCAACGTCTTGATTTCATAAGGTTCAAATGTGAGTTGTTCTCTCGTGCAGATCACTGCTTGTTCTTCCATCATGTTTGCTTCATACCATTGCTTGTGTGCGATCTTGGGCAAAGTCAATGTGTCGGTTTGACCTGCGGTTTCAAAGCAGCGGAAGACGGTGTCGTTTGGATTTTCAAGGGCAGGTTTGATGTTGGAGATGATCAGACTGCTGCCGGTGGTGTTGGGCATGGTGGGTAATTTCAACCCCGGATTTTGAGCTACATCACAGTGTCCGACGCCGACCGTTTGCAAGGGCGCGTTGTGTTCCCAGCCGCAGTGTCCGTCGAGAGTTTGTGTCGCATCGGTGACGCTTAATTTGTAACGGAATGTGTAGGTGTCAATTGGCGGACGGTGGACACCTTCTTTGGTGTTGTCTTCATGAATGATGACTCCACCGGAGGTGTTGCCGATGGATCGGAACATGCAGTTTCGGATGGTGTTGCCATCAAGTTCCCACATGCGGTTACCTGTTCCGATGGTCAGTGTGCTTTGGGAGTCTCTTAGTGCAATCCATTTGGATACCAGTCGAATGCGTGTGATGGCATCATCGGGATCGTCGGCGCGTTCGGGGGTTACCAGGTCTTCAAAACTCAGGCCGTTGGTGTAGATGGTTTGCGGGTATTGGACACTTCCGAAGGGGACGCCGTAGTGTGTTTGTGCTTCTTGGTCGGATGCGAAAGGGAAGGCTTGTTCGAATCGCGCGTAGCATCCGCCTTGCCAGTCGATTTTGTTTTCGATTTGCAGAGTTGGCGTGTTGGCATCTAGGGTCAGCGTTTGGGTATAGCGTTGCCCGTAGACTGTGCCGGTGATTTGGATGCGGTAGGCGATGGGTGAATGGTCGATGAGCTTGATTTTTTCGACAACCGCAGGAATCACCCGTCCGGTCAAATCCATTTTGCAGATGTAGTCACCGCGTTTTTCTTCCAATGCCAGGATGCCTGCGCGATTGAGGATCATGCGTTGCTGCTGTTTGTCGTAGACACTGAATTCGCCGGTGACTCGGTCGATATCGAGCTTCAGAAAATCACTTTGGATCGTGGTGTTGCCTGCATAGAGATGCGGTGAGACCTGATCGCGCGCTTTGCCATCTTCGACTTGGAAGGGGGAAGGCAAATGCCTGCGCGAGATGGGTTGGAGGTAATAGACTTTGGCTCCCAAAGCTGGGACGTCTTGTGCGTAGAACTCCACTTCAATGGAGTCGGCGATCATGGCACGGTGTTTGATAATCCGCATGGGGACTTCATTGCCTTGCTCATCAATGAGTCGAAATGACTGCGGGTCGCTTTGGAGTGTTTCACACTTGGCAGTCCCCGGGCCATAGATCGTCGCGCGGGCGCAGATACGTTCGGATCGATCCCAGGACAATGTATTGAAAATCACAATCGGGAACGCGTCGACTGCGGGCGCGGTGGCTTTAGCTGCAAGTGCCCATGACATTTGTTTGGACACCTGTTGGGCGGCGAGTTTGGCTGCGATTTTTAAATCACGTTTATCACCGTCGGACACATCGCCACCAATCCCGTTTTGGTTGTGGTCCATGCTGTCGAGTAGCCAATCCCATGCTTTACGCAGTGTCGGGATGTGTGTTGTATTACCAGTTATCACCGAGAAGAACTCGGCATCGAACATCGCTTGTTCGCACGGTAAATCCAATGGCCAGATGTCCGGCCAGGTGCTTTCCACATTCGGCCAAAGACTTGGGATTTCACCTGCGATCAATTTGGGGTCAGCAGGATAGTGTTGGCTGAAATATTCCGTGAAGGTGCTAAAGGACAAAGGGGTGTGGCCGTCATCATTCCAGCGTTTGATGTTTTGGATCACATGCTCGCCAATCACGCACACGTCGGCTCCCCATTGACAGAGCATGTTGTAATCCACGTCGTCAAAGTAGGCGAGGAACTCGGTTTTGTGTTCGAGCATTTGGTCGTAGTCTTCACCCTTTGCAAGCAGGGCGCGACACTTGGCGTAGTGGATCGGAGCATAGGACTTGATACGGGTTCCGTCGAGTGCCTGATAAGTAATGTGATCGGTATGAGGCGGGCAACCATGTGACAGGAACAAAGCGTCCATGCCACTGCGTGCTGCGATTTGAGGCATTTGTGGGGTGATGCCCGGGATGTCGGACATGCTGATGACTTTGCTGACGAAGCCCAGTTCACGTTGGCAGAATTCCCGGCCATAAAGAATGTTCCGCACCAACGTTTCGCCAGAGGGCAGTTGCGTATAGGTGATCGACCGCATGGGGATCACTTCCAGTCGTTCATCAGACACATGCCTGCGAACTCTGTCTCGTTGCTCAGGACATGCTTCGAGGAACAGTTCAAGAAAGTTGGTCGCCTCGATCATGAACCGATACGCAGGATATTTTTCGAGCATGTCCAAAGCTGTTTTGATGATGGTCACCCCACGGGTCAGACATTCGCTGCGTGTCCCTGCCCAGAACAGATCCAGATGGGAAAAGGGGATAACGAAGATTTTCTTTGGCGTAGACATACTCGTGAACCTCATAAGTAAGACTTGGAAGCGATCAATCGACTATAGACATGAATTCTGAATTGAAGAATTAAAATCAAAGTGTCCGGCAGAATTTGGCTTGATATCAAGCTGTATTTCCATATTGTAGAAATTGGAGCTGTTTTTCTGGAGAAAACGATGTCGCAACGTCCTTTGTTAACTTCACTGGTCAAAGCTACTCAGGTGATGGATTTACTCATTGACCAGCAGGCTCAGCAGCAGGGGATTACACTTTCCGCCATTGCTCAGCAGATGCAGTTACCGCTTAACAGTGTCCATAGCATTTTGCGGACACTCTGTGCTTGTGGGTATGCCCGGCAGGTCAAACGCGGGGAGTATGCCTTGGGTGGCAAGCTGCTGAACCTCATCCCCGAACCGCAGCTCGATGAGTCGCTGCTTCGACCGTGGCTCACCCAGCGGCTAAAGCGTTGCGTCAATGAACAGCGAGAAGGCTATGTCTGTTCGATCCTGCGTCGCGGCGAGCGACATGTGTTTGCCCATATGCAAAGTAAGCAAGCCGTAGGAATCAATCAGACGGTGTTGGATGATGCGCCTTTTTACAGCAAGGTTTCGTGTCGCGTTCTCACTGCATTTTGTACCAAGCAGCAACGCGAGCAACTCATTGCCAAGCAAGGATTACCCGGAGACCTGTGGCCAGAAGCTTCAACCCCTCAAACGTTTGATGCCATCCTCAAAGAGATTCGAGATCAGGGCTATTTGCTGATGCCTGAGCAAACGCTGGAAGTGGTGACCATCGCCTGCCCGCTGTTTACGCGACAGGGGACCTTCTGGGGCGCGATTGGCAGTTATGCTCCCATGTATCGCATGCGAGGCCAGCGGCTAAAGCAGTGGTTGGATCATCTTCGCCATTTTGCCAGGCAAACGATCATCGAAACCTGATCACTGGTTAACACGCTCAGACTGCTTGGATTATCGGACACTAAGCGCATTTGACGCAATTCCCATGCCAGAATCGTTAAATTTTCTTTATTCAGTTTGAAATGATCGCGATTCATGGTCTAATGATGACCAGTATGCGTATTGACACCGGACAACACATGCGAATGGGTCAGCAGATGAAGCTGGCCCCGCGAATGATACAATCGATGGAAATCCTCCAGATGGCGGCACTTGCGCTGGAGGAACGCATCGAGCAAGAACTTGCATCCAACCCTACACTTGAACTTCGAGAGCAGCCTGAAGACATGGCAGGCGCGATGGAGCAGGTCAAGGAAGAGCGACGCGACGCCAAAGAAGGTGAACGCGAGATGATCGTCAGCGATGATAAGTCGCACGAATCGAGCTCCGATGACTTTGAACGTCTTAACAACATGTCCGAGGAGTACGGCGACTCCTGGGAATCCAATACCTATGATTCGAGTACCTTCACCCCGCCCCAACGCAATACCGGCGAACGCGATGGCAAGATGGATGCGATGGCCAACACCGCCGCCCGCGCCCAATCCTTAGCTGACCAACTCCTGGATCAATGGCGGATGGTCGAAGTCGCCCCCGGCGTTCGCATTGCCGGTGAGTATCTCATCGGATTCATTGACGATGATGGCTACATTCGAACTTCCATGGAAGACATCAACGCAAATGCGCCCCGCGAGGTCTCCGTCGAACTCATCGAAGATGCCTTGGCAAGATTGCAGGAAACGCTCGAACCCGTCGGCCTTGGTGCACGTGATGTCCGCGAATGTTTGATGCTCCAGATTCAATCACAAGTCATTCACGCAGGAACCGACGAAGAGCAATTGCTTATGCTTCAGTATGCCTTGGTCAACGACCATCTCAAGGACATTGAAGCCAACCGCCTGCCCAAGATTGCCAAAGCCCTTGATGTGGATATTGAAGAAGTCAAGTCCGCCATCAGTTCACTAAAGCAGTATCACATTCATCCGGGGCGCATGCTTGTCTCCGCTGCGTCACAGGTGATCCAGCCCGATGCGGTGATTGAATACGATGAGCAGAACGACCGATACTTTGCCATGCTCACACACGGGCGTGTTCCGTCGCTGACCATCAGTCGCGAGTATGCGAAAATGGCGGCAGACAAAACCACCGAACGTAAAACTCGTGAATTCGTTGGCAATAATCTCCGCAGTGCGCGTTGGCTCATCGAAGCCATCGAACAACGCAACAACACACTCATGCGCGTGATCAATGTGGTCATCGAAGCCCAACGTGATTTCTTTGACATCGGCCCACAAGCACTCAAGCCTTTGCCCATGACACTCGTTGCGGACCAGTTGGGTATCCACGTGGCCACCGTCAGTCGCGCCGTCAACGAAAAGCACATGCAAACTCCGCGAGGCATTTTCCCCTTGCGCATGTTCTTCTCCGGTGGCACAGAGACCGAAGCCGGCGATGCAATGAGTTGGACCGCCATTCAGGCCAAGCTCGAAGAGATCATTGGTGAGGAAGATAAATCCAAACCGCTCAACGATGATGAACTCGTCGAAAAGCTCAAGGAAAAAGGCATCGAAATCGCTCGACGCACAGTTGCCAAATACCGCAAACAACTCAACATCCTTCCCGCCAGACAACGCCGGGAATATTGAGTTTTCTGGGTGTCGAGTTTTCTGTTTTTAACACGAAGCAGCTGTGTTTTCTGTCAAGCGATTTTTGTGCATTGAAGTTGAATTGCTCGACGACTTTGTGTTGCTCACAGGGGATGCATTCTCGGATCATGGCATTGATCAAGGTCAGCAACTTGCGCATGCAGGCGGCAATCACCACTTTGCTGCTGCGTCTATCTCGCATAAATCCTAGACTAGGTTTGAGGGGGCCGGTCAGTTACGGTATTGGAAGCGATTACGGTATTCCTTTGGAGTCAGTTGATACTTCTTTTTAAATAAAGCAGCAAAAGAAGAGAGGCTTTTGTAGCCGGTATTTTGTGCAACTTCTGAGATGGGGAGTCTGGATTCTGCCAATAGTCGACATGCATGCGTCAATCGAAGATGTTGCAGAAAACTTGCAGGCGTGCAGTGATAGATTTCTTTGATGTGACGAATGAAAGTCGGAACCGAAACATTTGCCTTCGACGCCATCTCCTCAAGTGTCCAAGGTCGATCCAGACTTGACCTGACTTGTTTCCAGAGTTGTTCAAAGGTGCTGTGATATCGGTTTGCATTCCCATCACATTCAAGCAGTGTCCGTAGTTCACGTTCCAGGTAATTCAATATCAAACGTCCATAACAGTCTGCCAACTCCATTGAAAGTTGGCCGGTGGATTGCTCGGGTATGTCAAAGGCGGACATGGACTGGTGCAGATCAGGTGAGTCGACATAACGTTGACGTTCATTTTGATCGGAATCCAGTTGTGGCAGGATCGTGAAAATCTCTGATACAAAACCGCGAATGGCATTGGTGATAAACACGATATCCATCTGTTTGCCAAGGCAGGCTGCCTGAATGTCAATGAAACGCCAGTGCTCCGTTGGGGCAATGTGAAACCAAGTGAATTCCCATGGCTGGGAACTGGTGATCGCATAATGATGCGCTTGATTAGCTGGTGTCAACAGCAATGAATCGGGCAACAATTCAAATGTTTGCCTTTGACAGGTCAATTGTGCGGAGCCCGCCGTTGTGAATAAAGCAAGATGAAAATCAGGTTTGGGACGGTGAATGCTAAAGCCTTGTGTTGCTTTGCTGATCCCACTAAAAGCAATGCCATGATCCACAAGATACCGAACCGCAGGATGATGCAGGTACAACGGCAAGAAGAGCTGCGTGGTGTTTTGGGGGATCTTGATTTGACGTTTCATGTGATCGCTTCTTGGAAAAAACCCAATGGATATGGCTTGTCGATCTGACAATTATAGAGCATTAATTTGAAATAATATCCATTATCAGCGCATTTTGATCATTTTGAAACAATAATTGAAAAGACATGAGATAGATTGTCAAATTGACTGCCCTATACTGAATGTACTGATCAGCGATGGTTTTGATCACGTGACAGAACGGAATCAGGCGACACAAAAGCATGAGGATTAACGGCATGAAATCTACCAAACGAGCATTTACGTTGATTGAAGTGTTGGTGGTAATTTCAATCATCTCGCTTCTGATCAGTATTTTGCTCCCTGCATTAAAGCAAGCCAGAGCACGGGCCAACGACATCAAGTGCCTCAATAATCTCAAACAGCTTGGACTGTTTTCCAATATGTATTCCATTGACTACAAGGGTTGGATTCCACCCGTTTGTTACTACGATTCTGGGACCAAGCATCCCTATTGGTCTGAAAGTTTTATCAATGGTGGTTACTTCAAAGAGCCACAATCGGATCAGAATACGTTTCTGGTTTGCCCAACGTCGGTCCTTGGAGGCAGATGGCTCAATGAGGTCGCGACCTATGGGATGGCATACTGGGATAACAACACCCTTGAAGGTTGGAGCAAGCGCACTTCAGGGACGCCGGGATGGAACATCGCTGCATTACAAAATCCAGTTAACCGCGTGATCTATATCGACAGTATCAACAGCAATTCCGTTAACGGCAAACCCGTCTTTCGTACGCATGGTGTTTGGAGTGGTGCTACGGAAAATGCGTATCTGCAACACAGTAATCTGTCTACTGCTTCAGCTGCTTTTGCAGATGGCCATGGGGCAATGGTGACTCGTGAAAATCTGGTTGATAAACACGGTTTTAATGCTTCGGGCATCCGGCCGATTCTGCCTTAAAAACAATGATTAGGAAGTACAATGCGATTCATTCATCATCTATTTGTCGTTTTGACATTTATGCTGTTTTACACATGTTCCATCGGGCATGCTCAATTGATACCTTTTGAGGAATATGTCGGGCAGCAACTGCCTGCATGGCGGTGTATTAATAGCAAAAATCTCACGGTGGAGCTCAAGCCGGTCAAGCCTTCTGGTATGCAGATGCAGGCTACACGTTTGTCTGCTGGCGGGGGTTGGATCTATCCTGAATTGAGTTTTTACCAAAAGCCTTTGAACCTTGCCGGGATCAGGAAATTGGTGTTCTTAGTTCATACTCAGGAACCCATTGCTCCTGTGGTAATAAAGATTCATCTTAAAGATGCCAACGGCGTTTCGTATTACACGAAAAAGGGTGTGCGTCTGACGAAGCCTGATCAATCGCTGGTTTTTGAACGCGATGATTTTGTGCCCAAGCCCAGAAAAGAAAAGAATACGCTTGATTGGGAGCATATCACTGCCATGACGTTGGGGTATTCCATCGGCCCGGATGATCAGCCTGTTGAACATCTGGTTATTAAGGGCATTGAGATCGACGCTGAAAAAAAGCCCGCCGCTGAATTGGATTCTGGCGCATTCATCTTCCCGGGAAATATCAATGTGTTTACTGTCTCCCAACCCGTCCAATTTGACTGTCTTGCAGCCGGTGAATTGAGCATCATCAATGGGCTGGGGCAAACCGTCAAAAAGCTGTCTGTTTCCACGCCGCAAGCTGTTAAGCTTGGGACTTTGCCTTCTGGCTTTTATCGTATCAAAGCCAGCGACTATCTGAATTACTTTACCGTCGTGGCTGATCGTCAGGACTATCCCGATCAATCCGGCAATGTCTTTGGTGTGGACTATGGCATGGCAACCGCACCGAGTTGGGAGAAGTCCGAAGCCCAACGTGCTGCGACCATGGCGAAAATGGCGGGGCTCAATTATGTCCGCGAACGCTTGAATCTGGTGGGTATTTTCAAATCGCATGACATCAATGAACTCAAGCAAAGCCCTTGGTTCAAAAAAACAGCCAATGCCTATCAAGTCAATACCCAAACCGATTTGAAAGTCGTAGCAAAGTTTCTGGAAACCCCCGCCCGCTTGCGAGCCGATGGCAATATTCGCAAGGTCGCTGACGATCTGTTTGCGTTTGAACGGATGTTGTCTTTGCTCGATGAGCAATTGCATCCGTGGATTGATTCCTGGGAAATTTTCAACGAGATCAATCTGCGGAACTTTTACGAAGGAACCGCATGGGAATACGCAGCCATGCAAAAGGTTGCTTATCTGACATTGAAAAAACGTTCGCCGCAGAAGTTGATTGTTGGGCCCTCCTATTCACAGCCATCACCGCAGTTGCGCGATGTGCTGCACCGTAATGGGATGGATAGTTATTACGATGTTGCCAACTTTCATACCTATGCAGGTGTTGATAGCACGATGGGTTATTCCGCCAAGTTTATTGAAAGTACAGATCAAATTACCCAAACAACCTTGCCGGTTTGGTGTACCGAAACAGGCATTGAAACGCACGGTCTGCTTGCCCGTGACAGTAGCGAAGAGGTCGTCCAAAAGCTGCATCATCACGCAACCTTGGTTGCCCCGTTGATGACCAATATCAATGCAGCAGGCGCTGAGAAAGTGTTTTACTTTTACTGGAAGTCGGTATTTACCTTTTTGTGTGTGCTTGATCGTAAATTCATGGCAACCGAATGCTATGCGGCCATAGCAACCTTAAATCGAATGCTCGGCGGCGAATATGCCGGGACGCATCATTATCCCGATGGCGCCTGGGCCCATCGCTATGACACATCCAAGGGTTCGCGATTGATCGTGTGCAGTAAAAACTATCCAGCTAAGGTCTCACTGAAGATACTAGGCAATTACCAGGTCGTTGCCATGACCGGTGAAACCATTGCTTCGGGTAAAGCCGTTGATGGTAAGTTGGATCTGTTACTTGATGATGAAGCTGTCTATGTGGCAGCAGATCAAATAAACGATGCCTTTGAATCTGTGGCTGTCGTACGTCGTGATGTCTCAGAGCTCCCCCCGCAGCGATCCGATCTGGTCATTGATGTCCGACTTGATTCGGAAGCAAAATACAATATCCCGATGGGCATGTTGGAACTCAATCCCGGGCAGCGTTACGACGGTCTTGTGCATGTTTACAATTTTTCCGATAAGCCTTTTTCCGGCAAACTCAATGTCTCCGATGCCGGCCAATGGCATGTGAAGGTTCTTGAGCCCACGTTTACGCTCAAGCCGCGCGAGAAATACACTACAAGTATTGAGTTGATTGCTCCCAGTTCAACCGGCAGTGGCGTGCAAATGACCGATGTGCAACTGATCATCCCCAGCAGCAACAGTGTCGCGTCCCTGCGATTAAGCCTTGATCGTTTGCATTTACCGCCGCAGGAAGTCCGCCCGTTGTTTGAATCGCTTAAGGAATTGAACTGGACGGTGGCAAAGGATTCAGTCCTTCAAACAGAGACCTATCGATCACTGGGGGATCAAGGTAACTTCTTTAAGGTCGATTTTATTGAGAACGGTCATCGTATGTTCTGGCCGGTTCTCAAGTCCTTTCCCAATGGCAAGCAGTTGGTTGATATGAGCCAATTCAATGCGATAAGTTTTGATGTTGATATCAAACAGATTCGCCCGGGAACCTGGTACATGTGTACCTTTACCGAAGCCAATGGCGCGCGATATGGTTCGAGCACACGCATTCACTGTGACCAGTCAGGTCGATACAAAATGGTCTTCCCGTTTTCAAGCTTTGTTTACCTGTCCAACTTCTCAGCATTCGATGGTCCGCAATTTACCTTGGATTTGGACAAGATCAAAGCCATCGGGTTGGGATTAAACACCAATAAAAAACACACGGACAATCAAAGTATGCAATACAGCATTGAATATATCATCGATGGTATCTCCCTTATTAAATATTAATTTTTTATGTCGGAAAGATTTGTTTGATGAAACCATTGGCTGATCATTTTGTAACTGTATTTGAGAGTCTCGATAGCAAGGCATTGTTTTGCTACAGCCCGGGGCTATGCCAAACGCCTTCGGGGCGCATGGTTGGGACATTTGATATCGGTGGCCCAGGTGTCAAAGACTTGCCAGGCATTAAGAGTACTGTCGGCGACTTTCATGGCGGGAACATCGGTAAGTGCGTTGTCAGTGATGACGGCGGTAAGACATGGGAACACCGATTGGACTTTCCGTTTTACCACGCCCGACCTTTCGTGGCAGGTAATCGTCTGCACATTCTCGGTCATTCCGGCGACCTGATGATTGTTGCGTCAGATGATATGGGACAAACCTGGGGACAACCTGCCAAGCTCACAGATAATCAGCACTGGCATCAAGCGCCATGCAACGTGCACTATGCCAACGGCTGTGTGTATTTGGTTATGGAACGCCATGTTTATGATGATTGCAAAGCCTGGACACCCAGCGTTAATGCGCCGGTCTTGATGCGTGCAAAAGTCGATGCTGATTTAACGAAGCGTGAAAGTTGGAGCTTTGCCACCGAGCGCGTTTTCCGCGATGAATTTGATAATGACAAGCTCATCGAGCAGGGAAGATTTTTCTATCCCATTGATCCACTGGATTTTTATCTGCCTGATCCATCGCAACCCGGACGCAACAGCGCACCGCCCGGTTGGTTGGAGAGCAATGTGGTTCAGATCGTTGATCCTGATCACTATTGGTTTGACCCCTCGGGAAGAACGTTGCATTTGGTCATGCGTTTGCATCTTGCCAATTCGGGCTATGCTGCAGTACTCAAAGTAACCGAGCAGGGCGATACACCAGGTACCGGAGAAATGATCACATCGTTTGAACATTTTCCTTCGGGCGGTGAATGTCGCATCATTGCGTTGCCTGGTGGTCAGATGAAGTTTCACATTCTCTATGACCCATGCACAAAGCTGTATTGGCTGCTCAGTTCACAGACAACTGATTCGATGACCAAGGCTCAGCACATGCCTGCCGATCGCATCAATCTGCCCAATAACGAACGCCATCGTTTGGTTCTGCACTTTTCTAAAAATCTGATCGATTGGTGTTTTGCAGGTGTGGTTGCCATTGGGCAAACGGCATTGGATGCCCGACATTACGCAAGCATGATGATTGATGATCAGGACCTGTGCATTCTAAGCCGATCTGCAAACCAGCAAGCCAAGAATGCTCACGATGGCAATCTCATTACGTTTCACCGTGTCCAGAATTTCCGGGAGTTGGTTTATTAAACCACCTGCCAACCAGAATGTTTAACACCTTAGCAGGCGATGAAGATGATCCCAAGAAGTGAATACCCAAGACCGCAATTTGTACGCAAGCATTGGCTTTGTCTCAATGGGCAATGGCAATTTGAAATCGACCATAATGACAGTGGCCGGGAATGCGGTTGGTTGGATCGAGATTTAGCACAACAAATCACAGTTCCATTTTGCCCCGAATCCAAACTCTCAGGTATCGACTATCAGGGGTTTATGCAGGCCGTCTGGTATCGCCGTCAGATCGAGATCCCAGCAGAATGGACCCGTAAAATCCTACTGCATTTTCAGGCTTGTGATTACGACACGACCGTCTGGGTCAATGGACATGAACTTGGAACCCATCGCGGCGGCTTTACGCCATTTTCATTTGAGATCAGCCAATACGTTGAGCCTGGATCAGACGCAGTGGTTGTGGTGCGTGCAAGAGATTATGCACGTCAGTACAAAGCAGGTGGCAAGCAGCAACTGGATACCTACCAGCATCACGGTTGCTATTACCAGCGTACCACCGGTATCTGGCAGACCTTGTGGATGGAGCCTGTGGCTGACACCTATTTAAATCGCCCGCGGATCACACCTGACTTGGCTAACAATTGTTTTCACATTCGTCAGCCTCTTGCAGGGAATCGAACCGATGGGTTGTGTTTGCATGTCCAGGTTCTGGCGCGTGGGCAACTCGTTGCAGAATCAACCGTCCTGGCTGATTGGGATTTGACGCCTGAATTGAACCTGCAAATTCAAGATCATGATCGTGTACTCTGGCAGCCCGATAATCCATTTTTATACGACATTCAAATACGGCTCTTGGATGCAGCAGGGCAGCTGATCGACAAGGCTCAGAGTTATGCTGGTTTGCGTTCGATCTGTCTACAAGGCAAAAAGTTTCTGATTAATGGTAAACCTTGCTTCCAAAGGCAGGTGCTCGATCAGGGATACTATCCTGATGGACTGATGACCGCGCCGTCAGATGAGGCATTGATTCATGACATTGAGCTAGCCATGTCGGTTGGTTTTAACAGTGCGCGATTGCATCAGAAAATTTTCGAAGAACGATTCTTGTATCATGCGGATCGGCTGGGGTATCTGGTCTGGGGCGAGTTTGGCGATTGGGGTTTACACCATCAAACCGGACACTTTATGTCGATCGACCCATGGAAGCATCACCCGCACAATGCCATGTTCCGTCAGTGGGGCGAAGCTCTGGAAAGAGACTACAACCATCCCTGTATTATTGGCTGGTGTCCGCTCAATGAAACACATCGTTTTGAATCTGACGATATCAACGCGCTGGATGATCTGACGCATGGGCTTTACATGATGACCAAAAGCATCGATCCGACACGCCCGGTACTCGATGCTTCAGGCTACAGTCATCGTGTTCACGGTGCGGACGTGTATGACAGTCACAGTTACGAGCAGGACCCGCAGCGTTTTGCTAAACAGATGGCAGGCTTGGAACACGATGAACCTTATATCAATCCTCAAATCGAAAACGCAGGCAAACTCATAAACGTACCTTATGCCGGCCAACCATATTTTTGCAGTGAGTTTGGCGGTATTAAATGGGCTCCAGAATTTGCAGTTGATGCAGAGAAAAAACAATCATGGGGATATGGCAACACACCTCGGTCGTTGGAAGAATTCTATGAGCGATTTGCGGGGTTGGTCGCCTGTCTGCTACAGAATCCAAACATGTTTGGATATTGCTACACGCAGTTAACCGATGTCTTTCAAGAGCAGAACGGTCTGTTCACATTTGATCGAGTCGCCAAGTTTGATGCCACCAAACTGCGATCCATCCAACTTGAACTTGATGATGAGCATTTAGCGGCGCAGCGTGGTGTTGCACTGGTTTGACCTGTTTTGCTCATCGCTGACGCAACTGATTTTGTTTAATTCTGCATGCAAATTGATTAACGCGCATGCGATAACATTGAACCAGTAGGATCACCATTCTCCATCGTCCTGCCTACTTGCGTATCGATTGAGGGTGAAGAACCAATCGCTTGGCGACGATGGCTGCATTCCAACCAAGTTGCCACATCAATTGCAGGATAGTCAAAACGTTGTTCGGGTGAGTATGCAGGACGTTTTTTGGGGGCCAAGACCGCGCGTTGGCTGCGCAGGATTTCAAGTTCACGTTTGAGCCACACAACTTCGGTGTGCAGTTCATCACACTCCATCATCATTTGCATTGCTGGCGAAGCAGTCGATGCCAATCGACACCGAGCTAACTGGTACGCCTGAGCTATGACGATGGCCACTGAATCAATGATCTTTAAAGTAGCCGTACTGGTGATCAAGGCATGGTGGCAACTTCCAGGAAAAAGAAGGGCATTGTATCAGAGAGTTATTTGTAGTTGGATGGCATCTAATTGATGCTGCGGCACCAAAGTGACGTATCGCTGAGGTTTGAGGCGATGCGGTTGGATGAAAAATGCTCTATTTTTTGTGCCAGTTTTTTTGCTTGGGGTTTTGGGATGTTAGTTATTCGAATATTAATATTTCGGTTGAAAGTACAAGATTCATAGAAGATGGCAGTGGGCTGCATGACGCCAAGATTGTTGATAGGACATGGAGGTATGTGAATAAATGCGGGGGCCTGATAAACGATTTAAAGACAATCGAAAGTTGCCTGTCGCTCTTTACGAATATATTTACTTTACAAGTGAGACAAGGCTGAATAAGTGGTTGAAGTATCAATAATAGGTTTTGGGAAAGATTTTAATAATGCAATTGGGATGCTGGGGAAATGTATTTAGAAATAACAATATTCAAGTACAATGTTGCCCAAGTACCTTGAATGGCTTTTATTGGAAGTTGAATTAGTATTCTTAGTATGTATAACTAATTCATGCCCTTGCTAATTGCCTGTAGTACTTTTTCTTGAGTATGCGAGGTTGGGCATTTAAGGCCATAATATTCAAAATAAGGCGAATGTGTTCACTGCCACCAAATTCTACTTAATGTTGCTTTAATACAAATTGGGATGCTTTATTTATTTATTGTCACGGCGATGGGTTTAAAACCCTCGCCTTCAGGCGAAACCTTTAGGTTTTACAATTTTTGTCCATTTGAGGTTTGGAATACGTTTTGG
>MDTD01195481.1_pt1 | contig 21945 bp, 12 predicted proteins | sample 811221 | NCBI WGS metagenome assembly MDTD01 (sample SAMN05326646, study PRJNA326480) | marine metagenome | isolation source: seawater | place: Pacific Ocean: South West | collected 2011 | reverse complement strand
GAGACGCCGTATCAGAGCATATTCCAGCTCACAAGACGAGATGAATAGCACGAAAGCGAAGTCTGTTTCGTCGGAAAATGAGTAGCCGCTCTGGGGCCGACTGCTGACTGGCAGGTTGGGTCTCACCAATTAGCGAAGCGGACGTTCGGGCTTGAGAGGCGTATAGTCGCTTTCGGCCCATTGCGGACATTTGTGTCTAGTGCGGAGCATGACCGATCCAGACCCTAAGGCGGTGAATCTCCAAATCGCACAGGCATCTAAGCAAGCAGCGCACACAAACGCCCTCTTCACCTTCCTCCAGCACTGTGCCTTTCGGGGAAAACTTCGATCTACTCATTTCGCGAAGCGCCCCTAGCGGGTCTCTGCCGCTAGTGATACCTCCATAACATGAGACCCTATCGCCTTTCACCTAGCGGAGAGCTGTTGAACCAGGACGGATCCCTGTGCGTTGACATAGGGCTCGCGCAGCTGGACGCAGAGCAGATCGAGGTGCAGCATCTCGCTCCGCATGTTGAGCGCTGGGCCCTACCCAAGGGCGACAGCGTCGGTGTTCTGATTAGCTATAGCTGCCACTGCTGGACCACGAAGCTTGACGCCGCCCATCCGGATGACCTGCTGCGCATCTTGGACGGCACCCGGCCACGTGTGCTAGACATCACCCGGCTGGAGGCGTCCCACAGCCTGCCGGAGCTGATGTGCTCCCTCGACCAGCACCGTATCTACGTCACCGCCAGCGAACGCAACTATGCCGTCTACAACATGTCGTTCATCGCCGAGGATGGGCTCTGCTACACTTCATTCTTCAAGGTGCGTCAGAAAAAGGGCCGCTTCAACGGTGTTCGGCACCATCTGGAGATGTTCGTCGAGAGCGCCTATCACACGGTGCAGCCACAGAAAGGCACCAAGACCAAGCTGGCCGCCATCTTGTCCGAGGGGCTGCAAGGACGCATGGTGAAGTACAGGCCTTAGAATCACCGAAGGGGCCCGATAGGACCCCTTGGCTAACTCGACATCCTCTTGATTATCCACCCTTCCGGTTGGACCACCTGACGGTGGCGGGGAAGCTCTTGCAGTCGATCACGAACTCCTATGGGCCATCATATAGAGCAAAGCCATGTTATTGTCCACTGTCGTCCACTGTTGCCCGCTATTGACTGCTGTTGGCAGGACGCAGACGCAGGGCGTTCTTAAGGTTGCGTACCGTAAGATTGCCGCGCAAGGCGCCTTAGATCACGAGTTCCGATGTTGCCATGCGCAAGTGGCCGCCGTCCCGCCTAGGTGGCCCGGGAACAGCATGCTCGTTGCGTACGGCCCGCTGCTGACTGTGATGCTAGGCGTATAGGTGCGAACAGCGCTCCCTTGAGTGGCCGGTGGCGTGACACTCAACGGGAAAGCAAATCTGAAAAAAGCTCATCCTCGGAAGGGATTGCCGCTCGGTGCAAAATGGCACGAACAGTCTCCTTCAGTAGATCCCAAGCACGCATCCATTGCTCTACATCCACTGAGGTCAATGTTCCGTGAGTTATTTTACTCCGATCTTTGTAGCTCTGCTTGGCCGTTTCGTAAATGTCAGAGCGTGAAGCGACCGGTCCACATAGTTCTGCCAGCGAAAGGGACATCCTGAACGATAGCTCTGGCCCCTTTCCGAATACGGACTCGAGCGCTTGCCAGATATGGAGAATTGAAGACGCCCGGTCGGGCATTAACGGTGCCTTCGCAAGAGCTTTGCGGAGCATGGAAGCTTTGACATGCCGGGCTTCGATCTCTTGCCAAACTGTCGCTGTTTCAGCAGATCGGCAGAATGTGTCTGCATCGACACTCCTAGAGTAGCAGGCGCTCTCACCCTGAAGTATCGAGAAAGTGAGATCATTTGGCCACCCTTCAACCCGCGAGTCTTGGGTTGTAATGCCACTGCGCATGCCCTCTGGGAGCTTGTCTCGAAGACTGCTCGAGCTGCGGTAGTTGATACCCGCATATTCATTTAATGAATGGCTCGTGGCAAACGGCGCGACAGTTGGCTGGATTCCCCTCAGATAGAGCATCGCTTGCAGAATCTCTAGGAGGTTCTTCGCTTCAGTATGTTCTTCGGCATCTACTGATATCTCGAGAGAGACCTTTGGCAGAAATATTTGCATTAGCTCCGCAGACATCCGCATCTGATGTTCTTCCGCAACAAGGGAGTACAAATCAAAGATGGAAACATCCCATCGACGCGGGTGCAGCCTATACGGTGCAAGAGAGACCTCTTCTGATGAAGATGGTGTCAAAAACAAAAGAGGAAAGTAGAAACGTGTCATAGGCATAGCTTATTATATTGCTGCCTGAGGTGGGAAGGGGGCGCGCTTCGCCGACGACCGGTTCGTCCTGCGCACGGTCTATTGTTCATAGTGCAGCGAATGACCGCTATCCGCCCTTTGTAGACGTTCGCACGTTACGCAACGAATGGCAGCTTTCAGGACAAGGTCGAGAGAGATCTATTGGCCGAAGTGGGGGCGCTTTCCAGACCGGTAGAAATGGGGGTCGCTTCCCCGACCGTCCGGTTCTGAAGCTCGCGGACGAATTAGCTGCCATAAAGAGGTGGCCGACCTCCGACTTGATCTCTGCATGGGTTTCGCGAGCACTTTACTAGGTTGCATTCCCCGCATAAGCTAATCACATAGCACGCATATAGGGAGGATGTATGGCGCGAGATTACAAGCGTGATGCCATCCGATTGCTGTTTCTTTTGAATGCAGGAAAAGCCGATAACTCGGACAAGGAGATGGTCGAGACATACCCGCATGTGTTCGGCGGCGAAAAGCGGCTACAAGCGATGGACTTCTGGGTTCGTTACCCAGACTACCTAGCGCTCGAACTGATTGCCCAGCACGAGTTGACTGGCGAACCGACCAAGCTGGATATCGCCAGGGCGATATGCGATGACGGTGAACCCTCTCTCCGCACGATCCCAATGCTGCGCAAGCACTTCGGTGCATACGAGCCGTTGGACACCGCGTTGGCCCTACTCGAATGCCGGGGTCTCGTGAGACCGGAGCGCCGGAAGACAGCGGTCGGTCATTCGCACTTCTTCTTCCTAACCAAGAAGACCGATGAGTTCTGCGAGACGATCACGAAGGCTTTCCCGCTGCTTGGCTGGTACCGCGACCGCGCACGGCTGGTCGTTGATGTCGCCGGCCCCAGACGTGGCAACGAACTCAAGTCCGTGCAGCACTCGACGCGCCAATACCACGATACCGCCATCATGACGTACATTCCCACGATCACAGACCTCGTGAAGTCCAAGCTCGACAAGTTCGGAGGCGGCCCCACATGATCAACACGGACATCAACGCCTGGTATGAGGCGATCGCCAAGAAGGCCGGCGTGGGCAGGGAGGATGTCAAAGAAGTACTCGACCGGTACTCGGTTAAACCTATCATCCGTCCCGCCGTTCCGCAGCGGGTGCGGATACTGTCACTACGGTTCAATGGCAAGAAAGCCGGAATTCTCGATGACGAAATTGACTTCGAGTGGAAGGACCTCGGGGCAGGCCTGTACGCCATCGTCAGCAACAGCAATCTCAGGGGCAAGACTACGCTCCTGAGGTTCATGCAGCTGGGACTCGTCGGACGCAGCTCTCTGGCAAAAGACATGGAGCGCTGGTTCGAAGCGATGACGCTGCGCTTCTCGGTGGACAATGAGGTGTTCGAGACCCGGATCAAAGACTTTCACGCCCAACGAGGCTCGCTGGTGCAACTGAAGAATGGCCGCGAGTTCGTGGTGTCGACATTCCAGGACGCCACGTCGTTTGAAGCCGCAATGGAGACGTTCTTCTTCGACAAGCTTGGGCTGAATTCCACGCGGATCGTGGTGAACCAGAAGGGCAAGGATGTTGCCCAGGATCACGGCTGGTCATGGTTGTCGTCGGTCTTGGCAATCGATCCCAACCCCGAAAACATTTTCGGCAATAGCCCCGCGGGAGTCGGGGGCATGGAAACCTATCTCATGCGGATGTTCATCGGTCTGCCTTGGGTTGGGACCCACACGACCATCAAGGCGGTGATCAAGCGAATTGGCATTGAGGGCGAGCGCATCGGGCAGGCCGCCGCACGCAGCCAAAGCGCGGCGCGACTCCGGCTCACCGAGCTGGAATCGGACCGGGAAAAGGTCGGCAAGCGTCTGGCCGGGCCGGATCGTGTCGAAGCGGTGGTATCGAGGGAACGGACGGCAATCCACCGATTGGCGGCCGTATCTGCAGAAATCCACGCCCTGACGCGAAGGCAGGCGGACATCGTATCCGACCTGTCAGCCGCCGAAGAGGCGGTTACCTATGCAGTGCGGGAACGGCACGGTTTCGATGAGGCACGGCAGGCAGGTGCCGTCTTCCGGCTTTTGCGCCCGGAATACTGCCCCAGCTGCGATGAGGTATTTACCGACGACCTCCGCGAGGAACGGCAGCAGCACCATGACTGCATCGTCTGCGGACGTCATGAACCGAAGGCAGAAGACGACGTGACCGGCGTGCGGGAGACGTTGGTCGAGAGGGAAGAAGAAGCGAAGAACCGGCTCAGCAAGCTAAAGGTAGCCGAGAAGAAGGTCGACGGGGGCCTCAAAACCAAGATTAAGGAACGCGAGGGCCTGGAGACCGAGCTAAAGAACCTCCAGACGGAGATTGCCGCTTCGGAGACGCCGACGGAGTCTTGGAAAGAAGCGCTCAAGCTGGACGCGCAGATCGAGGAAGTTCGTCGCCTGACTGGCGGAGATGCCCCTCCGCCGAACGACGATCTTAAAGTACTCAACGCCGCCGACACGGTCACGAATTCATTCTTCATTGACGAGCAGAAGGCGATACTTGCGGAGGTGGCGACCGAGGCGACGAAATTCGCCCGGTCCTTCGGAATGATCATGCTTGAGGACATCGAATTCCAAGGCACGCGAATGAAGCTGCGGAAAGCCGGAGGGCAGCAGTTCTTCGGTGATTGCCAGCCGGGCGAACGCAAACGCCTCAAGATCGCAACAGTGCTCGCGATGTTGCGGGTGAGCGAGGCGCGGGGTGTCGGCCGCCACCCAGGCCTCCTATTCATCGATTCCCCACGTACGGACGAGACCGTCGACGACAACGTCTCGGAAATTGTGAAGGGTCTCGCCTCGCTCTCGGACGAAATGCCCTACGTCCAAGTTTTCGTCACCAGCCTCGCCGTACCGGCAGTCCTCGAGCATGTTTCTTGCGATAATGTAAGGAATTCTCGAGAAGACGAATGGATGTGGTAAGAACATAGATGTCGCTCGACAGTGCGATAACAGGTTATCTGGAGCGGGATGAGCCGTATGACGCTGCCTCGTTCGGCGGTCTCGACGCGCTCCTTGGCCGCGGACGCGAAGCGGGGGCATCCAGTTTTCCAGAACTGTTTTACGATCTGGTCACGCTGCATCGTGACGAGCGTGCCGCCGACGTCGAAACCTTCCTCGCGGACCTTGTCGAGGAGATCACTGACGATCTGGCTCTTCTGGACATAACCGCTCGCATGGCGGGACGCCCAGTCCTCACAAACGAACCCGCGAAACGGATTTTCAACCACTTCCTCTCGCTTTTCAAAGAACGCTCGAACAATCGGTCGGCCAGGATCGCGGCGCTGAAGGGTGCCTATCTCTCCGCATTGGGTCACGAGCGTCAATTGACCCGATTGAGTGCCGCTATCACCGAGATCGATGACGAGAGCGAACTTCTGATCGTTCCCTATGCGGCGCGGGTCGCAGGTTTGGTGCTCTCGGGTCGGGACGATCAGGGACTGATCGAATTCCTTCGCGCGTACCAAGACCATCGCGCTTGCGCCGACCAGGTGAAGCTGGAGTTGGGACTTCTTGCGCTTGGTAGAGCCATGGCGGCCGGTAATACGGAAGATGCCATGTCGGCACTTATCGAAGCCCGCGACCTCTTCTCGGCGGCAGCAGAAGCGCGCGACAGCCGACACGAAGCCAGGAGCTTCGCCTTGGCGATCGATCTCCTGACAGGCTTCATCCGATCACGAGATCTTTCCGGCCTTCGAGAAACACTTGCCGAGCTGACGGAAGCGGCCTTCGCCTATGACGCATACGTTACCCGGGCCGATCCCGATCCGCTGCTCGAATACGTGGCGGCGCAAGCCTCTGCATTCACAACTCTGTCGATCCGATTGTCAGGTCTGGCTGACAGCCTATCCGAGTCGACATGGCTTCATGCTGCTGCGGTGATCAACGATCAACTGCTCATCGCGTACAACGCGAGTTCTATGGTGTTCAGTCCTGGACAAGGAAAGGCAGTCGAACTTCTTGTCCGGTATAGGATCGAGACGAGCCTCCTGGGCAATCACCTCTTCATGGCGGCGATGAAGGAGTGGATCGCGGCATATGCCATGGACATGGATGACGGCATCGTTGCGGACATAAGAGCCTTTGCGGAGCGATCTGCGGACCCTACGAACGCGGAAGCCGCCAGCCCGTCGGCCTCCGCCATACTCGACCGGGCGGCAGGCAAGAAAGGCTTCACTGAACTCGAGGCCCTTCTTCAATTCAGGATGGAAAGGGTTCGGGAGCGGACTACGAGATACATCATTGAGGCGATTCAGACCGTCGAATCGGCTTTCTCCGAACTGCCTGACTTCCAGGATGCGGATTACAAAGCTGGGTTCATGGACCTTGCCCATGCCGTCTTGGGATTCGCGGAAGATCGCCTAAATAGCTCCTTCGAGCAAAATCAGCAGGCGGGCTATCTTTTCAAGCACGTGAAAACGAACCCGGTCGAGAAAGACCTCCAACAGGACTTCCATTCCTGGAGTCGTTCGCGAGGGATGGCTATTGACGACGAGGTCAAAGGGAAGGGCGGCGGGCGCGCCGACCTTCGTTACACCTATAAGTCGTGTGAGATCGTCATCGAAGTCAAGCAGGAGAGTAATGACGCTTCATTCGAGGCGCTTCTTTCCGGATACGGGAGTCAAGCCAGTCAATATCAGGTGACCAACGCGCGCCTAGGCGTGTTGCTCGTCCTTGACAAGACGCGCCCGGGCAAAGAGCCCGAACATATTGAGTTTATATATAAGCCCATGATCCTCACCAGGGGGGCCTCTGATTACGGCATCCTAGTCGTCAAGGTCGCTGCATTACGCCCGAGACCCTCCGAAGCGTCACGGTGATTTATCTAAGCATTGAAGGAGTTTCCGGACTTTTTCTGCTACGGATGGAGCTTATGCGCACTTGGCGGCCTAGCGCCATTGCAAACGTAATGTCTGCTTTGAGGCAAGCGCGAAGGCGACCTAGACGTCCAAAATGAGGGCGCCTTGCCGCCATCCTCGTCTGGATTGGAAACGACGCTGTGGCGCGCATCGTCTACGAACCGACAGGAGCCTATCACAAGGCGTTCGAGCGGTTCATGACGGCGCACGGTCTACCGCTCTCAAAGGTCAACCCACGCCTTGCCAGGCGGTTTGCCGAAGCGGCGGGAAGGCTTGCCAAGACGGACCGGATCGATGCTGAACTCCTGGCCCGGTTCGGCGCGCTGCTTGAGCCGCGCATGCTTCAGGCAAATTCCGATATTCTCAATGATCTGAAGGAATTGCATGTTGTGCGGCTTGCCCTCGTGAAGGACAGGACGGCCGCCAAAAACCGGCAGAAGACTATAACCCAACGTCTGCTCAGGAAACAGAACGAGGCTCGGCTCAAGCAGATCGAAGAACAACTGGAAGCCGTTGACGGGGCGATCAGGGCACTGATCGACAAGGATGCCGCCCTCAGAGTGTTGATTGCCAGTGCAGCAATTAAAACTATTAAGGGAGCCGAAAAATCTCGATCTACCGTTTTTGTGCTGCTACGCTAAATTGAATAATTTTGGGGAAATCATGCGGCAAGTAGCGATCGATCTCTATTCAGGCTGCGGCGGAATGTCGGCAGGAGCGGCGGCGGCCATTCCGGATCTCGAAGTCAGATGGGCGCTCGATATAAACAGTCAGGCGACCGAGACGTTCAAGGCGGCCCACCCGGAGGCAGTCGTCGACTGCAGGGACGTGTCGGAAGTGTCAGCGCCAGACATCATCAGGCGCTCAGGCATAGACAAGATCGACTGGTTCTTCGCCGGGCCGACCTGCCAGGCCGTCAGTACGATGGGGATCTTTCATCTGGACGATCCGAGGAATGCGCTGTTCGTGCATTTCATCCGACTTCTTGACGGCTTCACCATTGCGGGCTGCCGCCCGGCGAACATCGTGATGGAAAACGTCCCTGGCGTCGTGTACGGCCGCAATCTCGTGATCGTGAAGGAGCTGTTCAGGCTCTTCCGTGACCGCGGATACAATGTCTTCGCCGATGTCGTGAACATGGCCGACCATGGACTTCCACAGCTTCGCAACCGCTTCATCCTCGTTGCGACCGACAGGAGCATTCCTCCCACCTTTCCAAAGCCGACGCACGGTCTGGACGGTGAAGGCGGCCTTTGTCCCTATGTAAGCGTCGCCGAAGCCATCGGCGATCTCTTCGGGGAACGACCTTCGGGCGTGGCCCGGTGCTCGAATGCGGTCATGGAGACGGAATTTCACAAGTTCGTCGCCGACACGGCCGGACACGTGGCCAACCATCACTGCCCCAATCTCTCGGAAATAAACCGGAGGAGAGTATCGACCGTCCCGCAGGGCGGCTGCTGGAAGGACATTCCTCCAGAACTGCTCCCAGAGAGGTTCCGTCGCGTCAGGCTGACAGACTATGCGACGCTCTACGGGCGTCTACACGAAGACAGTCCCGCCTACACGATTTCCGCTGGCTTCTCCAACGTGACGTCGGGATGCTTCACTCATCCGATCCATGACCGTCCCCTGACCGTCAGAGAGGGGGCGCGGCTTCAGGGCTTCCGAGACAGCTTCGAGTTCTTCGGATCGAAGCATGCGCAATACAGGCAGGTCGGCAACGCCGTGCCGCCGTTCTTCATGCGGAAGCTGGTCGAACACATCTCATCCGGCAAGGATGGCGTTCAGGCGCGGATCACGGCGGAAGTCATGGAACGCGGAGCCAAGCTGCCTCCCATGGTGCGAAGATTCATGGGAAGGAAGAATGATTCCGAGCGGTCGATCGGCGGATACGGCGGTGGAACGTACTGGCCTGCAGGATGGGGCGAGCCTATCGCAGCCGACCAGATCGCCGCGAACGGCTACAGGCTTGCAGACACGCCAGTCAGATATCGACGCAGGGACGAGTGGCGAGCTGCGCGGGACAGTTTTCGGAATCATGACCTTTCTGCGCTTTTCGAAACCTCGGTGCCGCCGCCGCTTGAAGACGGCGCGTACAGGTTCGCACTTGCCCGCAGCGGCAATCTCGATGCGATAGACAGCGCGGTAGTCCGAATGCTCGGCTGCATCTCGCGAATGAAAAGAAGTCTTCTCGTGCATTCCGACGTGCGCTACCTGCGCTCCCGGATAGGTCTCCTTCATGCAGGTCTGTCCGACGCCGGAGCGTCCAACCTTCCTGACGTGGAGATTGACGAAGAAGGGCATGTCCGGATCGGCAATGCAAAGTCCGGCCGCCTGGTTCCGGCGCAGCTCTTCTTCGATGACCCTGCGGCAGATGCGGTGGAGGGCGAGCCTGGCCTCGTCCTCATGATGACGCCACTTCAGGGCTTGCCTGCCGGAGGTGCGGAACGGAGGAAGACGCCTCGATAGTCTACAATTTCCGTACGCCTATGCACGGTTGTGAGGTTGAAGGGGGGAGGCAATGAAGGGAGTGAAGGGTGATCTGGACGACGTGCTGCTTGAGCGGTATTTCATCGCGCCCGGAAACGCGAGAAAGATCGGAAGCATCCACGTCGATGACGAGGATCTCAAGCGGATCTTCAGGACGGAAGACCTCGATAGCGCCATAGAGGCGTTCAAGCTGAGCCTGCCGGGCGGCAATCTGCTCAAGGACTACCTGACCGGCGACATTTCACTGTCTGAAGTCGAAGGCCGCACGCCTCGATACGTGCGCATCCTTCTCTTTCTCTGCTGGATGCAGACGTCCAAGACTCGGCAGGGCACCGAAGGGCAGGCGGGAGAACGAAACTTCCGAAGGATGCTCGTCTCGCAGTTGGGAGATCGTGTCTCTGGAGCCTCTATGAATGGGCTTGATAGGATGTGGGAGCATCTCAAGGCCTACCTCGCGCGCAACTACGAGGTCGAACTCGATCTGCCGGAGAAGGACAGCTACGTTCTGATCGGACGAACGCTGAAGCTGGCCTTTCCTACATGGCGTGCCAGGAATGCGCTGCGCAAGATCAGGGACAGCATGCCTGAGCATCTGCTCATGGATCCGCGGCACGTCGCAAACATCATAAGGGCATCCAGCCATGAACTGGGCAGTTCAGCCCACTCCCTCGAATACAATTTCAGGTATTTCGACCAGATCCAGCTTCATGGCGGCGTGGAATATCGCGACACGCCGTTCTGGCGTGCGTGGTACGACGTCGTGGCGCTCATCAAGAAGCTGGAGTCTCTCGAAATCAGGGAGGAGGAATACGGAGAGCATGCGCTCTATCGTGTCAGTCCGCTGGGAGACAGGGTCAGGATTCCAAAGCCGGACGCTGCCTTCGAGTACATTCCTCGAGACCTGAAGAACGCGCTTCGGTCGGGAAAGGTCCTTCTGGAGGACGTCGGGTTCGGTTGCTTCAAGGTGCTTGCGGCGAGAAAAGGCAGGCATGCGGCGTGGATGGTCGTCAGACGGATGCTCTCCGAAATTCCGGACGGAGTCGTCAAATCCGTCAGCGCAGTGACGTCGGAGTGGTATCTCGTCACGCTGAAGTCCGGCGCTTCGGAAGCGCATCAGGCTGCAGGCGAAGCCAGGTTCGGATGGCATGGCGGCATACGCGTCGGGACGGCGGCATATCTGGGCAGAGGTCAGTTTGCGCCGCACCTCTGCTTCGAGGCCGGCCGCGTTCCGACGGTTCTTTTCGACGGCCGCCCGATGGCGATGAAGGTAGACGGCACGGTGCTTTCATTTCCTTCTGGTCAGTATTCGGGAACTGCGAAGGCGAAGATGTCGGCGGGAAGCCATGAAATCAGGCTCGTTCCCTGCGCCAACGACATTCCGGAGATCATGCGGCAGCCTTTCGATCCGGAACGGCATATCAGCGAGGACGAGTTCTATGCTGGCACGTCACCGGAGCCGGAGGCCGCTGTCGACCGTTGGAATGGCGAAAGGCATGATTCGTGCGAGGAAATGGTCTCCATAGGAGAGGCTCTCTATGCGCGCGCCGCGCGGACGCTGCCGCTTCGGGACGCCTTCGAGATCGTCGGCAGGGGAATGTCCGGCATGGACGATCATCCTTCACCATGGGAAGTGATCAGGATATTCGTGGATGCGGGCTGGTTCGACGGCGCGCTCTTGAGGAACTTTCCATCCAGAGTGCTCGTCATGCGTCAGCTTGGCGTCGAGCTGCTGGGCGGCCTCGAAGTCAGGATGTCCGGGCCGACCACCGTCATGCTTTCGAAGCGGATCATGGCCACCGCCGCGAAATCCGGAGCGAAGGTCCAGGTCCTGGGCGGCGTGTCCGAGTGGAGCCTTCCGAGGATCGTCGTCAGAGCTGAATCGGAAACGATGCGTCAGGATTTCATCAGGCGGATCGGCGTTCCGGCGGTCGTTCATCGCCGCCGGGCGGAGCCTGTCGGAGACCAGGGGTGGCCCTCGGTTCACGGCTACCACGTGATGGACCGCCTGGATGAAGCCCGAGGCTACTTCAATGCGCCGAAAGGCGAAGCCGACGGCCTCTTCAGGATGGAGAGGGGAACCGAGCGCAATCCGAACATCTACAATTCGATCGTGCCGGGCAAGCCTGAAAGGGCCTATCAGTCGCCTTCGATCGCGATGCTCTTCCATCAGGTCAGAAGCGGCGGCCGACCGCCATTCGGCTTCGAAGACGGCGTGATCACGCCGACGGGCAGGCGGATCCATCTTCCTTCGTCCTGGGCGCGCTGGCTGGCGGACGTGACGCTTGCAAATCCTGGCATGATCCGCTCGGGAAGCGAATGGAGATACGCATATCCGGCGACCGAGGCGGGGGCTTCGGCGGTGGCAGATCTCGTGCCTGTCAGGCTTGGGAAATGCGAGGACGACGAGTGGGTGGAGATGTTTTTGAAGTCCGCATCACGAAGAGGCCGAGCGATATTTGCGCCGACGTCGGCGTGCGTCCGTTCGGGGAGAACCGTAATCGAGAAGAGTTTTGAATGACGTTGCATCATAAAGGCAAAATCTATCGCGTAAGAGAGACGTCGGGCACGGACACGGTTCTGCTCACCGAGCTGCGCATCGAAGACGGCCGGCCGACCGGCGGGCCTCTGAAGGAAGCGAGAAACGACCGCATGTGGCTTGCGGGGGTCGACTCCTATTGGATGGTCCTCAATGAAAAGCTGGAGCCGAAGGCCGGGAAGAAGCGCGGTGCGTCAAGACCTCCCGTCATGCCGGCGGCCGAGACCGCCGTGGGCATCCTGCAGAAGGCGCGGCAGTCTGGCGGCGGCATGGATCTTTCCGGTCTGAACGGTTCCGCGCCGGAAACGATTTCGTTCAGTCAGTGTGCCCAGCTATCCGTCGGATACAGCCTCTACACGTCAGGTACTGCGGAGGCTGTTTCAAGATTTCTGCGGGACCGCTCGGTTTCGCTGCCGTCGCGCGCCATGGTCGATGCGATCGAGATCAGGGAGAACGTATGGCTGAAGAGCTGGCTGAGAAAGGGAGAGGCCGGGACGTGCAGGCTTGATCGCAGCGTCGACGTCCGATCTGCGGAAACCTTCTCGATCCCTGATCCGTCGACGGCGGTTGTCCTGCCTTCCGGGCTTGTTCTGTTTCAGCCCGGCATGCAATGGGAGGGGCCGTTCAGAACGGACCTGCGCAGCGACGACGAGGTGCTTCGGTCGGTGGAGAAATGGGCCGACCGTCTTCAGGCCACCCTGGGCGAGGATCATCCATCCGTAGAGAATCTCGGCGCGCTCATCCGTCAGGTGGAACGGCGTACGGCTTCCAACGACGATCTGCGGGATCTCGAAGCCGTTGCAGGAATCCTCGCCGCGAGACCAGCCATTAGGGAGATTGCTCCGAAGCTCCTGTCGGAAACGCCGGAGTGGAAGGCGGTGTCGGACGAGATGAGAGCCGCCGAGCTCGAACGGATGAAGGCGGAGGTTGAAGCGAAGGCAGGAGAAGAGACTTCCCGACTCGAGGAAGAGCTTGCGCGGAAGCGTGCCGAACTAGCGGACATGGAGCTCAGGATCGCCCAGGCGGCCCACCGGGAAAGCGTTCTCAAGGCGGAAAGCGAAGCCATTCACAAGGACATCGAGGGGATGATCGAGCGCGCGGCGCGCACCGTTGCGGTCGGAGATGCAGAGAATGCGAGCCTTCTTGCAGACGACATTTCAAGCCTTCGCAGGGAGGTCGACGCCGTCAGGCAGAGGCTGTCGGAAGAGCCTGCCCGCGCTGCGGCCGTTGAAATGTCTGCGGAGCCGCAGCCGACGGATGCGCAGCAGACGAAGCTCGCGTCCGGGGTGGAGCGGGCGGAGCAGGTGGAGAAGCTTGCGGGGGCCATCGGCGTTTCAAAGGAAAGGCTTTCGCTTTTCATGGCTTGGGGGCGTTCATCCTTGCTGCCCGTATTCGTGGGCGAGGGTTCTGCGCGCCGGGTGATCGACGTGGCAAGGGCCGTGGGCGGGGGAGAGGTTCATGCCGTCTTCTGCGATCCGACCAAGATATCGATGGACGACATCAAGCGAAGCGGGAACGGCGAGGGGCTTTCCCATGCGTTGGAGATGGCCCGGCGCTTCCCCGACAGGATCGTCCCGATCGCGTTCTGCAACATCAACAGGGGACCATGTGAGTTCTGGCTGCCTGAGCTGATGGAGCTTCGCAGAGTGGGACACATTCCATCGAACATGGTCTGCTTCGCCAGCGCGTCCACGGACGGCATGCTGGTGTCCGTGCCCCGTTCGGTTCTCGGCTATCTTGTTCCGTTCAAGACCGAGGGCGTTCCCGTCGGCTCGTCTTCAGATCTGGCACGCGATGCGTGGCCGGCCGACATTGCGGTCGATGTCGAGCGCCAACGAGAGGCTCTGCCCCTTCTGACAACCACGGGCGTCGATCCATCGAAACGCCCAGATCTCTTCAGGCTTGCCGCGGAAACAATTTCCGCCGAAATCGGCAAGCCTGGTTTCAAGGTCAGGGATCTCGTCTCCGCTTCGAAAGAGCAGTTCGAATGGCTGACTGCCATCGCGTCCGGCGGCGACCACGATCTCATCAAGGAATTACAGAATACGAGGAAGTAGACATGTTCGATCCCATCGGCGGCTTCAACAGAATGATCGACCAGTTCATGGCCTATCTCGATACGGCATACCGGATCAAGGATCCTGCGGTTGCCCGCATGCGCCGGGATCTCCTGTCGAAGGACGGCGAGCTGGCGCTCGATCCGATATTCGAGGTCGTTCCTCGCTATCAGACGTGGGACCGCGGTCTGGAAGCGCTCCTTGCCGACGAAGAGGGCAGGCTTCGCGGATACACGGCTGACGAAAGGCGCGCATTCGTCGAACTGGCTTTGTCGGGCCTATTTGAACGGGATCGCAGGAAGGCTGGATTCGTCGGTTCGTACAGGCCCTATTCCCATCAGATCGAGATGCTTTTCCGCGGCGTATGCGATGGCACGCCGGGCATCGTGACGTCTGGCACAGGCTCGGGCAAGACGGAGTCGTTCATGCTTCCGATCCTCGCTCATTTGGCCAAGGAGGCCACGAGCTGGCCAGCCCCGCTCCAGCCTCTCGATGACGACTGGCTGGATTCCGGACGGAGCTTCCGGCTGCACCGCCGAAACGAGCATCCCGACCGCCCGAAGGCCGTGAGGGCCATGATCCTCTATCCGCTCAACGCTCTCGTCGAAGACCAGATGGTCCGCCTTCGCAAGGCCGTGGATTCTCCCGAGGCCCGCGCCGTCATGGACAGCTGCTTCAGCGGGAACCGCATTTTCTTCGGACGGTACACGGGGAAGACGCCTGTCACCGGGTTTCAGGAACATCCGCGGCTCGCCGACAGCCCAGCCTGGAAGAAGCGTCGTGACCGCTCGAGAAGCAGTCTGAAAAAGCAGGTCAGCATGTACAGGGACATCCAGCAGAGGCTGGTTCAGGACGGTGCCGATCCCGAGCTGCGCTACGTATTCCCATCAACGGACGGCGGCGAGCTGACATCGCGATGGGACATGCAGGCAACGCCGCCGGACATTCTCGTGACCAACCAGTCGATCCTCAATGCGATACTCGTGCGCGAAGTCGATGATCCAATCCTGTCGCAGACGCGCGAATGGCTGATGGAGAACGAGCAGGCGAGGTTCTATCTCGTCCTCGACGAGCTTCATCTCATCAGAGGTTCGGCAGGTGCTGAAATGGCGGGCCTGCTGAGAATACTCATCGACAGGCTCGGTCTGACGGATCCGCGGCATGCGCACAAGCTCCGCATCCTCTCGTCTTCTGCGTCTCTTCCGATGGATCCGGAAAACGCCGAGGCAAGCTTAAAGTATCTGATCAACATGTTCGGTGCCGCCGGCACGGCAGGGTCGGCCGATCCGACTTCCGTCTGGAAGACGAGCGTCGTCACCGGGACGCCCGTGCGCGTGGAAGCGCCATCCGAAAAACCGACTGCGGACAGCCTGATCGAACTGTCGCGCGCGCTTCAGGATCAGGACTATGCGAAATCTGCCTCGCATCTGCGAGCCTGCCTGCTGAAGGCTGGCCGATCGATGCCGGGCACTGCGCCGCTGTCGGACGCTGCGGTGCTTCTCAAAGCCACGGAGGTCGCAGCGGGCATGCTCGACTTCGTCATGCAGGACGCATCCTCGGCAGGCGGTCGGAAGCCGTTGTCGTCACGCGACATCGCCGAAGCGCTCTACGGCCGCCGCGACGCGGAGATCTCCAGGGGGCTGCTTGCGCTGCGCGCCATTCCGGACTTTCCCGACGTCATCATCGATGCCTCCATCCGTCCTGACCGCGCGGCGGTCGCGGGTCTTCCGGGGTTCCGCATGCATTGCTTCGTGAGAAACGTCGAAGGCATGTTCGCTTCGGTCGGCATCGATGCGAACGGGAAGCTCTTGTGGGGCGAGCCGACGATAGAACGCGGGCAGGACCACGAAGCAGCGGAAGGCGACGCAATCCCGAGCAGGCTCTTCGAAATGCTCTACTGCGAAGCCTGCGGAGACCTCTATCTCGGTGGAAAGCGCGGAGACACCCAGCGGGGTTCGTCGCGGCGCGTGTCGCTTCTTCCGGCTCCCCAGGAACTTGAAAAGCTTCCTGAAAGTTCCGGCTCACTCAGGTTCGAAGACGCCAACTTCGGGGAGTTCGCGCTGTTCTGGCCGGGCACCTCGGAACCGGAAACGGAGATAAAGGCAGGGTCGCCGTACCGATGGCTTCCGGCCTTCCTGAACCCGACGACCGGGATCGTGGAGGAGATCCGGCAGGAGGGCAGCGTGCCGGGATACCTGCTTCACTGGAACGGCCAGACCGACTTCCATCGCAGAACGACCGAGGACGACGGAACCGCGGTGCCATACTGCTGTGCGAAATGCGGAACCGACTATTCGGGACGCTTCCGGGCGCAGAACTCAACCCGGCGCGACGGCCGCAAGTCGCCTATCCGAAGCTTCAGGACTGGCTTCGGGAAGACCTCCCAGCTTCTGGCCACCGAACTGGTCGCGTCATTGAAGGCTCAGAATGGAGACGGGAAGCTGGTCGCCTTCTCCGACAGCCGCGAGGACGCCGCCAATCTTGCTCTCGACGTCGAAGTGCAGCATCAGCGGGATCTGCGCCGCGAGATACTCATGAGCGCCGCGAAATCTCTGGCGCGAAGCAGCGGGTTCTCCACTGAAGACGAACGTCGGATGAAAGACCTTACCGACCGCATCATGCCGCTGATGATGAGCGGCAGGACGGCCGAAGCGGCGGATGACATCGAAATGCTGACGAGCCTTGAGAAGCGAAAGAATGCGAAGGGGCATCCGCCGAGCGTTCCGCTTTCCGATCTGTTCGAGTTCGACCGCGGTGCGAGAGGTGGCAAGGTGCGGCCGATCCTCTCAGAGCTGCTGAAGCTTGGATCGACGCCGATCGAGGGGGCGGACACCTACAAGACGCGCATGAAAGGGCGGCCGTGGTATTCCTTCTTCGAGAAGGACGCCCAGGGTGACATCGAGTGGAAGCAGGACGACACAAACGAGAATATCGGGCTGCAGGCAGATGCGCGCCGCCGCGTGCATACCGAACAGCCCCCGGAGGCGACCGATCTCCTGTTCAGCAAGACCTATTTTGCTCTGGAGGAGACCGGGCTTGGGTGGCCGAGCTTCTACGGACCGGAAGAATATACGCTGGAAAAATCCAGACACGATGCATGGCTGCGCATCTTTGCGGATGCATACCGGATAACGCCGAACCAGTTTCAGAACGAGGCCAACAAGGACTGGAACGACGTACACGACATGCTCGGCAGGGGTACGAACAGGCTGAGACGCCTTCTCGAAACGATCTTCGGGAGTGCCGTCGAGACGGAGTGCGGCGCCTTCCTGAACCTGCTGCGCACGTCTCTGAGCCAGCTCCGCAACGACGGCTCTATCGACGTGACAAGGCTCCATTTCAGAACGGCGGACGAAGACGGAAGGGCATGGCGCTGCGACAGGTGCGGCCGCGTCCATCTTCATGCGGGCTTCGGCAAGTGCACGCGGTGCGGAGCCGATCTGATAGATGATGGAAAGATGACAGCCGGTCTCATAGCCGAGAACAACTTCCTCGGACGGCGGGTGATGCGTTCCCTGGATAACAAGGAACCTCATTTCCGGCTGAAATGCGAGGAGCTGACGGGTCAGACCAAGGATCCCGCCCTTCGGCTGCAGCAGTTCAAGGGCGTCTTTGTCAGGAAAGACCGGGAGAGCGACGAAGAGTTCGCCTCCCGGCAGCTCTTCGATGCAGCCGACCTGCTGTCCGTCACGACGACCATGGAGGTCGGCGTCGACATCGGATCGCTTCAGGCTGTCTACCAAGGAAACATGCCGCCACAGCGCTTCAACTACCAGCAGCGCGTCGGCCGCGCGGGGCGAAGGGGGCAGGCCTTCTCGACGGTCATGACCGTCTGCCGGAGCAAGAGCCACGATATACATTACTTCCACAATCCGCTGGAGATCACCGGTTCGGCTCCGCCGCCTCCGTTCATTACGACCGGGCTGCCGGACATTCCTTCGCGCCTGCTTCGCAAGTTCTGGCTCGTGGAGGCCTTTAGGCTCCTGCGCGAGGCGCATGAGGACGACTGGGCGGGCGACGCTCTCGTTCCGGGAGACATCCATGGGGAGTTTCTCTACTGCAGCGAATACTTCCGTCAGGACAAGTCGTGGAGATCCGAACTCGAGGAGGCGCTGAGGAGGACAGAGCCGCGGCGTGACCAGCTTGCTGAAATACTGGCCGCCGCTTCGGAATGCAGTCGGGAAGCGATACTGAACGAGGTGTCCGTGCCGACGGTTCTAGCGCAGATCGATGGCCTGGAAGATGAATTCGGGCTCCTCGACATCGGACTGGCGGCCGCCCTTGCCGAACGAGGCCTCGTGCCGCTTTACGGCATGCCGACGCGATCGAGAAATCTCTATGTGGGCCTCAACCTCGGAGCAGACAGGGAGACTGAGTGGGACACCATCGACCGCGATCAGGACATGGCCATCTTCGACTTCGCGCCGGGAAGCGTCAGGACGCGCGAGAAGCTCAAGCACCTGTGTGTCGGTTTCACAGGATCCCTCAAGGCGCCGGATCCCTACAAAGACGATCTTTCGCTTCCGCAGACGCCGTTCAACGACTGGCGAAAGGACGACTTCTCCCTTTGGTTCTGTTCGTCATGCGGTGCATGGACCAAGGGAACGGAACATACGCTCAAATGCGGATCGTGCGATGCGGATCTGACCAACACACCGATCCGCTGCATCACGCCCGCCGCGTATCGGACGGATTTCAGGCCTGCTGAAGAGGCTGTCGGATCGAAGGTGGGGCAGCGCATAACGCTTGCCAGCCTTGGAAAGGTCGATGAGCACCGCACCGACAGGAACATCGAGGTCAAGTTCGCAGACCGCTCGGAAGTTTTCCTCGTCAATCCGGGGGAGAGAACCGAAGACGGTTTCAGCGGATACGTGGTTCAGGAGGTGACCGACGTCGACGCAAGGGATTTGAAATGGATGCGAGGGGCTCCGACGCTCAGGCTGGCCAATCAGGCCGTGGCGAGCGACGTCGTCAATGAGGATGGAAGCCGCTGGCGCGGCGACGGCACCGAAATCAGCGCGTGGCTTGCGTCTCCCAAGATCACTAATTCTCTCCAGATCGCTCCTCTGAAGACGAACCCGAGGCTGAGGCTTGCCGACATGGACGTCGGCCTTTCGATCCAGCGCAGAGATGCGGACAAGACAAGCGTCAGGGCTGCGGCGATAACGGCGACGGAGATCCTGATGCAGCGGGCGGCTCTCGAGCTGGACATCGCTCCGGAGGAGTTCGACTCGCTTGCTCCGAACGTCGTCACGATGTCGGATGGCAGGCATGTTCCACACCTTCAGATCTCCGACGCACTGCCCAACGGTTCCGGCTTCTGCCGTCATCTGCTGAGCAGCAGCCGGATCCCGGTGTTCAAGCTCCTGGACAGTATTCTGGACGATCCGCAGGCCTGGCCGCGCAAGACCCTGTCCGAGAAGGAGCACATGGGACGGTGTGGCTCGTCGTGCTACAGGTGCCTGCAGAAATACAACAACAGAAACCTGCACGGTCTTCTCGACTGGCGTCTCGGCCTTTCATACCTCAGGGCGATGTCCGATCCCGGTCACGACTGTGGAATGGACGGAAACTGGAGCGGGAGGTTCGAGCTTGCAGACTGGCCTGAGGCTGCCATGCGCCTTGCCCGGCAGACGACGACGTTCATTCCCGGCAACACGGTCACGACGCTTCAAGGTTGGCCGGACATTCCGGTCTTCTCTCTGGACGATGCCAGGAGACGGTGGGCCGTCGTCGTGCATTCGCTCTGGAACCGGGACGAGACGAGGAGGGTTCTGAGAATCGATCCAGGATACGTTCTCATCGATGCATTCGAGCTGGCACGTCGTCCGCTGCAGGTCATTCAAAGGGCACGTCATTAAATGGCGGCCGTTCACTTGACCTTGCAGGATTCAAGGGCCGCTACGACGAGATCTGGTCGGAGAACTGCCCGGCCTGCAAATGCCGAGCCTTCATGGCCGGCGAGCAAACCGGTGAAGACATCAGCGAGGAGCGCGATGAGCATGCGATCTCGGAAGTCGTTGACCCGCGAGTTCGTCGGTGAAGAGTTTCGCTGCCCGACATGCGATTTGACGCTGATGGGAAGCGACGAAATCGACGCCCTTGGGCTGAACTACATCCATGAGGACCAACAAGAGCGTGAAATGGACTACGGGAATGACTGATTGCAAATGTGGACGGACGTAACGGTGCAGGACCTATAACCGCGACGGGCGAGAGGATCGATTGGCATTTAAACCAACAAAGAATGGGAGAATAGGGTGAGTATGCAATGGCTGTTGGCGCGAGCACCAGGATTCCAAGTGCTGCCCGAGGACGACCGCGCCGCCATCTTCAACTTCACCTTTCTGTGGAGCCTGTTCGAGGCCCAGGTGATGGGCAATTTTGCCCGCGCCGACCGGATTTGCGCGAAGGCCGACGAGTGGCGCGACGCGGACATGCTCGACGCCGACCAGCATGATAAAGAGTTAGCCTATTTCCGGCAGCGCTACTTCGCCAACGGGGAATTCACTCATCACTTCGACCACCTACATCTGCGCCCCACCGATCAGCCCCATATCGTCAGATCGGTCTTGGACGGGCGCAACAACGCCCCTTGAGAACGGTTGCTGACAGTGCTGATCATTGTGTGGCGCTTTCGCAACAACCTGTTCCACGGCGAGAAGTGGGCGTATCAGCTCCAGGGCCAGCTCTCGAATTTCACCCATGCCAATGCCGTGTTGATGCGGCTCCTCGAACGACATGGGCAGTTGGCAGCCTGACGGCTTTAGGGACTGAACTTTCATTAGAATGGTTTGTCCGCATAGATGCTGACGCTCGTCAATCCGCGCTTGGCTACACCATCAGCAATGTCGGCTTTTTGAAAGTCATGAGTTTCAATTGAACGACCGAAATGGCGGCGCCTTGCGGACGGACAGAAACGGGAACGATAGCCGCCACTGAAAGAGCCGCTCCTCGGTCCATCGAATAGGATTGCGTCGCTCGCGGGCGTCGCGTTTACGTGCCGCAGAAGGTTCGATAGGCCGCCTCGGGCACCGGCGGAAGGCCCGCATAATCGGCGAATTCCGCCTTATCCTCGAAGGGCGTGGCCAGTGCTTCGTTCAGGCGTTCGAAGGGTGCCAGGTCGCCGGCCATAGCAGCGGCAAGCGCTTCCTCAACGAGGTGGTTGCGCGGAACGATCGCCGGGTTCACCGCATCCATCGCAACGCGGCGTTCACCTGGCTCTCCCGGTTCGGCCGCGAGGCGCTGACGCCAGCGCTCCGCCCAGCCGTCATAGGCGGCTGGATCGGCAAAGAGTCCGCGCAGCGACCCGTCAGCCTGCTCGCTTTCCGCCGCTTCTCCGAGATTTCGGAAGGTCACTGTGAAGTCCGCATTCTGCTGTGCCATGCGCCCAAGAAGATCCTCGATCAACGCGGCGTCTCCCTCCTGAGGCGTCTGCAAACCGATCTTCGCGCAGAAGCCGTCGATATAAGCGGTGTTGAAGGCGTTCGCAAAGCCGGAGAGGACCTCCTGCGCGGCTTCAATGGCTTTGTTTTCGTCCGGATCGAGATGAGGAAGCAGACATTCCGCCAGACGGGCGAGGTTCCAGTGCACGATGCCGGGCTGGTTGGCGTAGGCATAACGCCCGTTCCGGTCGATCGAGGAGAAGACGGTCGCGGGATCGTAGACGTCGAGG
>MDTD01007803.1_pt1 | contig 21949 bp, 24 predicted proteins | sample 811221 | NCBI WGS metagenome assembly MDTD01 (sample SAMN05326646, study PRJNA326480) | marine metagenome | isolation source: seawater | place: Pacific Ocean: South West | collected 2011 | reverse complement strand
TGAATAAAATTACAAAATCTAAAAAGCTAAGACTTTTAAGAAAGTCATCAATCTTAAAGAGAAAGGTTTTCATCAGTTTCATAAGGCTAAATTATCACTTTTGATATCTTTTTTCTAACTCTTCGTAAGCTTCTTGAATTTCAATAAATTTTTCTTTGGCTTTTTCAATAAACTCTTCTGGAAGTCCTTTGCCAATTAGGGTATCCGGATGAAACTCTTTTCTTTTTTTTAAATAAGCTTTTTTTATTTCATTGAAATTAGCATTTTCATTTACCCCTAAAGTTTTGAAGTAATCATTTGTTTTATCTACAAATTTTTCATAAAGAGACTTATAAACCTTTTCATCAAACCTAAAAATTCTTGGAATTTTTTTTAGAAGTGCGTCTTCGTTAGGATGCAAAATGCCATCAGCAAGAGCCAGTTCAAAAAGCATTTCATAAAAAACTAATAGTGAGTTCGGGCTTGAAGATAGAACCTGATAAAGATTAGAAGCATAAGCTTCAAAACTTACGTTATCGTCTTTTGCCTTTTGAAAAATGTTAATTGCAAAATGCCTATGCTCCTTATTCAGATTTAACTTACTGGAAATGATTTCTTCTATTTTTTTTATCTCAGCTTCATCAACTCTTCCATCAGCTTTGGCTATTTTTGCAAGACAAGCAAATAAAGCCGCAAAAAAGGCGACTTGTTGATCAAAATTGTTAGGTCTTTTTCTTTTTGATCTTGCAGACAAATTAGAGCCAATTACGCTTCCTACTAAAGCTCCAATTGGCCCCAAAACTACAAACCCAAGAAGACCGCCAGTAATTCCGCCCCAAATACTCATAATTTAAGTGTTTTAATTTTAATTTTTTTTTGGTTCAATGTACTTTTAAAAAGGGAGATGAACAAGTGTCAGAAAAAAGTTTACCAGCAGTTAGTTATTTAAAAATTCCTGACGATGGAGATCCTTATCTAGAGGGTCACAAATGTGGAGATTGTGGAGCAGTTTTTCTCGGTGAAAGATCTGTTTGTTCCAAATGTTTTGCCAGAGAAAAAATGTCAGCTGTAAAGCTCAATGAAACGGGAGTTTTACATTCTTTTTCAGTAGTTTACAGGTCTTTTCCAGGTATTGATGTTCCATATATTTCTGCAATTGTTGATTTAGATGGCGGCGGAACTGTGAAGGGAAATCTTATCAATATTGAACCTGATCCAGAAAAAATAGATTTTGGTATGAAAGTTAAATTGACGTATCAGGATGCTTTAGGAAGAAAAGACAAAGAAGGAAACTCCTACTTGAGTTATTTCTTCGAACCAGCATAAAATATACATAAAAGGAGAAATTATGAGTGATGTTTACGTATTAGGGGTCGACATGATCAAGTTCGGAAGGTTTCCAGACAGGACAGTTCCAAATATTGGAGCTGAAGCAGCATTGATGGCTTTAGACGATGCCGGTTTAACTATTAAGGATATGCAGGCTATGTATTGCGGAAACCTTGGTCAGGCAAATGCTATGGTTGGACAAAGAATTCTTCAAGAGATAGGTCAAACAGGTATCCCAGTAGTAAATTGTGCAAATGCATGTGCAACTGGTGCTACGGCTTTTAGAGAAGCATGGATGTCAATAAAAGCAGGAATTTATGATGTTGTACTTGCAGTAGGAGTTGAGCAAATGGGTAAAGGTCTTTTAGGTGGCGCTGGAGGTGGAGATGGTATTCCTAAAGAGGGTCTTTTAGGCTCCGGAACTATGCCTTGTGTGTTCGCTGAAGCCGGAATGGAGCACTCGAAAGACCATGGAACTACTTTTGAGCAATTTGCAAAGATTTCAGTTAAAAATCATCATCATTCGACAATGAATCCCAAGGCAATGTATCAAATTGAAACACCTCTGGATGTTGTTATGAACGCTGAAATGATTTCTTATCCGAATACAAAACTTATGTGTTCTGTAAATGTCGATGGATCAGCTGCTGCAGTTCTTGTTTCAGAAAAAAAAGCTAAAGAACTCGGTATGACTCGAGCAGTTAAAGTTAGAGCTTCAGCTTTGGCAAGTGATCCTTACACTGATAGAGATTTGGTCATGCCTGATGTTAATGCTTGTACTAGATTGGCTGCTGAACAAGCTTATGAAATGGCTGGTGTTGGTCCTGAAGATATTAATCTTGTTGAGCTTCATGATTGTTTTGCAACTGCAGAAATGCTTCACTACGAGAATCTTGGTCTTTGTAAAGATGGAGAAGCAGGAAAAATGATTGATGAAGGACATGTTGAACTTGGTGGCAAAGTACCTGTAAATGTTTCAGGAGGGCTTTTGTCTAAAGGACACCCTCTCGGTGCAACAGGTATAGCTAATATCTATGAAGTCTGTACTCACCTTAGAGGAGAAGCAGGAGAAAGACAAGTTGAGGGTGCTAGGCTTGGGATGACTCATGTGATTGGCCTTGGAACTGCTTGCGGAATTCATATTTTAGAAAAAGTTTAAGTTCGTGATCATTGGCGTAACAGGAGATACGCATAATAATCTTAAAAATATAAAAACTATCTGTAGTATTTTCAATGAAAATGCTACAGATTTAGTTCTTCATACGGGAGACATCTCATTAGCTAAATCCTTGCTTGCCTTTAAGCATCTCAACTGCCCGCTCATTGCGGTACTTGGAAATAATGATATCGAAGAGAGAACAAGTCTTGAAGAAGCTGCTACTAATTTTGATTGTAAAATTTTTGAAGAACCTTATTTCATGAATATTAACAAAAAAAAATTTGCAGTCATGCATCATCCTGAGCTTATAAGCGAAGAAATTACTAAAACTACTGATTTTATTGTACATGGTCATACTCACAGATATAGATTAGAAAAAGTTGGAAATTGTATGATCTTTAATCCAGGTGAATGCGCGGGGATGATGAAAGGAAAGAATAAAATAGGAATCGTCAATCTCGATAATTTAGAACCTGTTGTTATCTCTTTCTAATTTTAATGAAATAAAAAATTAAGGAAGCAATCAAACCCAAAATTATTGATAAAATTAAAGGTCTTAACAACCTAAAGAAACCGTTACTCTCTGTTATAGAAAACTCTAAAATAAGAATACTTAAAATAGGAGCAACTTCTAAGCTTCCAGGTTCTATAAACCAAAAAGAACTTAAAGCACTGAAAATAAAAAAAAATAAAAAAACCCTAAAAAAGTTATTTTTTACAAAAAAAATTGCTAGGAAGGATATAGCTAGATTTAATGAAATATAAGTTATCCAAAAAAGCATTCAAAAAATCGACTTTATAAAATCTTTAACTAATTGAGTATCGCCTAAAACTTTAAAAATTTTTTTTTCTAAAAGATCATCTTTTGAAATTTTTGATAATCTTATCAAATCTTTAGAATTAAAAATAAAACTAGGTGGTAAATTCATTTCCATCGCCTTATTTTCTCTCCAGATAAATATTTTTTTTTGAAACGAGTTTAATTTCTTTGATTCCCTGTTGAGTCTTGACTCTAATAGATTTACCTCTCCTTTCATAGATTCTTTATGAGACTCAGCAAGAACATTATTAAACAAATCTTTTTCTTTCAATCTTTTTTTTTGTCTAAAGAAAATATCAAACATATATTTTACGTCATCAACAGCATAGTTGATTTGATCATGAGTTAAAGGTCTTTTTAACCAGTTGGAATTGGTTTCGCTTTTTTCTAGATTCAATCCTGTATATTTAAATACTAAATACCCATAATTTCTTACTTCATTATTTCTATTGATCACTTTTTCAGCAATTTGTATGTCGAAGACATTTTTCATGCTTGTTTTAAGAGAACTATTAAAAATCGTCGCATCACTCCTGACGGAATGAAATATTTTTAAGACGTTTGAACTTTCTAATATTTCTTTTAAAAAAATCCTTGGTTTTACTTTTAAGTAGTCTATTAAGAAGATAGAGCTTTTAGTAGAAATTTGAATCAATGATAATTTAGGAAAATAAGTCTTTCGCCAGTCAAATTCTGTATCGATACAAATAGCGTCTGTTTTATCTATTTCTTTGTGAAGCAGATCCAAGTCATTGGATTTGTCTATGTAGAAAATTATTTTATTTTTTTTAAAAAATTTCCTTTTAAGCTTTAAAAAAAATTTCATTTTTATCTTTTTTCTTTTAAAAGCGGAACCCACCAATTTTTGTTATCCAAATACCAATTCACAGTTTTTTCTATCCCGGTATCAAAAGATATTTTTGGATTCCATTTAAGTTCTTTTTTCAATTCAGAAGAATCTATCCCATAAGAAACGTCATGTCCTGGCCTATCTTCAACAAATGTTATTAAGTTTGAAAAATTATATTCATTTTTTAATTTCTGACTTTTATTAAGAAAATTACATATTTTTTTAACCACATATAAATTAGTAAGATGATTACCACCTCCAATTAAATATGTGTTCATTTTCTCTCCTTTATTTGCGATGAGCTCTAAAGCACTAACATGATCAGAAACATGCAACCAATCTCTCTTTTGAAGCCCGTCGCCGTAAATTGGTATTTGTTTTTTGTTAATCGCAGAAGAGATAATTGTTGGTATAAACTTTTCAGGATGTTGATATTGGCCGTAATTATTTGAACAATTGGTGATTATATACTCAAGATCAAAAGTTCTTCCCCATGCTCTAACTAAGTGGTCAGAACTTGCCTTAGATGCTGAATATGGAGAGCTGGGACTATAATTAGTCTTTTTAGAAAACAACTTTTTAGATTTTCCTAAGTCACCAAAAACTTCATCGGTAGAAACATGCACAAATAAAAATGTATCTTTTATTTTTTTTAGTTTTCTAGAGCCTTCCAGAAGATTATATGTACCAAGAATATTAGTTTCCATAAATTTTTTTGGACCTTTTATCGATCTATCTACGTGAGTTTCTGCAGCGAGATGCATTAAAATGTCTGGCTTATAATTTAATAAAATTCTCTCTATTTTATTTTTTTCAAGAATAGAGCAATTTATGTGCCTGAGATTTTTCCTAGTTTTTAATTCTTTTAAAGATGACCTGCTTCCAGCATAAGATAAGTTATCTATTATAAGAATTTCGTTTGTTTTTTTGTTTGATAAGTGTCTGCATAAGTTAGAACCTATAAATCCTAGACCGCCTGTAACAAGATATTTCATATTATTACTAAATTAATATGGATGTAGTTTTTTCTAATCTGATAACTATTCATTTATGTTTTTTTTACAAATGGCTATTTAACGAGATTAGATAAATATTCCCCGTATTCTGTCTTATTGAAAATTGATGCTTGTTCTAGAACTTTTTCTGAAGAAACCCAGCCATTATTAAATGCAATCTCTTCCAAGCAAGCAACCTTCAAACCTTGTCGTTTTTGTATTATTTCAATAAATTGACTTGCTTCAATTAAGGAATTGTAGGTGCCTGTATCGAGCCAAGCATAGCCCCTTCCGAGCTGCTCAATATTTAATTTTTTATCTTTCAAATACAGATTATTTATTGAAGATATTTCTAATTCTCCTCTAGAACTTGGCTTTATTGATTTTGCATAATCTATCACTTTGTCATCATAAAAATACAAGCCCGTAATAGCGAGATTTGTAGAGGGATTTTTTGGTTTTTCCTCAATTGACAATATTTCTTTGTTCTTACCTAAATTTAAAACTCCAAAATCTTCTGGATTGGAAACTTGATAGGTAAAAACTGTAGCGCCAGGATTTTTCATGGCATTTTTTAAATTAGATGCCAGATTTTGGCCATAAAAAATGTTGTCTCCCAAAATCAAGCAAACAGATTTTCTATCAATAAATTTCTCTGCGATGATAAAAGCTTCAGCAATTCCTTTTGGTTCTTTCTGTATTGCATAACTTAATTCAATGCCATATGCATTTCCGTTGCCTAACGTCTTTTTAAAAGCATTCTGATCTTTTTCATCCGTTATGATTAGGATGTCTTTTATACCAGCAAGCATCAAAACAGAAAGAGGATAAAAAATCATTGGTTTATCAAAAATTGGTAACAACTGTTTTGAGACTCCCATAGTAATAGGATAAAGTCTTGATCCTTTACCGCCTGCTAGAATAATGCCTTTGTAGTTCATTTTTAGAAAAAATTTAGAATAACATCATTTTGAGAAGCATCTTACTTATTTTGCTTTCTTTGTTGTCAATTTACTCAGTATCAAAAGTTTGTTTGTCTGAATTATCTTCAAGAAACTCATAAACAATTGTTTTAGCCAAACCTTCTTCTAAAGTTACAGGCGGTTTAAAACCCGTTTCTTCAAAAGAGGAATCGAATTGAGTAGTACTCATAAATTTTTTTACGCGAATACTGCTGACTGGAAGATTTTTATTAGTTATTTTCGTAAAGAAGTCAGCTAAATATCCAATCGTTATTCCGATAAAAGCTGGCAATCTTTTACCTACATTTTTTTTGCCAAACAAAATTTTACGAGACTCAGATACTAAAGAATTCATACTAAGATCGGGTTTATCGATATAGTTATAAATATGCAAACCTGGCTTAAATGATAAAGAATGTTCTAAAAATGCAGCTACATTCTCTACATAAGCCATAGATTTAATATTCGATCCATTTCCAAACATGACAAACTTTTTGGAAGCTATTTGCTTAAGAAGATTATAAACATTGCCTCGGTTGCCCTCTCCAAAGATCACTGTAGGCCTTACAATTACGAGAGTCCGGTTTTCTTTGTCTTCTTCTTGCCAATCTTTATAAATCTGCTCAGCTAAATATTTAGTTCGGCCATAATCATTAAAAAAGTTAGGTTTTCCAGATTCATCGGTATCAGCTGGAGCGAATCCATAAATAGCAACAGAACTTGTAAAAATAATTTTATGAACGCCTTGCTTACAGGCTGCCTCACAAACATTTTTTGCGCCTTGAACATTTACATCATCATAGCGACTTGGTGGACGAACATCATCATGATGAATAGCGGCAAGATTAATAATTGCATCAAATCCTTTAATTTTTTCGAGCGAATCAACATTTTCTACATCACAATAAATACTATTTTTTTCTTTATTGGAGAGGTCAATATCGAACTTACTATGAACAATATTTCTCTTTTTGAAGCACGCGCAAACTCGAGTGCCCAGAAAACCAGCGCCTCCAATAACTGCAACTCCTTTATTTGTCATAAAATAAAATCCTGACAATTTTGACTATAAAGATATTTCATTTTTTTTAATTACTAGATTATGAAAAAGGGTTTTAACTTTAAAAAATGCATCTCTGTTTTTAGCAACCAATATATTAATTTCTTGTTAAAGATATTAATGATGGAAAAATCCTACTAAGAATATTTAAAATTAAATTAAAGCAACATTGTAACCTGCTCAATCCATGTTTGCGCTGTACGCGCAACATTCCCATGATAGATTTAAATTTATTTCCGCTTAAACTATTTGGATTTACCGTATACATAAGTAATGGTTGCTTGCTGCCAACCGACACTCCATTGGGTGATAAAATCTCAAGCCACATTAAGTAATCTTCGTGATATATATTTTTATTTAAAATAACAGGTAATTTCTCAGTATCGTAAATCCCACTTGAATTACAGATATAATTTCGATATTTCATCATTTTGTAAGTTACAAACATTGGATATTTACGCATGCCTATAATTTCGCCAGAAACATTCACTAGGTGACAATTCGAATGGCAGACAAAAACATTAAATTGGTTCAGTAACTCAATCTGTACGGAAAGTTTTTCAGCGTACCAATAATCATCTGCATCGCAAAATGCAACATATCGGCCTGAAGCTAGCTTCAGCCCAGTATTCCTAGCTTCAGCTACTCCTTGATTCTCATCCAACACGACTATTTTGACTCGCGGATCGGTAAATTCCTTAGCTATAATTTCAGTATTATCAGTTGGGGCATCGCATACAACTATAAGCTCCAAATTGTTGTATTTTTGATTTAATACACATCTTATGGATTTAGAAATAGTTTTGGAGGAATTATATGCCGGCATAATTACCGTTACTTTATTCATGATAAATAAGGTTTTTTTGTACCACCTCTAATATCCGCATTTACCGCCATATCATAGACGATATCTACATCTTTCATTATTGAAGTAAGAAATTTTAAATCTAAAATATCGTCTTCATAATGCTTATAAGAACTGTTTTTACTTGAATCTTCAAGATATCTTATTACCCCAGTTGATAAGTTATCTAAACCAATGACCTCATAATGTCTGCTTAGCAGCACATCAACCAAATAACTTCCAATAAAGCCTGCTGAACCTGTTACCAATGCTTTCAAAAATACCTCTCTACAAATAAAGTATTTAGTTCTTAAGCAGCTTGTTCCATAATGGAAGAACTTTTTTAAAGGCATATGGATGAGCACTTTTGATACAGTTCTCATAATAACGGTCTTCATTAAACGTCGAAGCAAATTCAATTATCGCTTTGCTCATTGCATCGCTGGTTATATCTTTAATTAAAATGCCATTATAACCCGAAGTTATTATTTCAGCTGGGCCAGTCTCACAATCAAAAGCTAAAACAGGCATTCCAGAAGCTAAGGCATTCACCATAACTAGAGGAAAGCCCTCATAGCGAGAGCTAAGAATAAAAGAGTCGTAATTCTTATATTTGTCCACAAGATCATCGGCAAAACCAGCAAGCTTAACGTTCTCACTAAGTTCTAAACGCATAATTTGATCCTCTAAGTTTTTAAACTGAGTTCCAGAACCGTAGATAGTAAAATTTAATCTAGATCTTAAAGATTTTGGAAGTTTAGCGATCGCATTCAATAATATGTCAAATCCTTTTCTTGACTCAAGGGCACCTGCAGACATAAATCGGATCTGGCCTATATGGCTATCTCGCCTAGAAGGTTTTACTTTTTCACTATACCAATCTTGCATAAATTTTATTTTCAACTTTGGCCAAAAAGACGATAATTTAATTTTCTCATACTTTGTAGGTACGATAACTGTGCAGTTGAAAAAATAAAAAATAAATAATCTTATCCTTGTAACTAAATATCCTTTTGTAAAGAAGGATACGTTTTCCCAGATCAAGACATTTTTAAAAAAAAATGGCAATATGAAGGATGCTCCTGGAGAACATGAAATAAGTTTCGAAGATCTTAAAATAGACCAATTAGCAATGATAAATTTTAAAAGATAAAACGAAGCAAAAAGCCAAAACTTTAATTTTTTAATTAAATCATAATCAGAATTATGTTCGATATTATTTTGTAAAATAGTTACTGGAAAAAGAATTTTTTCCTCAATCTCTCCGAATAAAGAGATAACTTCTATTTCATAAGTCTCATCAGTGTATGACGTTAAACCTGGGATTAACTGATTTAAAAGATCTGTTATGCCTCCACGAGATGATCCTTTTGTATAAACTGAAGAAACAAAAAAGAAGACTCTCATATTACTTTTTCAATAAGCTTTGGAATGAATTGTCTTAGCAACGAGGTATGCCCGCTTTGAGTCTCATCTCGAGAGAACAGATACTGGCAAACAAAAATTATTTTCATAAGTTTTTAAAAATTTTTATTTTAGTTAAATTTGATTCAATTTGAATTTAACAGCAGATATGAAACCAAACAAAATAAAAGAAACTGGACTTAAACAATAAGCGTCAATAAGGGGGAGCAGAAACAAAAAATTTCTTCCTTGGAATCCAGACAACGAAGAAAACAAAAGTCCGTAAATGAGTATTACCAAAAATAAACCCCCAATCTTCAAAAGATAAAATATACCTATTTCAGGATTGACTTGAAAAGCATCATCCTTTTCTATGCCTAAAAGCAACCTAAGCGGATTGTCATATACATCTTTAAATAAAGTCGACGTTCCGTCTAATCTATTAGTATAAGAGGTACAATCGATGCCACACTCAATGACTGAGGTTGTAAATGAACCAAATGCCTGACCCACGGTGAATAAAGAATTTAAATTCCAATAAAAGAATACAAGTAAAACTATGCCAGAATAAACAAATAACGAGAGCTTTATTTTTACCTTACGATAAAATATCAAGTATGCCAAGCCAAGGCCAATACCAAGTAAAATTATCTTAGAGCCAGAAAACAACGCTACTAATAAAGAAGAAATTAAACCTATTTTTGTTTGAACAAAAAAGAAAGCTAAGATCGAAAATTCTCCAAATCCTCTCATTCCAGCTGTAGGTCTCCCTCTGTAATCACCTGATCCTGACCAAATATCAAAATAAAAAAATTGCACTAACATAATCAAAAGACATGTAATAGCTGCAATATTTATAAGTATTGAAAATTCATAATTTTTTATATTTAGAAAGTATGCTCCCACTCCAACTCCAATTATGAATAAGAATGGTTTGAGTGACCAGATTAAACCACTTAAATCAACCACATATGCAGCTTTTGTTAAAATTATTAAAGAAGATAAAAATATTAGTATGTAATAAATTTTTTTTATTTTTACGTTTTTAACAAATGCAGCAGCAACTGCACCAATTATTTTTCCTGGCATTGGCAAAGTGAAAAAAGCCAAGGTTGCTAAGGATTTTTTTATATTTAAATTGGCCATAAGTTTTAAATATAATCGAATAGAAAAACAAAAAACATCTTATCGAAAGCAATATTCTAAAGATCGTCTTCTTAGATACTGAATTTACCCCTAATAATCTTTAAGCAATCGTCATTTTCATATATCTCACCAAGTATAGACCATTCAAAATCAGGAATTTGAGGCATATAACTTTCTTTACTCCTTACTCTCCACTTTGTATAAAGCCTTTCTTGAATATTATTAACTGACTCTACTAAAATAATCCTTCCCCTTGAATTTAAACTACTTATCATATTTTTTATAGCTAATAAAACTTCTTTATCATTAAGTCCGCCTAAAACCATATGACAAAAAATCAGGTCATATTTTAATGCATGATTAAATTGATCTGTTACATTTGTGTAACCTTTACCCCGAGAAAATTTAAGTAATTCTACAGTGGGATCAAATCCTATAATTTCAGCCTTGGGTTCTAAACTTTTAAGAGATGAAAGAAATTTATGATGTCTTCCAATACCACATCCATAATCCAAGATTCTTTTTATGTTACATGATGACATTTCTCTGTTAATAAGTTTACTGTAAAGCTCAGTTTGTTCTTTGTTAGTTTGGAATTTATCTTTATTTAAAGTTCTTGAATCATAAACACTATCTTCACCCATCTCTTTTACTCTAGAAGACCAATCTATGGAGGTCATAAATCCTAATTTGTAGATTACTTTTTTTAATATTTCTTTTATTAGAAAAGTCATTTTCTTAATGTGTCCAACAATGCCAATATCCTAAAAATACAGAACTGAATATTGAATATCTTTAATACTTTAAATACAAATTGCATATAGAAACTTTCAGCTTTCAAGATTTTCAGTTGATTGTAAATTCCAAATCTAACAAAAAATGAATTAGCTAAATGATTGTTTTCTTTTAGAAGCATTTCTACTTGATCGACAATTTTATTAATATTTTTTTTATTTCCGTCTAGAGAATTATAGGATGAAGATAATGAGCTTGCATGCAATCTATATTTAACAAGAGAACTTTTAAAAATTTTAAAGTTAAAATTTCCAGAAACAAAAAAACGCAAAATAGGCCAATCCTCAGCATTTTTTGCATTTGTCTCTTCTAAAGCTGAAAGTATATTTTCGCGACCGGCCATTACTGAAGGTGCGTTTATAGTATTAATATAAAGGTTTGCGGTCTTTAGCCATTTATTCTCATAAAAAAACGGACTCAAACTTTTCCTTTCACCAATAAACTTAGAGCCTTCATCTATCAAACTCATATCAGACAAAATTATTGATGTTTTAGGGTTGTTTGTATTTGCCAAATTAAAATACTTTGATAAAGAATCCAGTTCAAACTCATCGTCTCCAGCAAGCCACTTGACCCATTCATTTTTATGTATTTTTAATATATTTTTAATCGACTCATTTATGCCGAGGTTGGATTCGTTAATATTAAAATTCCAATGTTTAGTTTTGCCTTTGTTCTGCTCTAAGAAATTTTCGATGACCGTAACTGAATTATCAGTTGAACAATCATCATTAATTACAACATCAAAGTGAGTGGTGTCATTTTTTAAAATAGAAAGTAACGTTCGCTTGATAAAAGCTTCGTTATTAAAAACCATGATGAGAAGAGTGATTTTGATATCAATGCCCTCATCTATAAAATTTATTTAATATGTCTAAAACATATCTTGCATCGCTTAATTTCATACCATGCCAAATAGGCAATCGAACCAGGCAATTGGATGCCATTTCGGATACCTCAATACCTTTAGGGAAAACTCCAAAATTTAACCCTGCAGGTGATTTTGCAAGTGATTGATAGTGTGAGGTAAGTTGAACATTATGATTGCCACAAAAATCAAGAAGCTTGTCTCTTTCTAAATTACTAGGAGCCGTCATCCAAAAAGTGTGAGCATTAGCAATATTTTTTTCCTCTGGAATGCTCCAGCCATTTCTGACAAAACTTGAGCTGCTGAGATTCTCAAAATAGATGTTCCATATAAGCCTTCTTTTTGAAGTAATTTCCTCGAGGTCAAATAACTGAGGTCGCAAAAAAGCTGCCTGCGAAAAAGACCCGGCATAACTCGAACCTAAGGTGTGCCAAGTATACTTGTCCACTTCATTTCTTATAAAAGATCTTCTGTTAGTCCCTTTTTCAAAAATGATATCTGAGATATCAACAAAATTTTTATTTTTCAAAAGAAGAGCACCTCCTTCTCCCCCACTCTGGAGATTCTTTGTAGAATGAAAGCTGTAAGTAATAAAATCACCTTGAAAACAATTTTCATTTGAGGAGAATAACCAATTACCTATCGATTGAGCTGCGTCCTGAATCAAAAGGAGATTGTATTTGTCACAAAGCTGGCGCGCATTTTTTGCTCTGTCTGAACAACCTGCATAATCCACCCATACGATGGCTTTGGTCTTTTTTGTTATAAGCTTTTCAGCCATATCAAGATCTAAGCTGAGATCATTTTTTAAGACATCGCAAAATACTATTCTTGCTCCTCTAAGCGCAAAAGAAGAGGCTGATGTTACAAAGGTATAATCAGGCACAATAACTTCGTCTTGTGGTTTTAGATCAATTGCCAAGGCAGTAATTTCCAGAGCATCTGAACAAGAATTACAAAAATATGCTTCATTTGCTTGCGATTCATTCCTCAAATAATCACACACTTCTGTTATAGAAGTATCAGGATTTTGTGAGGAAATAGCTCTTTTAATAGAGTCAATCTCTTTACCTATAAGTGTAGGTTTGTTGAATGGAATCACTTTAGAGTTTTCTGCAATAGCTATTTATTTTTTTCAATAAGGAAATTGATATCGTTATTTATTTCCTCCATCAAAGAATGGTACTTCCATTGAGTTTGTTTACCAATTCCAATGTTTTTCTTTGAATTCAACAAAAAATTTTCAGCATTATTATAGTCTATAAAAGACGGAGGAAATCCCTTTAATTCAAGGAATCTATTTACATTAGAAACTACTTTCTTAGTATCTTCGATAAGATTTTCAAATTTCAAAATTAAAAAAGAATCAGGATACTTTTCAACTAATTCAATTATTCGACGAACACGGTACCTTAGAGTAAGTAAAATTAAGTTTAATTGAATGCTATTTTGATTTGAACCCAAGTCGCCTTCTGCACCTAGGAAAAAGCTTTCTCGTATTGTGTTGACATTAAGAAAGGATGCATTATTCAGCAAATCTTGAGCCTGGTCAAAAACATCCCTCAAAACAATAATAAATGCATCGACTTCTAAATCTCCTAAGACAGGATCATCTATCTGTTCCAGAAAGACAGCCTGATCATAAATAAAAACTGATCCTTTTTTTCCAAAAAAAAATTTAAACATCTTAATAAAAGATTTTTTTTTAAACTTTACTTTGGATGAAAATATTGAGGATATAAAGAATAACAACATCAAAAAAAACATTTTGACTTGGAGGAGGATTACTTTTAAATGGACTTTAATGCTCATTGGCTGGAATATTAACTTAACGATTGTCTTAGAAATTATCTTAATTGTAGAAAAAATCTCATTTCCAAAAAAAATAAGCATTTCACGCTGATTTTTTATATTGCGTAATCCTTTTGGCTTTCGCCAAAAGTCGAGTTCAAAAGGATATCCTGATGCGCCTGACTGACCTTTAAGCAATTCAACCATTGCTCCAGAACCAGACCATCCTGAACCTAAGACTGCAAGACTCATCGATTTTAATCTTTTCATAATTTAACTCCATTATGAGAGTCAAAGGTAACGTAGTAAAAAGTTATTATGCTTATAATAAGCATTATTGTATTAGAAACTATATAGGCGTAATTTGCCCCTACTATTCCATAGTCAGCAATCAACAACCAAGAGGTAACTAGCAAAACAATCATATTGATTAACCCCAATGATAAGTATATTTTTACTTTAGCCTTGATGACCAAAATAAATCCGAAGATCCAAACCAAGCAACGCAAAAACTCTCCAATTGCTCTTGAGCTAATCAATTCAGAGCTAAATTTAAAGTCAGAAGAAAAAATAACAAAGTAAATTTGCTCTCTTAGTAAATATAAAAATGACAAACCAAGAAAAGATAAGATGATTATTGCGAAAGCATTCTTAATGATTTCTATTCTAAGAACTTTGGAATCTGGTATTTTGGCTAATTTAGGAAGTAAAACCATAGCAAAATAGGCAGTTATTAAAGCCGTTATCAACTCAGACAATTTTCTAGACGACTCCCAATCTCCAGCAGATTCAGTTCCAAAATCTTGAATAAGCCATCCACGTATAGTAACGAGTGCAATTGGAGTCATAATAAAAGAACCCATTGCCATTAGCATGAAACCTCCTAACTGGTAGATAGTACTTAAATCAAACATGCTAAAAAAATAACGAGGTAGTTGAATCTTTGAAATCAATATTCCTATTTGAAAAATACCGATCAGACCAAGATAGATGGCTGGAATTATTAAAATAACGTTTTTTTCAAAATAGAAAAGAATTAATCCTGAAATGATAAGTGCTAAAAATATGCTTGCGATATTAGTTCTAATGACATCGTTCAAAAGTTGAAATCCATTAGCAAGGGATATTAATAAGGTCCCGATTGATGCGACTAAAGCCCCAAATAAATAAATTATGATTTGATACGAAGAAAGGTTTCCTAATGATGTCCAGTCTACAAAAAATGTCCAAAAAATACTTGAAATAAAAATCACTACTAAACTGCAAAATCCAATTAAAAACAAAGATGAAGACTTAATAATGTTAATTTTTGAAAAATTAGTTTGATTTTGGGCTGTCATTTTGATGACGCCTTCTCCAACTCCACTAGATAAAATCCCATTAAACATGGTCGCTAAATTATGAGCCTGTCCATATATTGCAACAGCAGAATTTCCACCTGTAACTGCGGCTATCTTCAACAAAATAAGCCCAGCTAAGAGCCTAAAGAATGTCAAAATTCCCGAGCCCGCAAATAATTTTCCTTGAAATTTTATAAATTCTTTCAGTTTTGAATAGTAGGTTATAATCAACTTAATAATTATATAGTTGCGCGAGAACAAGAGCTTTGAATTATCTTTTCTAGCTCTAAATTGTTAAATTTTCGAATATTATTATCTGCTCTCCCAGGTGTCACCATCTGAGGCAAAAGCTGTAATACATAATCAAAATCTTTAATATAATTCCTCACTAATTTGTAAAATCCATATTTTTCATAAATCTTATTGATAATCTCTGGAATTTTTTTTCCCTTTAATTGCTGCTCTATCGCGAAAATATCTTCCTCTATATAAGAGGAATTAAATTTATATACTTCTAACATTGAAAATCCACAAGCCAGACCATGAGGAAGACCAAATTTTAATGTTAGAGGGTATGAGATTGAATGACAAATTGCAGTTCTAGTATGACTAATTGATAACCCAGCAAAAAGACTAGCTTTTGCCAAATTTATCCCTACATCTTTATTACCTTTGAGCTTATCAATAAAAGGTAAGTAATTTAGGCTCATGACAGCAGATTTAACGGACAAAGATCTTGTGATTTCATTAGCATTTACATTCCATAAAGATTCAAGCGCCTGATTAAGAGCATCTAAGCCAGTTGAAAGTGCAACATTTAATGGAACTTTTTTGAGAAAATCACTATCCACAATTGCATATTTGGCAAACATAATTGGATTTGACAGTGACTTTTTGATTTTTTTATCATAATCCCAAACTGTTGCAAAGGGAGTCACTTCACTACCTGTACCAGCAGTAGTTGGCACTTGAATGCAATCAATCGCATCAAACTTATTGAAAAGACAAGAGTCAACAAGCAAATCAGAAATCTTAATGCTATTTGACAGAGCGGGTATCGTTACAGATGAAATTTTTGCTACATCCATTGCGCTTCCGCCTCCTATTCCAATAATTAAATCAATTTTTTTATTTGAGTACTTTTTTGCAATCTTTGACATGTCATTCATTGATGGATTGTTATCAAAGCCATTCTCAATAAACAAATTAGGCATTTCAAAAAATCCTTTTAAAACTATGTCTGAATTGAATCTTTTAATAGTATTCTTCGAACATATAATTAGTACTTTTCGATTATTAACAGCCTCAAATAAAAAAGATCTATCTCCTGGATTATTTTTAATTTGTACGGGATTAAAAAAATTCATTTCATTGAGATCTAATGAATTGCATCAAAAAATCTAAGTTTTCTCTAGGTGATGACGTAGGCCTACCAAGATCGTCTCTTGAACCTTTTTTTATTTTAATTTCTACAAAATGAGGACCTATAGATTCCTTCAATTTTTTTATTAAAAGTTTTATTTGCTTTAAACGGCTTACCGAATTGGATGTTTTGTAACCACATGCTTTTGCAATCTTTGGCAAATTAATCTCATTTGCACATGTCGGCTGACCTCCAACTGAGTCATGAGCACCATTATTTAAAACGACGTGTATCAGATTTTCGTTATTCGACTGACCTAATGATGTTATATTTCCCATATGCATTATCGATGATCCATCTCCATCAATGCAAAAAACATTGCCTTTTTTAAATGATTGAGACAACCCTAATGCAATCATACTGGCGTGCCCCATTGAACCTACGGTTAAAAAATCTTTATTATGTTGCTCGCCTCTTGTCTCTCTTATTTCAAATAATTCTCGCGACGGCATCCCAGTTGTTGAGACAAACAAATCAGATTCATCACTTAAACTTACTATTTCCTTAATTGCAGATTCTCTAAGAATTCCTGAAACTTCATTTAGCTCTTGTTTTGACTTATATAAAGAAAAAGTATTTTTCTGAACTAAAATCACTACTGGAGAGTAATTTTCTTTTGCACATTTAGTTACCTTCTCAACATATTCTGGAATGTTTTTTTCGTTAGAATTAAGAAAAAAATAAGGTATATCGCACGCAATCAATAGAGGAACCATTTTGGATCCTTGTTTAATGTGTTGTGGTTCATCCTTCACGCCAGGTTCTCCTCTCCATCCAATCATTAAAATCATGGGGACGCCATAAACTTCAGGATCAGCGAGAGAAAGAAGTGGGTTTAGAGCATTTCCAAAACCAGAGTTTTGCATGTAGACCAAAGATGGTTTTCCTGATGCAACATATTGTCCTGCTGCAAGAGCTATTGCTGATCCTTCGTTTGCAGTAATTATATGACTTCCTTTCTTAGAATTATCAGAAACGTATGCACAAAAATATTTTAGTAATGAATCAGGAACCCCAGAAAATTTACTCACTCCATTTCTCACTAGCTCATTAAAAAATGTTTTAGGAGAAATCATTATTTTGTTCCTGGTATAAGCTCTAGTATTTGGTCAATTGAAAGCAAAGCATCGTCACATTCTAAACTTCGCTTGTGTTTTAAAATGGAATTTGCCGTTTCAATCATTGCTGGATATGCAGATCGAAGTAAATGGTTAGCATAAATTACTACATTAACTCCTTTAGATTGTAATTCGGCTTCAGTAACGGCGTTGAAACTTGAAGGTACCACTACCAAAGGCTTACGATTTTGAAAATTATTATAATAATGACAGAACTCAAATATTTCATTAGGATCTTTTTTTCTGCTATGTATCATTATTCCATCAGCTCCAGCATCAATATAAGCCTTTGCTCTATCAAGGGCATCATCCATCCCTTTCTCTAAAATCAGGCTTTCAATTCTTGCAATAACCATAAATTCTTCAGTTGCAAGAGCTGCTTTACCTCTTTGAATTTTTTCGCAGAAATTCTCAATGGTATCTTGTGTTTGAACTACGTCAGTTCCGAAAAGAGAATTCTTTTTTAATCCTGTTTTGTCTTCGATAATTACAGCTGATATACCTAAACGTTCAAGAGTACGCACTGTGAATTCAAAATGCTCTATTTTTCCACCAGTATCTGCATCGAATATTATAGGTTTAGTTGTTACTTCAAGTACTTCATTTAATAAAGATATGCGCAAGCTGACATCAACAGCCTCTATGTCCGGCTTACCTCTAGCCGTACTGTCGGTGAGGCTGCTGCCCCACATACCGTCAAATTCTTCTAACTTACCCTCGATCTCTACCTTAGTGTGCTCAATTATTAATCCAGATAAAGCATTGTGTATATCAAGAAATCTTATTAAATTCTTTGCCGAGAGAAGGCGTCTTAGTCCAGCTCGACGAATATCTGGTGTTGTGCCTAATTCTTTTATTGCAGAATTAAGTGAAGAAGAAGATATTCCCTGAGTGTAAGGAACTTCTATAAGTTCACCTCCCCATGAGGTTATCGTATCAATTACAGCCTGACGGGTTTTTGCTTGAATTCCCTCTTTCCAGTCATCTCCGTGCACTACATACCTAGGTCTTATTTTTTCAAGATTAGGCACATAGTCTAAAGTTGTTTGCTCAATTACATTATCAATACCCTTAATTTGCGAAATAACTGCAAACCTTTGCTCGTAATTCATAAATGGAATTCTTTTGTATGAGGCAATTGCATCATCAGTCAAAAGTCCGACGGTAACACTACCAAGACTTGCTGCTTTCGCTATTATGTTTAAGTGGCCTGGATGGATTAAATCAGCACTCATTCCAATATAGACAATCGGTTTAGTCAAAACTTTTCTCCTATAAAAAAATCGATATTCATATCCAAAAAGAATTATCTCCTAAAAGAGTTACAGGCACTCACTACTAATTCAACTTCAGTATCTGACATTTCCGGATGAAGAGGAATACTAATTACTTCATTATGAATTTTTTCAGTTAAGGGTAAACAAAGATTATTATATTCTCTGTAAGCCTCTTGTTTATGTGAAGGAATCGGATAATGAATTAAAGTCTGAATTTTACTCTTCTCCAAATGTTTAGATAGCTCATCTCTATATTCTGATTTGACAACAAAAAGGTGATAAACATGATCCTTTCCACCCATAGGGGGGATTTTTATATATGGATTTTTAATATTTTGGAAATAGAAGTTAGCTATTTCATGGCGACGCTTATTAATCTTATCTAAATATTTCAATTTAACACTAAGAAAAGCAGCTTGCATTTCATCTAATCTACTATTTAAGCCTTTCACAGAATTAAAATATTTTTTTTGACTCCCATAATTTCCAATTTGACTTACATTGTTTGCAAAATCTCCATCATTTGTTACGAGACACCCTGCATCGCCAAGTGCTCCTAAATTCTTTCCCGGATAAAAACTAAATGCTGCGGCATGTCCCCAGCTTCCTGCCCTTTTTTCATTCAAAGAAGCTCCGTGTGCTTGTGCAGCATCCTCAAGAACCAGAAGATTATTTTGATTTGCAAGCTTCATAATTTCATCCATAGGGGCAAGTCGCCCATACAAATGTACTGGAAGAATAGCCTTAGTTTTATCGCTAATTGAATTTAAAATATTTTTCGTAGAAATATTTAGCGTCTCTTCATCGGGCTCAACAAAGCAAGGTATAAGTTCATTTTGAGTAATTGCAAGAACGCTAGCGATGTAAGTATTCGCTGGCACAATGACTTCATCGCCACTTTTTAGCATTCCAAGATTTTTCCAAGCTCTAAATGCAAGAATCAAAGCATCAAGTCCGCTCGCAACTCCAATACAATGTTTTACCCCGCAGTAAGCTGAAAACTGTTTTTCAAATTTTGCTAAATGGTTCCCTTGGATGTATCTGCCCGAATCAATAATTTCTTTAAAGGCTGAAATTAAATCTTCTCGATAAATAGAATTTATTTTTTTTAAATCTAAAAATGGGATCATGATTTTTTTTCTAACTTTTCTCTGAATATTGTATAACTTCTAATATAATCAGATTCGTCATAATGTTCACTTGCAATTACTAGTAATACACAATCAGGACTAAAATCACTTATTTCTCTCCAAACAAGACTTTCGATTAGCAACCCTTTAGTTGGTGAATCAAGAAAAACGGTATCTTTTGAAACGCCATTATCTAATAAAATTTTACAACTTCCAGTTACACAAAGAATTACTTGCTTGAGAGATAAATGTGCATGCATTCCTCTTACGACATCATGCTTTGTATCGAAAAGATAATAAACACGCTTTATTTCAAAAGGAATGGTTTCATTGGCTTCAAGTGCCACAAGAGATCCGCGATCATCTCCTAACGGAGGGAATTCTAACCATTTTACTAATCCATTCATGCCTTCTTCAAATAGCTCAAAGATAAATTTAATTGCTTATTTTTTGGAATTCCTATTTGTCACTTGAAAAAAAATAATGTCTGAGAATTACAATAAAAGCTCCTAACAAGACTCCAAGGATAGTAGATAAAATGAAAATGAGAGTTCTAGATGGCTCAGATTTTTTCTCCATTACAGCAGGAGGATATATGTATTCAAAAACATAATTCTCATTCACTTCGATCAAAGCAAGATTTTGAATTTCAGTTTGAAGAAGTTCTGCAATTACTTCTTTTACCTCGCGAAGACTTGTTTTAAACATTTGTTCATTTAGATAGACAATAGTATCTTCAGATTTAGATTTATCCTTCTGTCGATAAAAATTATTAATTTCTCTGACAACCGTTTCGACCCATTGTTTTGCGACATATGGAGATTGATGTTTTACAGACAGGGTTATAAACCCTGAAGAAATATCCTGTTTAATATCGAAGTGTTTTTTTTTAAACTTTTCGAAGCTTTCCTGTGCGCTTGGTATCAATTTTTTTGGATACGAGAAAGACCTTACCCAAGAATCAGAACTTTGGTTATAAATATCATCATCATAAGATATTTTATTTATATCACTATTCCAATATCCCATTGCCATAAGATCAGGCAAAAATATTTTTGGCATTATATTATTTTCAAAAAAACTTAAAGCGCCCATCATTTCAAGAGCTTTGGCAGAATTGCTATCCTTATTGGAATTTGGGAGAGATATTCCAGCAAGTGCTGCAAGACCACCATATTCTCCCATTGCCGTTGATAAAGCTGATTGATTATTATTAACAGGAGCTAAAAGAGCATTGGATTTATAAATATTTGGTAAAAAAAGGCTATAAAAGATTCCAATCATCACAACGAAAGCTGTTATTGAAATAATGATTCTCTTTCCCTGAATTAAAGCAGAAAATATCTCTTGAATATCTATTTCCCCATTCAAATTGTTAACTTGTAAATTATTATTTTCTTCTTTCATTGAAATTCAAATTTTATAGTATTCTCAAAGATTTTTAACATAATTATCTTTTTTGTGATTATATTTAAGACAAAAAAAGTGGGTTTTGATTAGATTTTTTAGATTAATGATTTTGTTATCTTTTTAATTATTAAGATCTCAAGTTGAACAAAAAGCCTTGTTAAAATCTTGGTACCCAGGGCCGGACTTGAACCGGCACGAAGTCACCTTCGAGGGATTTTAAGTCCCTTGTGTCTACCAATTCCACCACCT
>MDTD01181985.1_pt1 | contig 21953 bp, 15 predicted proteins | sample 811221 | NCBI WGS metagenome assembly MDTD01 (sample SAMN05326646, study PRJNA326480) | marine metagenome | isolation source: seawater | place: Pacific Ocean: South West | collected 2011 | reverse complement strand
GCTACATGCGCTGCGAGCAGGGGACTTGGTCCCCTTGTGAAGGAGCGATCGAGCCCGAAGTCGAAGTATGCAACGGTCACGACGACAACTGCGATGGCAGCATCGACGAGGGCTTAATCAATGCTTGTGGCGGCTGCGGAGTTGTACCCGATGAGGTCTGCAACGGACGGGATGATGACTGCGATGGCGAGATCGACGAAGGACTGATCAATGCCTGTGGCGGCTGTGGAGAAGCCCCCGACGAAGTGTGCGATGGTATCGATAACGATTGCGATGGTCAGGTCGACGAAGAACTCCGGAACGCCTGTGGCGGCTGCGGTCCCCTTCCTGAAGAGTCATGCGGTGCGGGAGGCCACGGCAACGGGGTCGATGACAACTGCGACGGGGAAGTCGACGAAGGGTGCTTCCACGGAGGAGGACTCTCCTGTGACGGGCGAGAGAATCAGCCGTGCTATGAAGGCCCGGCGCACACGGCCGGTCGTGGGCTCTGCCGAGGCGGATTGAGAGACTGCATTAATGAGGCTTGGGGAGCCTGCGAAGGACAGGTTCTGCCTGCAGATGAGGAAGTGTGTGACAACGGCCTCGACGACAACTGCGATGGGCAAATCGACGAAGGCTGCGGCCCTGATGATTGTGTCCCCGAGCCCGAGCGTTGTGACGACGCCATCGATAATAACTGTGATGGACGCATTAACGAAGACTGCGCCCCAGCTTGCATCCCAGAACCGGAACTCTGCGGCAATGGGGTCGATGAAGACTGTGATGGTGACATCGATGAGGGCTGCCTGCCCATGGGCTGTGAAGCCCGGGAGGAGGTCTGTAACCAAATCGATGACGACTGTGACGGTCTGGTCGACGAAGGCGTCGCAAATGCTTGCGGCGGCTGTGGTGATGTCCCGGCAGAGCTGTGCGGTGATAGTCAAGATAACGACTGCGACGGGGTGATCGACGAAAACTGCGGCTGCATACAGCAGCCGGATTGGGTTTCATGCGACCCTGATCAACCCAACCAACTCGCGGCGTGCCGAGTTTGCTACGCAGGCGATCCAGACACCGTGAATGTCGGTGTCTGCCGAGGGGGACTGCAACGCTGTTCCGAGCGCTGGGAGGATCGCTGCAGAGGTCAGGTCCTTCCAAGCCAAGAAGTCTGCGATGGACTCGACAACGATTGCGATGGTGAAGTCGATGAGGGCCTTCTCAACCGCTGCGGCAGTTGTGGTGCCGAACCCCTCGAGGTCTGCGATGGACTCGACAATGATTGCGACGGCGAAGTGGATGAAGAGGTCGTGAATGCCTGCGGTCAATGCGGCGAGGCGCCAGCCGAGGTCTGCGATGGACAAGATAACGACTGTGATGGTGAGGTCGATGAAGGGGTGTCAAACCGCTGTGGTCAATGCGGCGCAGAGGCCCTCGAAGTCTGCAATGGGGAAGATGACGACTGCGACGGCGAAGTGGACGAAGGCGTTCGAAATGCCTGCGGAGGCTGTGGTCCAACACCTGAAGAGATTTGCAACGGAGTTGACGATGACTGCGATGGAATTATCGATGAAGGAGCAGTGAACGCGTGCGGACGCTGTGGAGAACCTTGTTACGATTTCGAGTGGACAGGCGTTGATGCCTGGAATGCGGGCGACCGCGAGGGAACTGAGGTGGATCCTCAACAAGGTGTCACGTTGGGCCAGAGCCAGTGGTCGATGCCCTTCATCTGGATTGCGAACTCCGGTGAAAATACCGTCTCAAAACTCAACACGGATACCGGCAGAGAGGTCGGTCGCTATCGAATGCCTTCGGGGACTTCCAGCCCGAGTCGAACAGCTGTCGACCTTGACGGTAACGTTTGGGTGGGACTCCGCGGTGGCGGATCTGCGGTCAAGATCGCTTTGGCTGAGGCTGATTGCATCGACCGAAACAACAACGGCCAGATCGAGACCAGTCGAGACAACAACAACAACGGACGCATCGATGGTGGTGAGTTACTCAACACGGGTGCGGATGAGTGTCTCGTACTCGACGTGCGCCCGGGAGGATCGTGTATTCGAGCCGTCGCCATCGATGCTGAAAACCGGGTTTGGGCGGGGGAGTGGGACAGTTCCATCTACTACGTTATCGATGGAAGCGATGGTCGTGTCGTCGGCAGCGTTGCTGCGGGCGGCAATCCTTACGGAGCTGTGATCGATGGGTACACGCTTTGGTCCAGCAATCGCGGGAACAACACACTGGCTCGCATCGATGTGCGAAACATACAACGGACCGGTCTTTGGAATGTGCCCGGCTGCGGCAGTCTGTACGGCATCGCAGTGGATCCTCGCGGCCGAGTCTGGATCGGTAATTTTGGCTGTGGCGATGTTCTGAGATTTGACCCCAACGGCAACAGTTGGCGACGGACGAGTACCGGGGGCATGCCTCGGGGCATGGGCGTGACCGCCGACGGAGTGGTCTACACCGGCATCTACAGCAGCAATCAAGTGGGTCGAATTAACTCCGATACCATGGGACTCGTGGCTCGTTACAACGTTGGCGAAAGCGGTGTGATCGGTTTGGCGCTCGATGACTCCAATCATGTGTGGGCTGTCAATCAAGGGTCGTCGACGGCAACCAAGATGACATTGGATGGCAATGTGATCGGCAGCTACCCTGTGGGACGTAATCCTTACACCTACTCGGACATGACCGGACAAGCCCTCCGAACGTTTACCGTGCGCAACGGAACATGGACCCGTCGCTTCGACTCAGGCCGACCACCGGGCGATGCCGTGTGGCACCAAGCGATCTGGGAGGCGAACCTCCCAGCGGGTACATCAGCTCGCTTGCGCTTCCGAAGCGGAGACAATCCAGGGGCAACGGATGCGGCCGCGTGGACCGCTTGGACATCCGATAATCCTGCCAGCCTAGCCGGTGTTCCCATGGGGCGGTATTTAGATGTGCAAGTCCAACTGCAGTCCAACGGGCGCGACACCCGTCCATTCTTCCGCGGGGTCGAAGTCAGCTGGTGGCGCCCTTAGCATCTCGATGGAGGGACTGAACCCCGCTCCGTCGTTGACATCCTCAGCCGTGCGAGGCACCGGTTCCTCCCGAACCGATTGAGGCTTTCAAAATGATCCGGATTCTTGTCAGTGCTGCATTGATTTCACTGGTCGCTTGCCCTGCCACGACCGACAAAGAAGCGACCCAACCTCAAGCTGGCGAGAATGCCGCTGGTTCCGAAGCGGTCGCAGCAAAGGGTGCAAAGCAAAATACTGCCGAAACAACGACTGCCTCGAAATCGACGGTGAGCGACAAACCCAAGCTCACCAAGGAGCAAGCGATGAAAGCCCTAATGACCCCGCCGGGTCAACGGGAGACGCCCGCTGAACGGGCGGAGCGCATTCGAAAGAGTCTCGAAAATGATAACCCTGCGGAACGACTCTTTCCCAAAGGAAAACCGGACCCTGCAGCCCAAGGCAAAGTCCTTCCCGATGACAAGCGCTCATGCGTCGACAACTGTTTTAACGGACTCGATGTAGAGCGAGTTTGTGAGACTCGAACACCTCCAGAAATGGCGGAGCGCAAGCAAGCACTCACGCGCTGCCACGAAGGCGCTCGAAAGTTCTGCGGCGATCGCTGTCGAATGAATGCCCCCCAACCCACTCGTCAGCGTCCTTTACCGGAGCCCGAGGTCGTCGATGCCGCAGCTTTTTCTAAACGCCACCAGATCAAACCAGGACAAAAGCTGTACACCACGCTGATCACCAATCAGGGAACCATGATCGGGGAGTTATTCTGGGAAAAGGTTCCGAACACAGTGGCAAACTTTGTGGAACTCGCAGAGGGTACTCGTGGCTTTATTGATCCGAAATTAGACCCTAGTTTACCGGTGGAAAAACGCATTGTGAAACGGCCCTACTACGACGGCCTGATCTTCCACCGAGTCATTCCAGGATTTATGATTCAAGGCGGTGATATTGCCGGTACAGGTGGCGGCGGTCCCGGCTACACGTTTCGTGACGAGTTCGTTCCAGGGCTTATCCACGATGGTCCCGGTATCTTCTCCATGGCAAATGCCGGACCGGGCACCAATGGCAGCCAGTTCTTCATTACGGAAAAGTCGACACCGCACTTAAACAATCGTCATTCCGTCTTTGGTAAGCTCATCGAGGGTATCGAAGTCCAAAACAAAATCGCTCGAGTCGAGGCCGACCGAAATCGTCCCTTGGAACCCGTGGTGATCCAGAAGGTTCTCATCGGCCGAGGGAAGCCAAAACGCCCCTAAAATTTATCAGTGATGGTGCCGACCCTCCAATAACGGGGGTGTACCATGAAAAAAAACCGGAAAAAGACCCGTCGTCGACCGAGTGCCAAGCCCAAATCGGCGCCTCCAGCTGCGACCACGGCACAAAGTCATCCGAGTCAACTCCCGACGAGCCCCCCAGAGTTGGCCGGCGTCCTCATGCTGGCGCTGGCTGCCCTCACACTGTCCAGTCTGTTCTCCTATCAACCGGCCGATTTAGCCGGTGGCGAGCAACCGATTCAAAACTGGGTCGGTCCAGCAGGTGCTTACATCGCTCATTGGCTATTCACAGCGGTCGGCTTGGCAGCCTACCTTCTTGGGTTTTGGTCACTTCGCATCGCCTACATCTTGGTGATGAGCCGAACTCGTCGAACCGGTCTTCGTACGCTCATCGGCGCAACCGCCGGGATCATCTCCTTTACTGGATTGGTGCAGATCTGGCTGCCTCGTGGCGACATGCCTTACGAACTCGGCGGCCTTGTGGGTATCGTCGTCTCCAGTGGACTGATCAGCATTTTCTCCACGGTGGGTACATCCATCATCCTGTCCGCAATGGCTATCCTGGCGTTCAGCGAGTTGCTCGGCTTAGGACCCTATGCGATCCTCAGTGCGACCCATCGAGCCCTGTCTCGAGGGCGTCTGAACATGACGACCACCTGGGCACGCTTGAAAGAACAATGGCGGCTTGAGCGAGAACAGCGTCGGGAGCGCAGAGCAGAGGACCGGGCCAAACGGGAGGCGATCAAAGCCACCGCAGCCGACGAACTCGAAGCGGCCAAAGCCGAAGGACGCCGAGCAGCCGGCCGTGCTCACCGAGAACAACAGGGCACAATTCCCCCAGACAACATCAGTGTCATGCCCCGCGAGACGGAGGAGACACTGATCGGTGAACCAGCCACCGTTTTGGTGACTTCTGCCCCCCCAAGCACTGCCCTGTCCAGTGAGCCTGCCTGGGTTCAAGCCCTGGCGGATAGCTCGCCGGCAGAGAATGAAATGGCACAGGCGGCGGAAATCGAACCAGAACTTGCGCATGCTGCGGAATCCGAAGAGGCGGCAAAACAGACTGAAGCCGAAACCACAGCCGAAGCTGAAGAGCCCAACCCTGTGATCGTCGAAATGCCGAAGCCGGCGCTGGCCGTTGCGTTGCCCATCGAAGAAGAACCAAGCGCAAACGAAGACGAAGAAGAGAAAGCACGGCAGGCCCTTAGAGATCGACTCAGGAAAAAGAAAATGAAGAGTCGAGCAGAATGGGAGCTCCCAAGCCTCGACCTCCTCAATTATGAGCCCCCCGATGACTCCGCCCTCGATACGGAATGGCTGCAAGAGACCGCAGCTAAAATTGTCAGCAAGCTCGGCGAGTTCAAGATACATGGGCGAGTCATCGAAATTCGTCCCGGACCGACGGTGACATTGTATGAGTTTGAGCCGGGTCCAGGGATCAAAGTCAGTAAGATTGCCGGCTACTCTGACGACCTTCAAATGGCGCTCGGCGCCCGGAGCGCTCGCATTATTGCTCCTCTTCCCAACAAGAGCACGGTGGGAATTGAGATCCCCAACAAGACCCGTCAAACCGTGTACCTAAAAGAGTTGCTGGCTGATCCCAACTGGACGGCAGGAAAAGCTGCTTTACCGATGGCGCTCGGCCGGGATGGGGAGGGACGTTCGTTCTACATGGACCTTGCTAAGACGCCTCATTTGCTCGTTGCGGGGGGTACGGGCTCCGGTAAGTCCGTGGGTGTCAACACGATGATTCTAAGTCTACTGTATCGTTTCACCCCCCATGACCTTCGATTATTGTTGGTCGATCCGAAGATGTTGGAATTCGCTCCGTACAACGACATCCCTCACCTTCTTGTGCCTCCGATTACAGAACCCGATAAAGCGACCTGCGCGTTGGCTTGGTCCTGTGAAGAAATGGATCGTCGCTATGAACTCTTGGCTGCGGCTGGAGTCAAAAATATCGGCGAGTACAACGAACTGGTCGAACGCCATCGCAAAGACCGAAAGGAAGCGCGGCTCGAACTTCTCGACCAAATGCGTCTCGAGGCGGAAGCTGTTCACGCTGAGTTGCGCGCAGAAAGTGGTCCCAACCTCAAAATGGTCGTGGAGGAAGGCGAGGCCGATGAAACGGCTCAAATGAAGGTCGTGGAGCGGGAGGATGAGGTCGTCGATGCCACAGCAAGTCTGCAGAATCAGCGCTCTCTTCCCGCCGATCATGAATTGGCGGTCGGTAAAGACCCTGAGCCCATGCCGTACGTCATCATCGTCGTGGACGAGTTCGCCGACCTCATGATGACCGCTGGCAAAGAAGTCGAAGGCCACATCTCTCGGCTAGCAGCCAAGGCGCGAGCCGCTGGTCTCCATGTGATTCTGGCGACTCAGCGGCCTTCTGTCGACGTGGTTACCGGTGTGATTAAGGTCAACTTCCCCTCTCGGATGGCCTTCCGAGTCAGTGCGGTCCAAGACAGCCGAACCATCATCGAGCGGACCGGAGCGGAGCGCCTCCTTGGTAATGGAGATATGCTCGTGATCCCCCCCAACGCATCGGATCCCTCCCGAGTCCAAGGTGCCTTTGTCTCCACGGAGGAAATGAAGCGCATCTTGGATCACCTGCGCGCCCAAGGGGAACCCGACTATGATGAAAGCGTTCTCGCCTCAGCGGCTGCAGCGGGCGCTTCAGGCGGTGTAAACCACGATGATCCCTATGACTCCCAATGGATGGAATGCCTAAGGATTGCTGCTCAAGAGGGCAGTATCAGCACGTCCTGGCTCCAACGTCGCCTAAAGATTGGTTACAATCGTGCAGGTCGAATCATCGACCGCATGGAGCAAGAGGGCTTAGTGGGTCCCTCCCGTGGCGCCAAACCGAGAGAAGTCTTCGTCACGATGGACCAAATCAATGATCCAACGGCGCCCTGGGGATCGGGGGGTTAGGGGGGGCTTTAGTCGCCTGCGTTACCACCGGCTGCCTGAGTCTGAGCCAGAACTTCGAAGGCTTCTTTAACCCCCTTCATAATGATCGGCTCGACAGCCTCGAGTCCAGCGGCAGACTCGCTGAGCTTGTGGACAGGTCGACCGATTTCGTCGGCAAGCAGTACCGTCACAGCAAGGTCTCCATCGTCCTGCTTGTCGATTGAGATCGCCATGAAGTGACTCGCCTTCATCAGTTTCACCATGGCCTCGGTGTCCATGTCTTCACCGGATTCCATGGCGAAGGACGCCTGCATCGCCTTCACTTGGAGAATGGCCTCGACATCGTCCTTGCAACGGATTTGCATGCGCTGGTCGTATCGCTCAGCAGCCTCGCAAGCCCACGCATCGACCATATGGGCTCCACTGGCGCCAATAGCTTTGGTTTCGCCTAAACCAGCCACCATAACGGTGGCATCGATCGTTGGACCTGTCGACTTACCCGAGGACCCAGAATTGGGGGATTTCGCCTGATCCATAACGTCGGCTGCTGGCGTGCTTGCGCAGCCCACAAGCAAGGCGAGCAAGGCACCGTAGCGCATCAACTGCCAAGCCCTTTAAGAACCGCCGCCCGCAATTTCTTCTTATCGCCCTTTTTCTCGTTAAAACCATGTTTCGTGAACACGATTTTTCCCTCTGCGTTGATCATGTAGACCGTCGGTAAGGCAGCAGCTTTGAACTTCTTCTGAAGAATGTTGAAGCCATCATGAAAGATCGGAATTTCGATTTTGGTCTTTTTGGGGCCCATACCTTCTGCCAACTTCGCATCCAGTAGCTTTTTACCATCCCCACCCTTGTCCACAGCGATCACAAAACTCCGTAATCCCTTCGGCGCGAGTTCCTTGGTCAACTCATTGAGATAGGGAACCTCTTTCTGGCAGCTCTTACACCAGGTGGCATAGAAACTAAGCACAACAAGCTTTACATCACTCGGCTTGCGTTTCTTACCCACCAACTTTTTAAGCACCGTGGCTCCAAACCGATTGGCCGTCGGATCGCCTAAGCCAGCACCGATCGAGCCACGATTGATCGGCTTCAAAGTAAAGTGAGGAGCCTTGGCACCCACAGGAAGTAGTTCGATCTTTTCCGCAGCAGGTGCTGCTTTCTTCGGTGCTTTTTTCTTTTTCTTCGCCACCGAAGGCGATGCGATCAAAAGGGCGGTAGCCACGATCAAAAGGCGATGCTTTAACATCTTCATAAGCTCCTTCCAGAACTCGTTTCGACCCCTAGCGGAGGTACCAGGGCCTGTCCAGCAGCCTTGAGGGCAGCTTGCTTCCTCTGACGCTGTGATCCACTCTTTGTTCAGTCGACAGGGAGCGCCCCCAGGATCGCTGCGGCCTCCGGGCTGACTGCTTGGGTTTCCATCCCCTCCACTCGAAGACGAGCAGAGCCATCAGCTTCAAGAAAAACACTGTGTCGATGGGCGATTCGTCCGAGCCACTTTGTCTTTGCCTTGCGGCCACGGCCACTCAAGTCTGCGACCACGACCAAGCCAGCCGATCGCAAGCCCTGCATGAGGACCAGTGCCTCTTCAACCCTTTGGTTTCGATCCGTGACGATGGCGATATCGGCTGGAGAATGCGCTGCTTCTGCCCCCGCCTCCCGAGCCAACAACTGAAGTCGTTCCGTCCCGGCAGCAAAGCCGACAGCAGCGACCCCTTCATCACCACCGACACTGCCAAGAAGCCCGTCGTAGCGCCCGCCCGCAATCACCGCGCTCTGAGCACCCAACTTCTGGGTCGTGCACTCAAAAACCGTCCGTCGATAATAATCAAGCCCCCGAACCAGACGCTTGTTCACTCGATAGTCAAGACCGAGCTGGTCCAGTCCCTTTTCGACCCCCATTTGGTGCACTTCACAGGTTTCACAAAGCGAATCCAATGGAAGCGGTGCATCCTCAAAAACAACCTGGCAGGAGGCCGATTTGCAATCGAGACTACGAAGCGGATTGCTTTCTGTCCGCTGGTTGCACAGATCACAAAGTTGGACCGCCTCTCGACGCAAAAACTCCACCAACTTCTTGCGATAGGAGGGGCGACATTCTGGGCAGCCGACACTTCCAAGTTCCACCACAACGTCGTCCAAGCCAAGAGCGTCCAGGATGGCCGCAGCGAGTGCGATCACCTCGACGTCAGCGCTGGGATCAGGCTCACCAAAAAATTCGACACCAACCTGATGAAACTGGCGATAACGCCCTTTCTGCGGGCGCTCGCGACGGAACATCGGTCCCGCGTAAAAGGCTCGAAAGCGAGGATTGTCCCGGAGGATTCCGTGTTGCACGACCATACGAGCAACACTGGCGGTCGCCTCTGGACGAAGGCAGAGCGAACTGCCGTCTTTGTCCTCAAAAGCATACATTTCCTTACCCACAACATCGGTGGCTTCACCCACACTGCGAACAAAGAGATCAAGCTTTTCAAGGATCGGTGTTCGGACCTCCTCGGCCCCCCACCGCTTCGCCAGTTGACGAGCGATCGCCTCGACGGCGCCGAGGCTGGAGGCCTCGACGCCGAAGAGATCGTTCATGCCTTTGACGGAACGAAGGCTCGCCATCGCACAAGCTCCCTAGCTAGGGCGCCGTTCCCGACCGCCATCACGACGACCGCGACCGCGGTCACCGCGACCACGACCACGATCACCACGACCACGACCACGATCACCGCGCTCTGCGCGCTCTTTACGTCGCCGTTCCTGCTCTTCATCCCAGCCCTCGGGCTTCTCAAGCAGCGGGCGGCGACTCAAACGGACCTTGCCGCTTCGCTCGTCAACTTCGAGGACCTTAACTTCCACCTCGTCGCCCTCTTCAAAGAGATCCGAGGGGTGCTCGACACGGCTGTAGGCCATCTCACTCACATGCAGCAGTCCATCGATGCCGGGCATGATGCGCACAAAGGCACCAAAATCGGTAATCTTAGCGATGTTGCCCGCGTAGACCTTGCCCTCTTCAGGGACAGCGGTCAGTTCTTCGATCAACTCCCGAGCGATGGCACGTGCAGCGCCGTCACTACTCATCACATGGACGATGCCCACACCACGGCTGTGGTCTTCGTCCACATTGATGGTGCAACCGGACGCTTCCTGAAGCTCCCGGATCTTCTTGCCGCCCGGTCCGATGATGTCGCGAATCTTGTCCGCAGGAATCTCGATGATGTCGATACGAGGAGCGTAAGGACTCAACTCTTCACGAGCAGCGTCCAGGGTCTTCGCCATTTCACCCAGGATGTGCAGACGGCCCGCCCGGGCCTGTTCTACAGCTTCCGTCAGCAGTTCTCGAGCCAGACCCTTGATCTTAATGTCCATCTGGATGGCGGTGATACCGTCCCGAGTACCGCAGATCTTAAAGTCCATGTCACCGAGATGATCCTCATCACCGAGAATGTCCGAAAGGATGGCGTAGTCATCACCTTCCTTAATCATGCCCATGGCAATACCCGCCACCGGCTTGGCCATCGGCACACCGGCAGCCATCATCGCCATGGAACCACCACAGACGCTGGCCATGGAGGAGGAACCGTTGGACTCGGTGATCTCACTGACCACGCGAACCACGTAGGGAAACTCTTCCTGGCTAGGAACCAGCGGCGCCAGTGCCCGACGAGCAAGAGCACCGTGACCATGCTGGCGACGATTCGGACCAATCCGACCCGTCTCACCCACACAGAAGGGGGGGAAGTTGTAATGCAACATGAAGGTGCGATCTTCCATGCCATTCAGGGACTCAACCCGCTGAGCGTCGCGGCCCGTGCCGAGGGTGACCGCCACCAGAGCTTGAGTCTCGCCACGCTGGAACATACTCGAACCGTGCGTTCGGCCCAACACATCCACCTCGGTGTCAATGGCGCGAATTTCGTCATAAGCACGTCCACCAATCCGCTTTTTCGTCTCCAGGACGGAGCCACGCATCATGTGGTGTTTCACCTCGCCGAAGCAGGTGCTGACCTCATCGCTGCGAGCAGCCAGAGCCTCATCGGCAAACAACTCATCTTTGACCGCCTGCTTCACCACAGCGATCTGAGCGTATCGGTCTAACTTGACGGGTACCTGCAAGGCATCCGCCAAACCGTGGCTGATGGCTGTCTTCTCAACCAACGCGAGAAGTTCCTGGTCGAGATCCTTATCCACAAATTCGATTTTAGTGGATCCCACTTCAGCGGCCATCTCGCGAATCGCTGTGATCATGGGCTGGGCTGCATCGAAGGCCAAGTAGAGGGCTTCGATTACATCCGCCTCGGCGGCCTCGTTGGCACCACCTTCAACCATGACGATGGCTGAATCAGAACAACCGACCATCATATCGATGTCGGCAATGCCCCGCTGGGTAAACGTGGGATTGATGATGAACTCACCGTTGACTCGTGCCACTCGCACGCCGGCCACAGGACTCTCGTCACCCCATGGGATATCCGAGATGGCGAGGGCAGCAGACGCTGCGGTCAGAGAGGCTGCGTCGGCTTCATACTCACCATCGTAGCCGATGACCGTCGAGATCACCTGAACCTCGTAACGCCAGTCCTTCGGGAACAACGGCCGACAGGTGCGGTCGATAATCCGGGCGATGAGAATCTCATCGGGACGAGGGCGCGCTTCACGGCGGAAATAACCACCAGGAATCTTGCCTGCAGCGTACTGCTTCTCTTGATATTCAACGCTCAGCGGAAGGAAGTCCCGATCGATGGGCTTCCCACTGCGTGCGGCGGTCACCAAGAACTGGGACTCACCGTTGCTGGCCATGATCGAATAGGCCTGCTTGGCAATCTTGCCGGTCTCAAGGACCAACGTGGAGTTTCCGTAGGGAATCTCCTTACGACAGATGGACATAATCGTCCCCTTCTGACCCCAAATCAGGGTCTATGTAAGGGGTGTGCACCTGCGGGGAGAGCGAAAAGAATGTTGGATGGGTCGCGACCATACGGCCCACACAACATCCTTCTCATCCCGGTCAGGTGGACACCCGCAAGCCCCCGGTCAGGGGCGAAAGATCAACACCCAACCACTGGGTGCTGTCGATGTCTTGGGCTTAGCGCCGGATGCCGAGATCGGCGATCAGGGTCTTGTAGCCCTCGAGGTTTGTCTTCTTTAAGTAATCCAGGAGACGGCGCCTCTTGGACACGATCCGCAGCAGACCGCGCCGGCTATGGTGGTCCTTGTGATTCTTCTGAAAGTGAGGTTGAAGATCGAGGATCCGGGCCGTCATCAGCGCAATCTGCGCCTCTGGGCTGCCTGTGTCACCGGGGTGACGCTGGTACTTCTCGAGGATCGCCTCACGTTGAATCTTGGTAATCGCCATTTGTTTACTCCTAGCCATGCCATCTTGTGGCCCCAACCGCGGCATGGTGCAGTCGAGGGCGTCGCCGTTTACGGCACTCCAGTAGGACCAGCAATGAAAATCAAACAGGCATTCGTCCCTTTGCGTTCACCCAAAGAAAACGCAACGCAACGAGGTAAGCGCCGATCATTCAAAACGGGGATCACATTTCATGCACAGAATGATCTTCACGGTTGGCATGCTGTTGAGTGCCTGTGGCAGTGATGACCCCGTGGAAAGCCTCCGCGCTGACGCCGGATTGAGGCGAGATCAAAACCGTCCCGGGACCCCCGCTGATTCAGGCTTCGACAACCGCCCCCTCCGCCCCGACGTCGGCCTCCGTATCCCTGACCAGGGGTTTCTTCGTCGAGATGCCCAGGAACATGGGGATACCCACCGGAACCAACCCACGACTGACTCAGGTCCACTGGAGCGCCAAGACACCGGAACGATCAGTGAACGTGATGCTGGCGAACTCGATCCCGTCGAGCCTCCTTTGCGACGAAGTCGCTTACTCCAGCAGCGGCAACTCTTTTGTGATGGCGAAGAAATCTCGTCCGCTTCCTTCACCTGGCGAGACGGCGCCTTGACCCGCATCCAAGTGGAAGAGGTTGGCTTTCCCGTCTTCGATTGGCGAATCACCCAAGAAGCGGGCCGACCGCTCCGTGCCCGCAGCGATGTCGACGGATGGGCTTTAGAGGCCGAGTGGTCCTTTCGAGGGGATCGGCTCGACTCCGCATCGATGGGGGATGCTGAAGAATCCATCGAGTGGCGTTTCGAGTACGATGCAGTGAATCGCCCCATCGCGATGACGGTCGCCGAGCGGATCGATGATCGAATCACCGAGCGTCGCTCTGAAGCCACATGGGGTCCGATGGGTCCGGCAGCGTTCTTTGGTACAACAATTCGCTACACCGATGGACGACCCAGTACGATCAATGACGTTGCTGCTGTGCTTTACGACCGGAATGATATCCTACAAGGCGTGGGTGGCGGTGCTTTTGCTTTGCGCTACGGGCCGACGGGTGCCCTCTCTGAATTAGATCTGCTCGACGGCTGTCGCTATCGGTTCACGTGGGCCAATGGTGAACCGACATCTTTCCGAGGAAGCCTTGGGCTTGGCGATTTTGCCATGCTTTACGACGTTGAAGGTCGCTACATCGGTGACTTTGATCCGGGGAGCGAACTTTACCTGGTCATCCTGCTCCTGCTCGGTGAGTAACGTCGACCCTTCTGCCTATGAACTTTCGGTCACGCCCAAAGCCCTGAAACGCCGAATGCGCTGATCCACCAGTTCATCAGGCTTGAGATCAGACAACTCATCCAATGCGGCGACGATTCGGTCGCCAAGGGCATCAGCTGCCTGCTGATGATCCCGGTGTGCTCCGCCTCGAGGCTCTTCGATAATATCGTCGACCACACCGAGATCTTTCAGGTCGCTCGCCGTCAGACGCAAGGCCTCCGCCGCATCCTGCCCTCGCCCCTGCTCTCGAAATAAAATTGCACTGGCTGCCTCCGGGCTGATGACCGAATAGACGGAGTTGCTCAGCATAAAGACTTTGTTGCCCACACCGATGGCCAAAGCACCTCCCGAGCCTCCCTCACCGGTGACGATGCAAACCACCGGCACCTTGAGACCCATCATTGCCTCAAGGTTGTAGGCGATCGCCTCGGCCTGACCCCGTTCCTCTGCATCGAGTCCAGGGTAAGCACCGGGAGTGTCAATGAGGCAGACAATAGGTAACTGAAATCTCTCAGCGACGCGCATGATACGCAGCGCTTTCCGGTAACCTTCAGGCCGAGGCATACCGAAGTTCCGGCGCATGTTTTCGTGAGTGTTTCGGCCTTTTTGAGTACCGATCAACATCACATTACGCCCCCTCAAACGCGCCAATCCGCCAACGATCGCTGCGTCATCAGCAAAATGCCGATCCCCGTGAAGTTCCAGAAACCCCTCAAAGGCAAGGTCCGCATAATCAAGGGTATAGGGCCGCTGGGGATGACGACTTAATTGCACCCGTTGCCAACGTCCCAAGTCGGCATTTAACCGGTCTTCGAGTTTCTCTTGTACCTCTTCAAGGCGGGGGATCACAGCGGCGATATCCTCATCCCGGGCAGCGATCGGGGCCAACTCAGAGAGACGGTCCGCCAGCTCAACAGCGGGCCGTTCAAAGGGCAGAACATGGCGTTTCATGGGTCTTGCTCCTCCTGAGCCCAACTGACGATGAGATCAACGACTTGGTCAATGGTCAATCCATCAGTAACCAACTCGCGAGCATCTTTTGCTTGCACCAGAGGTGCCTCTGATCGGCTCCGGTCTCGAGCATCTCTTGCGATGATCTGCTCGAGTAAGTCAGCCAGGTCGTGATGCTCGCCTTGAGCCTTCAACTGCTCATGACGACGTCGGGCCCGTTCCTGGGGGCTGGCTGTCAAAAACACTTTTAAATCAGCATCCGGAAAAACCACCGTGCCGATGTCGCGCCCCTCAAGAACGGCACCAGGTTCCTGGCGACCGAGCCGCCTCTGCTCCTCCAAAATGGCTGAGCGCACGCTGCCGAGCGCACTTGAGATGGAAGCAAATGAACTAATCTCTGGCGCTCGAATACTCTGGCTCACATCTTCGCCATCGAGGAAAACCCGGTCGCCATCGAATTGAATCTCGATGCGGCGGGCGACAGCACCCATCTCAAGCTCATCATCGGGAGATAAACCCGCACGCTGTCCAGCAAGTGCAATGCAACGATACAGAGCACCGGTGTTGACCTTCACAAAGCCAAGCGCTGCAGCGACCTGATCACTGACAGTGGACTTCCCACTGCCCGCAGGTCCGTCCACAGCAACCACGAAGCCGGCGCTCACCCCAAGATCTTTTCACATGCAGCCCACAACCGATGGTGGTTCGCTTCCGTGCCGATATTCACCCGAGCAAAAGTCGGTAAGCCGTAGCCCGTCATCGGTCTTAAGATGACCCCTTCCTCAAGAAACTTGGGGAAGAGTGGATCGAAAGGTTGCTGAAAGTCACCCAATAAGAAGTTCGTCTGGGAGTCCCAGGTTTTCACCCCAAACCCCTCAAGGCCCCGTCGCAAGGCCGGGAGTTGATTCTCTACAAGTTCCCGAGACGCAACCAGGAACTCTTCATCCTCCAGTGCTCCGACCGCTGCTGCTTGAGCTAACGAGTTGCAATTGAAGGGTGCGCGAGCCTTGTTTAGCAATGCGACCATATCCCGATCACCGATTCCGTAGCCCACTCGAATCCCCGCAAGACCATAGGCCTTCGAAAAGGTTCTCATCGTCAAGGTCCGAGGACGGCCGAGCGCAATGGAGATACCGTCCGCTTGGTTCTCGGCTCGAACGAACTCTTTGTAGGCTTCGTCGAGAATAAAGACGATATCCGACGGTAGACGTTGAATGAACTCACCCATCCAATCCGCCCCCACCCAACTACCGGTCGGGTTGTTCGGATTGGCGAGAAAGACCATCTTGATCTTCGGGTCGGACTCGATCGCTTGAATCATCGCATCGACGCCATAGGTGAAATCCGGATCCATCGGCACGTGGACCACCTGTCGACCATTGGAGCGACAGCATAACTCGTAGATGATGAAGGTGGGTGTCCAGACGGCGATCTTCTCGTCCGGCTGAAGGATCGACTTCATCAGCAACTCGATCACCTCGTTCGTCCCATTGGCCGGCAAGAGATGATCGAAGGTCACACCGTAATTAGAGTATCGGCGACACAGCGCCTCTTTCAGATAAAATGCGGAACCATCAGGGTAGAGATTGAGCTTGGGAAGCGCAGCTTGGATCGCTGCGACGGCTTTAGGGGATGGTCCGAGAACATTCTCATTGCTCGCGAGTTTGGCAATTTGGTCCTCTGCTAAACCGAATTCTCGTGCAGTCTCTTCGATGGGCTTACCGGGCGGATAGATCGGCAGGCGATCGTAATACTCTGGCCCGAGACGTCGTAGGTTCATCGACCCTCCTTTCCGAAGGCGGGCCGCCCCTAACAGAGTTTATCGATCGCTTCTACTGCGAGCCGCGGCGACGCTGCTTGAGCGTCTTTAGTCTCAACTCGAATCGGTTTAATAAAGCGGAGCTGTTCACTTCAGCGAAAGCATTCTTTCGTTCCGCTTTAATCAACTCAACCAAGGGCTCGATCGCCGAGGAGTCACCGGCCGCTGCGAGGGTCTCGACCGAGACTTCACGAACCTTGCGGTAGGGTGAGCGCAACCACGGAGCGACCTGACGAGCGACCTTCGCCCGGAGGGGATCTTCGGTTGCAGCTTGGTGCAGAGCAGCACCGAGACCGTACGCTAACCAAACGCAGACCTCTCGAACCGGCTCGGCAGTGCCCTCTGCGAGGCATTGACCCTCCATCGCCTGAAACCGAGCGAGAAGCGCTGGTATGACCGTGACATCTCCCGTGGTCGCAAGGGTTTCAACGACGAGGGCCTCCAATGCCGGGTCACCGTCGATCAGTAGCGGCTTGAGTAAAACAACAAGTTTGGCTGCACTGAAGCACCGTTGGGTTCTCAACAGCGCCTTCAAAACGTCTTGCCGAGACGCTTTGTTGTCGGCCCATACCTTCCGACGCAGTCGGGCCACTGCCTTCAACAAGCGGGGGTCGTCTCGAAAATCGTGGCGTCTAGCCCCGGCACAGGCAGTCTCTAACCGAATCAGCCCCGCGATTTGTTGACCGTGATCCGGTCTTAGAAATCCTCGGATCGCCTCTTGAGGCGTGACTGGAATGGATAGCAGTAAGAGCAGCAGTCCGGGCATTAAATCTCGTCGAACATGAAAGGTGCGACAGCGTTGATCCGATCCTGAAAACCTTCTGGGTAAAGGAACCAAAGGGTGGCTGCCAGGGAACTCAGAAGACTGTTCCCGTCTTGGGGCGTAAAGCAGAAACCAGCCAACTCTCGATCATTGCGAAGGTGGAGTGTCGACTCAGCGATCACCGTTTGGTTTAGAATACGACCGAAAAATCCATGATCTCGACCAAAGCTGAACACCGAGTTTGCACTCTTGCGATCCGTCATCGCAACCCATTGGTTCTGACGCAGTCGGTCTTTGACCTCGTCCAGCGTAAAGGGCCGCGCCAACTGCAGATTGAAGTGCATCGAATGCATGTATTGCGTGTTGAGTTTCATGGCCGAACTAAAGAGCTTGGCATCATGGCCGAGCGTATTCAGTAGATGCCAGGCATCCCGCGCATGATGGGTACCGAAATGCCCATCCTTGTGGTTGCCAACCTCAGGGCTGGGCAGAAAGCTGCCATCCTGGCTGATGTCATTGGCCCGACGCAAGAGGAGGAAACGGCCATCGACCAGATCGATACCTCCCTTCTTGTTCTCGGTAATCGTCGTGACGATTCGACTGAGGTTGTGGGTGTTGCAACTCACCACATGAATATATCGGTCCTTGCCCTGCACGAGCGACTCATCATTGATCCCTCGGGCGTACATCTTACCAAAACCAAATTCGCTACCTTGTGCGATGAATCCCTTTGAGCCGTCGAGGTGCTTGTAATAACGCTCTTTGTTGGCGTTACCGGCCGGCGTGCAATCAATGACGACATTCGCCCGCTCGAGAGCGTCCGCATGGGACATACTGACCCGGTGCCCTAAAGCCTCAAAATCGGCTTTGACGTCCGGGTCGGTTGAGAGCAGTGCACCCCGCCGAAGACAGGCCTCAACTTTTGCTCGCTCCCGACGGATCGGTGTGCGCTTGTGAAAGGTCACCTCATCGATCCCGAAGGCTTCCTTGAAATGACAGAGAAGCCCAATGAGTGGCTCCCCAATGGTCCCAGTACCGACGACATGAACGATCTTCTTGGTCATTGGATCCATCCTTAGTGTTGCCCTTTGGGCGGGCGATCCATGCTCACGCCCAATCCACAGGGTCAAGGCCAACAGGGCTTCAACCGGGTCAAACGAGCATTTTAGTGTGTCAGAATTTGCCGAAAGTGTTCGCACGCGCGAGCATTGGAGCAAGACTGGAACTTGCCGTGACTGATCGATTATTCGCAGGCAAATATCATTTAAAACGCCGCCTCGGCCTCGGGGGGATGGCCGAAGTCTGGTTGGCCGACTTACAAGGGCCTCAGGGCTTCCAGCGGGAACTTGTGATCAAAAGAATCCTGCCCCATCTCGCTGATGATGAGAACTTTCTCAGCATGTTTGAAGACGAGGCTCGCCTGGCAGCCCAGTTAAATCACCCCCATGCCGTCCGTGTGGAAGAACTCGGAAAAGAGGACGGCACCTGGTATTTGGCGATGGAGTACCTCGATGGTGCTGATCTTCGGGATCTCGCCCGCCGAGCCCGAGGAATGCGGCAGACAATTCCTTTAGAGGTTATACTTCAAATCGGAGCGGATGTTGCTTCCGCACTCCATTACGCCCACACGCTGTCCGACCCCCAGGGACGACCTCTCAACCTCATTCATCGGGATGTGAGCCCCCACAACGTGATCGTGACTCGTAACGGTCATGCGAAACTGGTGGATTTCGGTATCGCCCGAGCCGAATCAAACCAGGTCAAAACACGAACAGGAATGGTCAAAGGCAAAAGCGGCTACATGAGCCCAGAGCAAGCATTAGGTCGGGATCTGGATGGCAGAAGCGATCAGTTTGCGTTGGGGATTGTTCTGTATGAACTGTTGCTTCGAGCCCGTCTGTTTCGAGGTGACTCGGACATGGCGGTCATGCGGAAAGTCGTCGCCTGCAATATCCCCCCCTTGCTGAGCATCGCTCCAGATCTCCCCGAATCCGTCCAATTCGTGATCAATAAAACCCTACAAAGGGCACCAGAAGATCGTTACCCTGATGGCAACGCGCTCTCCGAGGCTTTGCTAACATGTCTCCATGAACTGGGCTTGCGCGGCGGGCACCACAAGGTGGGCACATGGGTGCAGGAGATGCTCAAATCGTCCGTCGTTCTGCCCCAACTCCCATCCGTTGATGATTTAAATCAATCGGAACCACTTCGAGAGGAGTTAACCCGCCTCAGTTCTCAAAGCTCCACTCGGGCCGCACGACTCCGCTCTGCCAGTCGAAGTCATCGGCCACGGACGGAAGAAAAGGCGCCAGGAACCGAGGTCACAAGCCATACCGAGGAACGACATCCCGCGATGCTTTGGGGGGCACTTATCGCCGGGCTGATCGTCGTTCTCGCCTTGGCGACGAATCTAAGAAGTGGACAGCCTGACGCCGAGATCACAGCAGACCCAATTCCTGTTGAATCAGTTGTTCGAGCCCCCGTGAAAGCGCCGGAGACCGTCACGATTCGCAATGAAATTGCCAAAGCTCCGGACGCTCCTGTGCCCACACGTGTTTCGTCAGGTTCGGGATCAGGCCTTTCACCCAGCAAAAGCGCACCCGCCGCTCCAGCAAAAGCGAAAAGAAAGGCGAAGGTCTCGACAGCAGGAAAAGCCGTTAAAGTGAGCCAACCCGCCGCAAAGAAAACTGTGTCTGTTCAGGTCGACATCAAGCAGCGCAATCGCCACTTCGACTGGGGAATGGTTTATCTGAACGGTCGTGCCGTCGGTATGGCGCCCGTCAAAGGCGCTCAAGTTCCCGCCGGGTCACTGGCCATCTGCATACACAACAAAGCCTCAGGTATTGCGCTCCGCACTCGGGTTCAGGTGAGTGGCAGCAACATGAAGTTCGAACCCTTTGATATGGCGAAAGCAAAACCCGGAAAATGCCCCTGAGCAGCAGAAGCCTTGATCTCCCTCTGCCCAGGGGGCAAAGCCCGAGATGCAGGAGCTTGGCATGGCGATCGATGTAGACACACAGATTAAAGAACTCTCTCGCGGCTGTGTTAGCTTCCACAGCCCAGAAGAACTCAAGAGGCGACTTGAGGAAGGTCGGCCGCTCAGGGTGAAAGCGGGTTTCGACCCCACCGCACCCGACTTGCATTTGGGTCACACTGTCTTACTCCAGCGGATGAAGCGCTTTCAGGACTTGGGACATCAAGCGATCTTTTTGATCGGCGACTTCACCGCTCGTATCGGCGATCCGTCAGGGCGCTCAAAAACTCGCCCTCCACTCACAGACGAAGAGATCCAAGCCAATGCAAAGACCTACGCAAAACAGGTTTTTAAAATTCTAGATCCCGAAACGACCGAAGTTCGCTTTAATGGAGAATGGTTTGCTGGAATGAGCGCCGCAGATTTGATTCGACTGGCATCCCGCTACCCCCTGGCGCGGATGCTCGAACGGGACGATTTTGCCAAGCGCCATGCCGAGGGCGTCTCGATCAGCATTCACGAGTTTCTCTATCCTTTAGTGCAAGCCTACGACTCGATCGCACTGCAAGCCGACGTCGAGTTGGGCGGTGACGATCAACTCTTCAATTTACTGCTCGGCCGAACGCTCATGCGACAGGACCATCAGGCGGGTCGTGATCTGCCACCTCAAGTGGTCATGACCAATCCTCTACTCGAGGGAATCGATGCTCGAGAAGAGGGAGGTGAAATCGTTGGCGCCAAAATGAGCAAATCGCTCGGTAATGCCGTTGGTATTGACGAAGCGCCCCGGGATATTTTTGGCAAGCTTATGCGAGTCTGTGACCCCCTGATGTGGCGGTACTACGAACTGCTAAGTGATCTAAGCCTAGACGCGATCGCCGCAAAAAAAGCGGCGGTCGCTTCGGGAACGCTACACCCGAGGGCTGCGAAAGCAGATTTGGCAGAAGAGTTGACCGATCGATACGGCGGTCCCGGAACCGGTGCAAAAGAGCGACAGGAATTCGATCGAATCAGTCATCATCGAGACGCAGTCCCCGATGACCTTGCCTGCTTCGAATTTCAGGCACCGATTTCCATCGTCGACTGCCTTTGCCAATGCTTTGAGAAGCAGGTGAAAAGCAGGGGTGCTGCCCGTCGCTTGATCGATGGGGGCGCCGTCAAACTGGATGGTGAAAAGATCACCAGTGCATTGTTCCAAGTCGAGTCCGGCAACTACGTGCTACGAGCGGGCAAACGTAACTTTGCTCAGATTCGAGTCCAATGAGACGCACTCCGCTTCTGCTGAGCTTGCTCGTCGCTTGTCCATCATCCCCTCCTCCGGCTGAACCGGTGGCGACGGCGCCAGTTCACGATACGGGTCCTCGATGGTTCCCGCTCATCGTCAAGGCAGGCGATGGGCAGAGAGTCCGAACCAAGGACGGCTTCTGGCTAAAGGCAAACGAAGGCTCAACGAAGGCTTCGGCTGTTCTCGTCCAGACCGGTCCAGCCGCCGCCGCCGAACGGGCTTTTGTTCGTTCCTTTGTCGAGACGCCTCCCTGCGCGCTCGACCTTTCCTTCGAAAGTGCCGGCCTCGACACTTCTGAGGGCTGGCATGATGTCTTAATCGTACGCTGCGGGAAGCAGTGGCAAGGTCGGATCTATTTCGACCTGAGTGAGATCAT
>MDTD01055056.1_pt1 | contig 21954 bp, 21 predicted proteins | sample 811221 | NCBI WGS metagenome assembly MDTD01 (sample SAMN05326646, study PRJNA326480) | marine metagenome | isolation source: seawater | place: Pacific Ocean: South West | collected 2011 | reverse complement strand
TATGTATGAATGACTACTCATTTGTGGGCCCACAGGGACTTGAACCCCGAACCTGCGGATTATGAGTCCGTTGCTCTAACCAATTGAGCTATGGGCCCTAATGCAAAGTATAAATCTAAAGATTAGATTATTTTTGAAATAATTTTTCTCTTATCTTAGTTGCAGAAATTTCGCCAACTTTTTTTGGTGGTACATGTTCAATAATCTCGTAACCTACTCCACGCCCATAATTTACCGATTCAATATCTGGAATAATAATTACTTTAACTTTACCACTCGATATTAAATCACTTAATTGATTCTCAATATTTCTTTTTACTTCTTCAGGAACATACGGATTGCTATCATCGTTACTTACTTCTCGGACGCAAATCAAGACATTTTTTCCTTCATTTAGTCTTTGGTCGATTAACCAACGATGGCCATCATGCCAAGGTTGCCATCTTCCTATAAACATTGAGAACTTCATCTAAGCTTTCCTTAATATTAAGTTTACCGGTATCTATTGATAAATGGTTTGGATCTATTGGAACTTCATAGTCATCTGCAAAAAAATTTTCTCTACCTCTAATATCATCTGTGTGTAAATATACTTCTAAAAAATTGAATTCACTCTTTAGCTCATCTCTTAAGAATCTATATGGAGCTACAATTGAAACAACACATAAAAAATTTTTGTTTGCTAAGAATCTAATTATTGAAATTGCAGTGGAAATATTTTTTATCCTACCATCTTTAGAATAATCTTGATTTTTATTAATTTTTCTAAGGTCGTCACCATCAAGATTTATAATTTTTAAATTATGATTTTCATTGTTCAGATGGTCTATTAAAGCATTTGCTAAAGTTGTTTTGCCACTTCCTGGTTGACCTGTAAACCATACAATCATAATTAAATAAACAACTCCTTCCTATTTCGAAACAAATAATATGCACAAGCAATGAAATAAAATTGGAAAATAAATTTAATTGTCGAAATAAAGAAGTTTGCACCAGATTTAAATTCAGAAATTTTAGAATCCAAGAGATAGATTGTAGAGGTATTGTTAGTTTCATCAATTTTTGCCATTTCTAGCTGACTATAAAGATTTATATATATTTGGTTATATAAATTTATATCCCTTTCAATTCTTTCTTTTTCAAGAACAAGCTTGGGAGAGTTTAATAAACTTTTGTTTGTTTCAACAAATTTTAATAATGCTTCTTCTGATTGCTCTAAATTTGCTTTAATCACTGATAATCTAGCAGAAATAAACTCTTTTTTCTCTTTAGCCTTTAAGTTTGTAATACTGGTATAATATTCTACAATACTAAAATAAATACTTTTTGATATTTCATGAGATAATTCAGGAGATCCTTTAACTTTTACTGTAATAGTATGTAATCCAGTCTGATTATCTGAAGAATAAGTCATGCTTTTTAATAAAACATTTTTTGCAAAATAAAGTTTTTTATCTTCTATTGTTAATTTATCTGAAAAATGCATTCTTTTGTTTAGTCTAGATAAAACAACAATTGGATTAAGAGAAAAATCATCAAATCCATCTGACCAATAATCTTTTAATAGAATATTATCTCCATTAATATTGTATGTTTTGTTAACTAAATTTATTAAAAATCTATCAGACTGAATAAAGTCCTCAATAGAAAACCCTAAATCAGAATCTCCATTAATTGAAGATAAATTTGAAAGAAAAGAAATTGCAGATGAATCGGTTGCTCTCTGGTAATTTGTATAAAAGGATACAGTTGAAACATACTTTGAAGTTGAAGTAATAAACATTAAAAAAGATAAAAATACAAGAATTGTAAGCAATTTATAAGAGTTATAAGTTACTTGTTTGATAAAAGAAATCAAGTTTGAAATATTAAACTGATTATTATGAAAAATTGGCTTGTACATATTAATTAGTCGTTTGATGAATCTACAATAACTAGAAGTGCAGCTATATTTGCAAGAGTTGAAGTTAAATCAGCAAGGAATGTAGTTAGGTCAAAGTCCATTGGGTCAGGATCAACAGGAACAAATACTGTATCTCCGGGTTTTAACCTTAATGTAAAGCTATTGAAAACTGTAGCTTTTCTGATTTTTCCATTTGCTCTTGTCACATATATTTTTCTTCGAAGGGAATCAGGTTTAAGTCCTCCAGCAAGACTTATATATCTTTTAACTGTAGCAGGGCTATTAAATACAACTAATCCAGGGTTGTAAACATTCCCAAATACTTTAACAACATTTTCTTGAGATAAAACATCAATTATTGCACTATTATTGACTTTATAATCTAATGTAATATCATTAATTCTTATTCTATCCTCAATTCTATTTCCATTAACATCAAAAGAATTAAAAACTTCAGTTACTATAACTCCATCTGGATTAGCTAAATCAGTGAACCCCCCAGCCATTTCAATTGCATCACTAACTGTTAAGTCATTTTTAATCTGAAAACTTCCTGCCTTATTTACCTGTCCAGAAACTGTAACTGTTAAAAGGTTATTATAGTTAATATTTTCGTAAACAAAGATTTGATCACCTGGCATTAATAAAAAGTTCTCTGAATCATTATATGAAACATTAAACTCTTCAGCATAAAAATATTCTTCATTTCTTCTTAAAACTAAAATTTCGTCTTCGAGAATACTTTTTCTAAAAATTGGGTTATTAAATCCACCGGCATTATCTAAAACCCCTCTCAGAGATAAACTAGATGGATAATCTCCTGGCCTAAGAACTCTGCCCATAATTCTTACTTTAGTATTTTGTTCAAAAATTGGTCTTATTTGTACATTATCACCATTATTTGGAACTGTACTATTAAAATCTTTTATTAAAATACTAATACTTGATCTTGCGTTATCATCATTAATACGGCTAGACTGTGGAACAATCTGATCAATGAATGCTATACTTGAAACAGAGGGCTTAAAACCTCCAGTGTAATTCACAAGGTCTGATAAAGACTCTTCTTCTAAAAGCTCAAAATAGCCTCCTGTATAAACATCTCCATCAATGAAAACTCTTTTACCAACTGTAGGGACATGGATAATATCTCCATCTAATATTCTAGTATCAGAAAAAGTGTTCTCTCCCCTAACAAAAAAATCGTAAAAATCAAAAGTTTCAACGATATTCCCATTTCTTATTAATTGAATTTTTCTTAAAGATCCAGAATTATCTACACCACCTGCCTGTATTATAGCAAGAAAAATATCAGAAAAAGGATGGATAAGATTGATACCTGGATTTGAAAATTGTCCAGTAAAATAAACATTAATTGATTTAAGATTAGCTATCTCTAATCTTAAGTTTGTTAAATTGTCATTGCTTAAAGTGGAATATATTTTTGAAAAAGATTGTCTTAATACTTCTTCTGCTTCTTCTATTGTTTTATTCGAAATATTTATGAATCCTAAATTTGGATAGAAAAATGAACCCTCTTTATTCAAAACTATCTCTTCTCTAGAATTAACTTCTCCCCATAAAGAAAGTATAATTTTGTCTCCAGGGCCTAAGATATAGTTTTTAGGCAAAGGTAGATTATCAAAAAATGATTTATCAACCGAAAAATAGTCGTAACCAAAATACTTAGACTTTTTATCTTCAGATACTGTTGTGATAGTAGAAGTAATTGGATCATTACTATTAATTTGTGAATTATCATCAAGATTTGAAGGTAAGGATGAAGTATTTCTTAACTCTTCTCTTATCATATCGAGCTGAGCATTACTTAACTTTTTTAAATCATTAACGGAAACCTGGGCAAAAATGCTAATATTTAATAATAATAATGCTAATATAAATTTATACTTTTTCATGTGTGTTTGATATCCTAATATAAAGTCAAATTAATTGTAATTGTTATATTTACAAATCTTTTTTTTAAAGGAAAAATTGAAATTACACTAATGTTAAGCTAACTTAAAATATGGAAATTTTATCAACAAAATTTGATGGTTTGTATGTGATAACTCCAAAAGTTTTTCACGATGAGAGGGGTTATTTTTTTGAAAGCTATAATAAAAGATTATTGGATAAATTTAATACAATAAGCTTTATTCAAGACAACGAATCAAAATCTTCAAAAAATATTATCCGTGGATTACACTTTCAGATACCCCCTTACAATCAAACGAAACTCATAAGGGTAGTTCAAGGCGCAATTTTAGATGTAGTAGTTGACTTAAGAAAAAATTCTTCAACCTTCAAAAAAAAATTTTCAATAATGCTTGATGACAAAAATAAAAAGCAACTATTAGTTCCTTCTGGATTTGCTCATGGATTTATCACCCTAAGTGACAACTGTATTATCAACTATAAAGTTGATAATACTTATTCTAAAGAACACGAGAGAGGTATAATTTTTTCAGATAATGATTTAAATATTAACTGGGGAATCAGTGAATCTGAAGCTATTATATCAAAAAAAGATAGTCAGCTACCATTTTTGAAGGATTTAGATGATTTTTTTGATTAAAGGAGGAAAAGTATGAAAAAAATTTTAATAACAGGAGGAGCAGGATTTATAGGATCAAATTTTATAAAATTCTTCTTAAATAAGTACAGAGAATACAAAATCATTAATATTGATAAATTAACTTATGCGGCAGATGAAAACAATTTGGTTGACGTTCAAAAAAATAAAAATTATGAATTTATCAAGGGTGATATAGCAGATAATGAATTTATATCATCAATATTTGAAAATAATGAAATACATGGTGTTATAAATTTTGCCGCAGAGTCACATGTAGATAACTCAATTAAAAATCCAAATATTTTCATTCAATCAAACATTAATGGAACATTTAATTTATTAAATTCATCATTTAAAAGCTGGATGTTAGGACCATCTGATTGTAAACCTCATCATAGAAATTCTAGATTTCTTCATGTTTCAACTGATGAAGTCTATGGAAGTTTAGGAAAAGATGGTTTCTTTTCAGAAAAATCTCCATATAGCCCAAACTCTCCATACTCTGCTTCGAAAGCATCTAGTGATATGATAGTAAGAAGTTATTTTAAAACGTATGACTTTAATTCTATTATTACAAATTGTTCAAATAATTATGGACCACGACAACATGACGAAAAGTTAATTCCAACAATAATAAGAAATGCAATTCAAAATAACCCTATTCCTATTTACGGTACTGGTGATAATATTAGAGATTGGTTATATGTTGAAGACCATTGCAAAGCAATTGATTTAGCATTTCACCGTGGTAAAAAAGGAGAGCAATATAATATTGGTGGTGACTATGAAAAGACCAATTTAAATATTGCAAAAGATATTTGCATGATGCTTGATAAAGCTAAGCCTAAAAATAATTCTTATGTTGAACAAATTGAATTTGTTCAGGATAGAGCGGGCCATGATTTTAGGTACGCTGTTGATTCATCGAAAATCAAAAATGAACTTGGATGGAAGCCGGAAGAATCATTTGAGTCTGGTATTAAAAAAACAATAAAATGGTACTTAGAAAAATATCCTAAATAAAATTGTGTTAAGAATAAATTCGAGAGCAATTATACTAATTGATCAACTAGTACTTAGTGGATCAAACTTTATTATAAATATAATTTTAGCTCGTTTTTTGGGTATAGAATCATTTGGAGTATTTTCTTTATTGTGGATAACAATGTTATTTTTTTTAAGTGTTCAACAAGCTGCAATAATAGCGCCAATGTACTCTATTGAAGGACAAAATAACTTTGATAAAAAATCAATTTTTCAAGTTAATTTTTTTCAAATAATTCTAACTTTAATTTCAACTTTTTTCTTAATTCTTTTTTTAAGTATTTTTTCATTTTTTTCCAATGTAATTGATATTGGATTTAACTTGATTCCTGCCATTATTTTTTGCTCAATTTATCTGCTACATGATTATGCTAGAAGAGTTTTATTTTTGGCAAAGAAATATATACAAGCTTTAATAATAGATCTAATGGCATACTTTGGCTTTTTAATAGTACTGTTAACAGTAAACAAAGAAATTTTAAATTCATATAATATATTTCTTATCCCAACTTTCACTTTCCTTTTAGCCATTCTTTATTATTTAAAAACAACAAAATTTTATTTCGTAAATAAAGATAAAAAAAAGTTTAATGAATATTGGGAATTTTCTAAATGGCTCAGCCTATCAAATATTTTACAATGGGTAAGTGGAAATTTATTTGTTTTAGTTGGTACCTTCACAATTGGACCATGGGTTGCCGGTATAATTAGAATTTTTCAAAATTTATTAGGAGTAATGAGTGTTATATTTCACGCTTTGGAAAACTACATTCCAATTGAAGCAGCAAAATTATATTCATCTAATGGATTAAAAATTATGAAAAAATTTTTAATAACAGTTTTCGGGCAAGGAGTATTATTTTTAATAATATTAATTTTTTCAGTTCGGTTTTTAAAACCAGATTTTATTATAGGAAAAATTTATGGGACTCAATATGCTGATTATAGCTACTTGTTATATATTTATTTAGTGGTCTACTTCTTTATTTTTTCTAATCTTTTGTTGAGATATTTTTTAAGGACATTAAAAAATACTAAAGTAATTTTTAATAGCTATGTTGTAAGCTTCATGCTTTGTTCAATAATTGCTTGGCCACTTGTTGAAAACTATAGAATGGATGGAATAGTTTTAGGAACACTTTTCTCACAAATTTCTATTTTTATGTATCTTTTGAGCAAATCGTTAAAATATGATTAATATAATTTTACAAAATTCAAACTTAATAGAGCTTATTTTCTTTTCAACTCTAGGAATTTTTCTATTTCCAGTATATTTAAACAAGAAAGATAAGAAAATGGACTACTATGTTTTTATCACTTTCTTATCATTTATTTTGATATTAGTTCATTCAATTGTTTTTTCTTTTGAACCGCTACAATCTTCAATTGATTCTATTTTAGCAATCTTAAAACTTTCAACTCTCTACTTAATAATAAAAATTATAGAACAAAAAAATATTCAAAGTGCCATAAAATTATTTTTTATATTCTTATCGATAATTACAATTTTACCTTCCAATATATTACTTTTACTTGGACAAAGAGAAAATTTTACTGTTGATGGAAATTTTAAGAGTATTTTTGCGAACGCTAACATGTTTGCTATGTATTTATCGATATTTGTTTACCCTTATATATTATATTTAGACAAATTTTTTAAGAGTTTTTTATGGGGTAAGTATTTTTATTATTTTTTGAATTTTAATATTTTTTATTTAATACTTATTTCTGGATCTAGAATTAACTTAGGACTTTTCATAATTGCATCAATATTTTTCTATTTGAATGATCCAAAGAAAGGTTTTCAATCTCAATCACTGCCAAAAGCTATTTCTATTCTTTCTTTATCTGCGATTACTCTTTTTGTTTTTTTCAATGAATTTTTAATAAGCTTTATTTTTAAAAACCAATTATCCATCTTTACGACTAGAATACCATTATGGTTATCAAGAATAAACGCTATTTCAGAAAAACCATTTTTTGGATGGGGTTATAATGTCAATGAGTTTTATTTCTACAATAAATATACCGTTTTTAACGAACTAGAAAAAGGAAGTACAATTTTAGCAATGATTGAAGAATTCGGAATTTTTCTTGGCATATTGTTAATTATCATTTTCATACTAGTGCTTTACAATGGATTTAAACAATATTCAAAAATACCTCATTCACAATACTTAGGATTAGTATTACTATTAGTCCCATTTCACTTATTAGTTGAAACATGGATATTAAACTTTAATAGTCTTTTTGCATTATTTATCTGGTTTTTAATCTTTAATATTTTGGAGCGAAAGCATGAACAATAATCTATTCGCCTCTGATTTATTATCATCTTTCTTCAAAGAAATTGCTAATAAAGACTATGCAGTTCTAAGAAATTTTGAAGGTCTACCAAATGAAAATATATCAAAAGATGTAGATATATTAGTGAAGGATAATCAAATAGAACAAGTAATAGAAAAACTTGTTGTTTGTGCTTCGCGTCTAAATTATCAAATGATATGGAAAAATAAATTAGACTATTTATGTGGATTTGTTTTTGTCAAAATTACTAATGATGGGATTTACTCAATAAAAATAGATTTATTTAATAATCTTAAATGGAGGGGAATTGAATATCTTAATACAAACCGTATTATTAATAATTCTATAATTTATAATAATTTTAAAGTCTTAAGGAACTCTGATCAAGTTGCAGTATTAATTTTAAACAATCTCTTATATGCTAAAAAAATTAAAAAGAAATATTTTAATGAAATTAGGAAAGTTGATAGAAAAAAATTAGAGAAATTGATTGGTGAAAGTTATAATCAAAATCTTTCACAAAAAATAGGTGATAAAATTAAAACTAACGAAATCACGGGTTTAAAAAAACTTAGAAAAAAAATAGTTTTCCTGTTAATAATAAAAAATTTGATTTCTTTAAAATTCTATAAAAATTTTATCAATCATTTAATAACAGAATTTTTTTCTAGGTCAAAGTTTGGAAGCTTTATAGTTTTTTCAGGACCAGATGGTGCAGGGAAAAGTACGTTGATCGAAGATTTGGTTAATTTATTTTTTAACTTAGGAATAACAAAAAATAAGGTTCCTCATCATTTTTTAACGGAAAATACACCATCAATTCATAAACTTTTCTTCATACCAAAGAAATATTCAAAACAAGACTATACAAAACCCTATCAATCTAAACCTGCTGGGAAAATTAGTTCCATTATTAGATTTTTATACTATTTTTTGGCATTTAAAGTTGACTACTACCTTTATATTAAAAAAGAATTAAAAGGTAATTATATTGTTCTCTTTGATAGATATTTGTCTGATTTAGCTGTAGACTCAAAAAGAATGAAAATAAATTTAAATAAATCTTTAGTTCAGAAATTTTCAATTAATTCAATTTTTTCTGATTATACTTTCTTTATAATTGCTGATTCAAATAAAATACTTTTAAGAAAAAATGAATTAAATTTTAATCAATTAGAATACCTTAATTTAAGATATCGTCATTTATCAGATCAAATTAATCAATCTGAGATATTTGAAAACAATCATGAGATTGAGTTGAGCAAACGCAAATTATATAAGAAAATTTTCAATTTCTTGGAAGTACACTATTCTAAAAAATGAAAATATTACATTTTATAATTGGTAAAGCTAATCCTAATAGAGCTAATGGTGTTAACCATGTAATACATGGTTTATGTAAATATGGATCAATTGCTGGCAATGATATGGTTGTAGTTGGGTTAAGCAAAAATATGAATAAAAGCTTTGAATTGGTTAATAGGGAAGAATTTCAAGTAAGAGCTTTTAAAAAATTTTTTAAGGGATGTTTACCAGAAATCAAAAAGCAATTGAAATCAGTTGATATTGTACACCTTCATAGCGTTTGGAAACCTTATAATTCTATTATTGCATATTATTGCAAAAAATATAGCGTACCATATATCATTACTACACATTCGGGCTTAACGGACGACAGAATTAAACAATCAAAGTATATTCTTAAAAAAATGTACCACATTTTTTTTCAAGAAAGGCTTTTTAACGATGCAGCAGGTGTTCATGCAATAACCAATGAAGAAATTTTTGATGTTTCGAAACTAACTAAAAATAAAAATATTTTTTTTGTTCCTAATGGAATTGATACTTCTAAAAATTTATACTCAAGTAAAACTTACGATTTTGCAAAAGACAGATGTTTCAAGTTTGGTTATCTAGGAAGATTTGCAATTGAAAAAAATATTGAAGGTTTGATTTTAGGAATTGCAAAACTACCTGAGAATTTAAAACATAAAATAGAATGTTCACTTATTGGACCTATTGATAATGATGCAAAAAAGTTAAAATCATTAGTGAGAAAACTAAAACTTGAAAATCAAATCAAATTTACAGGGCCAATTTACGGTTCAGAAAAATTCCAAAAGTTGAGAGATTTAGATTTTTACATTCATACAGCTTTTTCAGATGTCGTTAGCATTGCAGCAATGGAGGCAATGTCATGTGGTTTACCACTTGCAATAACAAGAACATCGCAAGTTTCTTATTATTACAATTCCAATGCTTTTATTATGATGGAGCCGACAATAAATGAAATTTCAAATACTATAATTGATATGATAGACAATAAAAACAAATGGGAAGAAATGTCCAAAAACTCAGTCAATTTAGTTGAGGAGATTTTTAATTGGCAATCAATAAGCAATAAAATGATTTCAAATTATAAAAATATTTTGAATATAAGATGAAAACGATTTTAATGACTGCTTATGATGTTAACCCTTTTAGAGGATCAGAATCTGGAACAGGATGGAATTGGGCAATTCAGGCATCAAAACATAATAAAGTGAAACTTGTAACAAGAATAAATAATGGTCCTGAAATTAAACGATATATTAATTCACAAAAAATAAATATAAGTAATATTCAATTTTATTATTATGACCTTCCATACTTTTTAAGATTTTGGAAAAAAGGAGCGCGGGGTTCCTCTTTTTACTTCTACTTATGGAGAATGTGTCTCCCTATTTATATTAAAAAAAATAGAATAAAATTTGATATTGCTCATAGTCTTAACTTTCATTCTGATGCATATCCAACTTTTTTATGGGTTTTTAACAAACCTTTAGTATGGGGACCAGTATGTCATAATGAAAAAATTCCAAATGGATATTTAAAGTTTGGTAAGAACTTTATTTTAGATCGCATTAAATGGGTTATAAAAAATTTCATATGGAAATTTGATATTTTTCTATATTTAACAATAAAAAAAAGTAGTGTAATAATTGGAGCAAATTCAAGCGTATTTAAAAGATTAAAAATTAAAGATGATAAAAAGAAGAAAACTATTTCGTATTTAGGTGCTCCTGAAGTTTATCATAAAAAAAGTAGTGAATTATCAAAATTTCAAATTATTTGTGTTGGAAGATTTCTTCCCATTAAATCTTTTGATTTAGCATTAGATGCATTTAATAAATTTTACAAAAGTAAGAGTAATATAGAACAAGAAAATATATCATTACTTTTTGTTGGTAATGGTCCTACACAAAAAGTAATTAAGAAGAAAGCCGAAGACTTAAAGTTGAATAAGGCTGTACAATTTCTAGGTTGGATTGATAAAAATAAAATTGATAAATATTATTCCAATAGTAGTATTTTTCTTTTCCCTTCGCATGAAGGGGGAGGTATGGTTGTAATTGAAGCTTTATCACATTCTCTTCCTGTAATATGCTTTGATAATTATGGTCCTGGTGAAATGGTCAATCATAGCTGTGGAATTAAAATTCCATACTCAAATTATAGAAAATCAATAGATGATTTTAAAAATGCGATCGATAAACTATATAATAATGATGAGTTGAGAAATAAGTTGGGAGTAAATGCATTAGAACACTTTCAATCTAATCACCTATGGAAATATAAAAGTGATATCTTGAAAGAAATTTATCGTCAAATAAAATAATGAAAAAAAGATTCTACATTATAAATGGTAGTCATGGAGCAACCTATATATTTAATATTTCTTCTTATAATTTAATAAAACAATCACTCAAGTTTTATAAGCCAACAAATGTTATAAACTTATTTAAATCATGGATTGTATTCTTTTATTTAAATTTTCTAAGATTATTTCCAAAATCTTTACTCAACTCCAAGCTTTACAATAATAGCGAAATAAATGAATATATAAAAAATTTTAAGAAAATTAATATTGACTTAAAACTAAATGACAACTCATCAGCACTAATTTCACCAAATAATGATAAGATTGTTGTAAATAATAATGGGAAATTTTTTAGTAAATATGCATTTAATCAAAGCTATGTTAAGGTAAAAAACGAGTTGAATAACTATAATTTTTTAAAACAAAATAAAATTAATAATTTTCATATACCGAAAATTTCAAACATAGAAGATAACCTTGTTGATAAAATTAGCTTTAATATTTTTAATGAAATTGTAATAAAAAAATACAATCAATCAATAAAAAAAGGTCTTATTGAAATTTTTAATTCTTTAAAAAATAACAAAAAGGAAGTGCAAATAAATGTTTATGCAAACGAATTAGAAAAAGAATTGGAAAGTAATGATATTGAAATGGAGAATATAAATTTATACTTAGATAACATAAGAACTATCTATGGTAATCGTAAAATTAGCCTTGGTTTTGTTCACGGAGATTTTAAGAAATCAAACCTTGAGATAAAAGATAAACAGATTATTTTATTTGATTTTGAGGAAGCTACATTAAAAGGGCTTCCCCTATTTGACTATTTTAACTTTATTATTGATCCACTTATTTTAAAGAATAATCCAAGTCAAGTAGTAAAAAAGATTTTCTCAGCCAATAATACTTCTTATTATCAAAAATATTTAAGTCAATTAAAAGAGAGTATTGATTTTAGAATACTTCTATCTCTTTATATTATTAAAAGAATAATTTCATATAAAATATGGAATAGGAATCGTTATTTAAATGGTTATATTGCTCTTTTTGAGGAAATAAATAATGAATAAAAAAATCGTTTTTATTCATCAATTAAATAATTTTAGCGGTAGCCCGCTTGTACTATCTCATGTTATTAAAGTTGCTAAAAAACATTTTGAATCAATAGACCTTATAACAAACGGACATGATGGATTCTTAAAAGAAGAAAATTGTAAAATTAAAATTTTACCATATAAGAGATTTGATTTTAAGTTTTTAACTCTTTTTTCATTTTTTATTTATCAATTAAGGTTAATCATACTCTTATTCAACTATAGAAAAGATAATGTTATTTTTTACGTTAATACTTTGATGCCATTTTCCGCTGGAATTGTAGGATTTATTTTAGGTAACAAAACAATTTTTCATCATCATGAGGCTAGTGTAAATAATTTTATAAAATTTATTGCTAAAAAAATAATATCAATATCATCATACAAAAATATTTTTGTATCAAATTTCCTTTTTGAACAAGAAAATATAAAATCTATAAAATCGGAAGTTATCTATAATACACTTTCAAATGAATTTGCAAAAAAAGCTTTAAGCACGCCATTTATAATTGATGAAAAAATTTATGTACTAATGTTGTGCTCATTAAGAAAATATAAAGGTGTTGATAGTTTCATTGAGATATCAAAATTATGTTCAAAATACCCTTTAATACAATTTGAACTAGTTGTTGATGCTAATTCAAATCAAATTAAAAAATATTTTGGGAATATTGATGATTTAAAAAATCTAAAAATTTATAGCGGGAGTAAAACGAAAATTCATAATCATTTTAAAAAAGCTAACATTTTATTAAATCTATCCGATAAAAATAAATGGATAGAAACCTTTGGGATGACAATTCTTGAAGGGATGGCTTATGGTATACCTTCGATAACACCAGAAGTTGGCGGACCAATTGAGCTTGTTGAAGATCATATCAATGGATTCAATATTGATTCTTTCAAAGTTGAAAAAATTTCATCAACAATAATTAGGTTGTATAAAAACCCTAACGAACTAAAGCAATTATCAGATGCTAGTCGAAAAAAGTTCTATGAATTTGAGTTTTCTATATTTGAAAATAAAATGGATAGGTTTTTTAAAGATTTAAAAAGTTAAGTAATTCTTTTAAGATATTCTGAATATTCATTGTCACCATACTGATTAATACAATCTTTAAGATCCTTTTTTGAAATAAAATTTTGTTTGTAAGCAACCTCTTCAATGCATCCAACTTTAATATTTTTTTTTTGTTCTAGAGATTGAATGAATGCACTTGCTTCTATCATGCTATTATTAGTGCCTGTATCTAACCAAAAAAAATTGTTGTCTAATAATTCTATGTTTAATCTCTTATCATTCAAAAATAGATTATTTAATGAAGTAATTTCTAACTCGCCTCTTGCAGATTTTTCAATCTTATCTACATGCTTAACAACATCATTGGGGTAAAAATATAGTCCTACAATAGCATAATTTGATTTAGGTTTTACTGGCTTTTCTTCAATACCCAATATTTGATAACTGTCATTAAATTCTGCAACTCCAAACCTTTGCGGATCTTTTACCTTATAGCCAAAAATATATGCTTCATTCTTTTTACTTACTGACTCTTTTATTTTTTCTAACTGTGAGTCAAGCCCATTTCCGTAAAAAACATTGTCACCTAAAATTAGACATACGTTTTCATCTTTAATAAATTCCTTACCAATAATAAAGGCCTGAGCGAGACCTTCTGGTCTCTCCTGAATTTTATAACTGATTTTAACTCCAATTTTTGACCCATCTCCTAAGAGTCTTTCATATGAATCAATATCTTCTGGTGTAGAAATGATTAATATATCTTTGATTCTAGCAGAAAGTAGTGTTGATAAAGGGTAATAAATCATTGGCTTATCATTAATTGGTAGTAATTGTTTTGAAACTGCAATCGTTAAAGGATGCAGTCTGGTACCTGATCCACCAGCTAGTATTATACCTTTCATCTAAATCAGTTCTTTTATCTCTTCAATAGTGAACTCTTCAACTTCATTAGAAAATGGACCTTCTTCAAGAATTTTTTCATGAAGATTTTCACCTGGCTGTAGTCCTATTTCTTTAATCTTTAATTCATGGTTTGATGGTAAATACTTTTCTGACATCGCTTTTAATAAATTATCAATTCTCATTGCTTTCATTGAAGGAAAATGAATTTTGCTATCTACGGCATTCTCCATACAATCGAAAATTAAATCAACTGCTTGTTCAATTGTCCAGAAGAATCTTGTTGCGTTGGGATCCGTTACAATAATCTCTTCTCCCTTTTGTAATTTATCTTTCCATAAGCACAATACCGAACCTGTTGAGTATAAAACATTACCATATCTGACTAATCTAAATTTTATTTTTGGATAATCAGTCTCAAACTGATTAAATAATCTTTCCATTAGATACTTGGATGCGCCATAAACACCAGCAATCTGTGCTGCTTTATCAGTAGAAATTCCAATTACAAATTCTACATTATTTTTTACAGAATGTTCTAATACATTCATGCTACCAAGGACATTTGAGTTTATACATTCTCTTGATTGAGATTCAGCTAAACCAACATGTTTAAAAGCTGCTAAATGAAAAACACCAGTAACTCCTTTCATTAAACGAGGTAATGTAAAATCGTCACAAATATCGCCAGTATGGATATCAAGTTCTTTATACTTTTGTTTCAAATCTATCAGCTTTCCTTCATTTCTAGATACTGTAATAACTTTACCGCCATGTTTTAAAATTCTTTCAATAAGTTCACCACCTAAGAAACCAGCCCCTCCGGTAATTAAATATTTTTTTCCTTTTTCAATTCTTATCATTTTTCCCTCTAATATGTTTTAATTTAATCTTCTGTATCTTGCCATTCTCTTTTGTTTTTCCAATTACGATCTGATCTAATTTTTAAATTGTATTGCCAAATTTCATTCAAAAGCGAGTAATTAACTCCATTTACTTTTGCAAAATATATCAGAGCATTTAAATCTTTAGGAAAACAACTTCCTCCAAAACCGGGCTCGCCATCAGGCCCTGGTACAGACCAATGTGACTTTCCTAATCTTTCATCTAATGTAGATAATTCAACAACTTCGTCAAAATTAATTTCAGCCACATCACAAATTGCTTTCAATTGATTAGCATAAGCGACTTTACTTGCCAAAAACGTATTTGTTAAATATTTCACCATTTCGGCAGTTTTTGATGAAGTAAATATGATAGGTACTTTAGGAAATATATCTTTGTACAAATTAGAAACTTTTGCACAAGCATCTTCACTATCTCCTCCGATAATTATTCTATTTTGATTCCTAAAATCTTCAATAAAATTTAATTCAGTTAAAAACTCAGGATTAAATATAATTTTGATATTTTTATTATGTTTAGAAAATTTTTCACAAGATCCAGGAGTCACCGTAGATTTAATAACTACAATTTTTTCGTTTTCTGTTGATGAAATATCATTGATTTTGAATAACTCATCTTCAATGATACTGGTATCACATTCACCATTTTCTTTCATAGGAGTTGGTAAGCACAAAAAAATTATTTCTGAACTTAACGATAATTCGCGTTCATTTTTTACATCTGATAAGTCGTTAACATATTTATCATATGCTAGAATATTTGGAAATTTTTCAGCAAAAACTGTTTTTACTGCTTTCCCCACATAACCTTGTCCTATAATGCCAATTTTCATTTTTTAATTTATTGTTTTTTAATTGCAGCAAAAAAATCAACATGTTGTTTACTAATCTGCTTCCAACTATAAGTATTGTGGATTTTATTTATATTATTCCTTATAAACAAATCTTTGGTATTTGATTTATTATCTTTATTTATTATAAGTTGCACATCTTCTGCTGTATTGAAATACAATGAATCATTACCTAATACATTTCTATTAAATACATTATCATGAGCCGCAATGAAAGACTTGCACCCCATTGCTTCTAATAAAGATGGATTGGTTCCGCCAACAGAATGGCCATGAAAATATATTTTTGAAAAATATCTTAAGTTGTTAATTATATCTTTATCATAAATCCCATTCAAAAATTTGATATTTTGATCAACATATTTATTTTTTAAAAATAAACCGTATTTGGTTTTATAATTTCCTACAACTAAGAAAGGTTGTGAACTTTTTGATGAAGAATAGCCATCTAAAATAATTTCAATATTATTTTCAGGTTCTAGTCTTGCAATGAGTAAAAAATAGTTGTCTTTCTCGACATAATAGTTTTTTAGAAATTTGGCATTTTGATTAGTAAAAATTTCACTACCATAAGGAATCATTAATGATTCTATACCATATTCTTTCTTTAAATATTCCTTTATACCATTATTATCAGCTATTAGATAATCAGATTTTTCTACTGCAATTTTTTCAGACCAACGCATAAATTTTTTTGTAAAAAAATTCCATTTATCTCTCTTCCATTCTAGTCCGTCCATATTTGTTACTAAAATTGATTTTTTTTTATTTAATAAAAAATATGAAATAGCAGACGTACCATAACCAAGCTCAAAAATGATATCAAAATTATTTTTTAATGCTGACCTTAGGCATAAAAAATCATAAATGAAATGAGCTGCTGATCCCAAAAAACTTTCAGGACACCATTTATGAATTATTTTGGTTTTTTTTATATTTTTTAAATCTGGATAATGAAAATGAGGATTAAAGACTATAACTTCAAAATTTTCATTAGATAGATATTTTGATAAATACTCTGCAAATTGTTCAAAGCCTCCATATTTATTTGGTATGCCTCTTGATCCTAAAATACCAATTTTAATTTTACTTTTTTTCACTTTTTAATTATCGTATATAATTTTTGTAAAATTCTCATCTTTATTACTAATGCCCCATTGAAGTTTGTTTGAGAATACTTCATCAACAATTATCTTTCCTATTTCATCATTAAAATGAACAGGATCATCAAAATTGTTACTATTTAATATTTTCTCATGATAATAGTCATAGTTTATGACTAAACCGTTTAATTCTTTCATAAGTGCGTAAAATCTTTTTTTATCTTCAATTAAATTATAACTCCTCAAAACCTTTATATCATCATAGTGATGAGGAAATAAAATTACCGTAAATTTGATATCATTTTCGAAACAGTAATCATCCAACTCCTTGATTTTTTCAGCATATTCAAGAGGATACTTAAATCTTGAGTACTGCCACTTAGACCTAGTATTTAAATGCTGTTGCCAAAACTCATCTTTGCTGATAGTTGGCTTCGAATCAGAAACATCTAATTTAAATAAATGGTTATTTAAAATTTTAATAGAAAGTTTAAAAATATTGAAATTGAAAATATAGAATAAAGGTTTTTCATAAATCTTTAATATTTCATCTGTCCTAGTTGAAAATGCAAAATCATTAAACATATTAAAGTTTATTCCAATTATAATCTCATTAATACTTTGATTGCTAACCATAAAATAAACTAGATCGTTAATTTCATTAAGCTTTGCAGCTGGAATAACTATTTTTTTGAAGTCTAATTGGTAATTTTCAAAAATATAATCGTTATTCAATGCACCTACTCTTGAATCACCCACAATTATTTTTTCGAATTCAATATTTTTTAGACTTAAAATTTGATTAAGCGCTTTGTTATTTGTTTCACTTATCTTTGATTTATTTTTTGTTTTAAAACTGTCGTTAAAATAGTTATATGGATCTACAGAAATAATAAGAACAACATAGATTCCTAATGGTATTAAACCTAAACAAATATTTTTTAAAAATTTTTTCATATCAAAATTGAAAGTATATAAAATTCTTTAACTCTCCCCTGGTTGCAAAAAATAGAATGAAAAATATTAATAATTGAATCCAAATAAACTGAATTTTATCTGATTTATAAATATTTGAATTTTTGATTTTGTCTTCAAAAAATTCGATAAATACAACTATTAAGATAAATAAAAACATCATTAGTAATTCAAAGAAATCAATACCAAAACCTCTGAATGAAATAATATTTTCAGTTATATTCATACTTAAGTTTGTTGCATTTTTAAGAACACTAAATGCTTGGCTTATATCATTGCTTCTAAAAAATACCCATGTAATATTCGTAATAAAAAAAGTAATTATTATTTTAAAAATTTTGTTCATCGATATCTCTGATTTTATATCAATAAAAAACTTTTCGATGATTAATAAAAAACCATGAATTACACCCCATACTATAAAAGTATAGTTTGCTCCATGCCATAATCCACTTACTATAAATGTTATGATTAAATTTCTATAATTGAGTAATTTTCCAACTCTATTACCACCAAGTGATATATAGACATAATCTCTGAACCATGATGACAATGAAATATGCCATCTTTTCCAAAATTCAGAAAAACTTGTTGAGATATATGGGACCTTAAAGTTGCGATTAAGCTTAATTCCAAAAAGACGAGCAGTACCAATAGCAATATCTGAATATCCACTGAAGTCACAATAAATTTGAAAAGTAAAAAAGAGCATTGCAACAATAGATGGTAGACCAATATAATCGTTTGGATTAGCGTAAAATATGTCGACGTATTTTGCCAAGGAATCTGCAACAACAACTTTTTTAAACATTCCCCAAATGATAAGCCTCAAACCAAACATTGCTTCCAAATAATCAAAGTTTCTTTTTTTCATCATTTGTGGCAAAAGTGCTTTTGCTCTTTCAATTGGTCCTGCAACAAGTTGCGGGAAAAAAGAAACAAAAGAAGCAAAAGCAACAAAATTATTTACGGGTTTCATTTCATTTCTAAAAATATCTAAAGAATATGACATTGTTTGAAAAGTATAGAATGAAATTCCCACAGGTAGAATAATCTTTAATGTCCATTGATTTTCTAAGCTATAACCTGTTAAAGTGATAAGATCTATAAATGAGTCAATAAAGAAGTTAAAATATTTAAAGAAACCCAATATGCCCAAGTTAACAACAAGACTCAAAATTAAATATACCTTCTTTGATTTGATATCTTTAGATGAGTGAATTTTTTTCCCAATAATAAAATCAACAATCGTTGATAAAATAATTAAAGACAAAAATCGATAATCCCACCAACCATAAAACAAATAACTAGAAAATAGAATAAATAAATTTTGAGAAAAGAGATTTTTATTAAAAATAAACCAGTAAAACAAAAAAACTGTTGGAAGGAATATCAAAAATTCTAATGAATTAAATAACATTTCTTAAAAATTTTCTTTCATACTTATGTATTTTTTAATCCAATCTTTAACAGAAACAGTTGGAGCCCAATTAAGCAAATCTTTAGCTTTACTAATATCTGCTAAATTTTCAAATGGCTCATCAACGGGATCAAGATATATTTTTTTATGGTGAATCAAATCAGCTAACTCATTAATAGAGATGTTTTTACCAAAACCAATATTAATAGCTTGACCATCTTTCACTTTATCTGATTCTGAGGCAAGAATGTTAGCTCTAACAACGTCACCAACATAAGTAAAATCTCTCCTTTGTGTGCCGTCACCATTAATTGTTAAAGATTCACCTCGCATTGCCTGACTTAAAAATATTCCCACAACGGTTGCATATGCACCTCCAAGATTTTGTCTCTCACCATAAACATTAAAATATCTTAATGAGACAGTTTCTATACCATAAACCTTTGAAAACATTCTACAACACAGCTCGCCATAATATTTTTGATTAGCATATGGTGAAATTGGATTGGGTAAATCATTTTCTTTCGAAGGAAGATTATCGGTAGGTCCATAAGCTGATGATGAAGCACTATACACAAACCTTCTTACTTTCATATCAACAGCTGATTTAAGCATATTGATTAATCCTAATGTATTATTAATCTCATAATCTATCGGATTTATTATTGAAGGTTGAACTCTGGCTAATGCTGCACAATGAAATACTGTGTCAACATTACTTAAGACATTTTTAAAAGAATCTAGATTATTAGAATTACTTAAATCTAGATCAAAATATTGTGCTTTGTTGTTACAATTCTTTTTCTTTCCAGTAGAAAAATTATCAATGATACTAACTTCATGGCCATTTTCTATCAATTTATCAACTAGGTTGGAACCTATGAAACCAGCACCTCCTGTTACAACCATTTTCATTATTTATTTTTAATGACCTCAAGAACTAAATGAATATCTTCTTCATTTAAATAAGGATGCATTGGAAGACTAACAATTGATTTAGATAATGATTCAGATATAGGAAAATCTCCCTCCAAGTAACCTAAATATTTAAAACCATTCATTAAATGAATTGGAAATTTATAATAAACTACTGTTGGAATAGATTTTGCAGAAAGTCTATTAACCAAATCTTCTCTTTGTGTAGAACTCCCTAAAACTATTGAAAATAGAGCATGGGCTGAATTGTAATTTTTTGGATGATATTGAGCATTGTTCAATCCTTTTCTATAAAAACTATCTATTTCATTTCTTAAATTTATTTCATCATTAAATATACTCAACTTTTCTAGTAGAACTGCAGCTTGAATACTATCTAATCGACCATTTAAACCAATCATTTCACTATTATACTTGTCATCTTTGGTTCCATGAATGCGAATAGCTTTACACTCTTCCGCCAAATCATCGTTATTAGTAAATATTGCTCCGCCATCACCATAACACCCCAAGGGTTTTGCTGGATAAAAGGATGTTGCAGCAACATCACCAAATGAACCAACCTTATTTTCTCCTATAGAGCCGCCAAAACTTTGTGCAGCATCTTCAATAATTTTTAAATTATATTTTTTAGCTAAATCCGATATAAGTCTATATCTTGCAGGTAAACCAAATAAGTCTACTGGTATGATAGCCTTAGGCGCTAGCTTACCTTCATCTAAAACTTTTTTAATTTCAATTTCTAATTTTTCACAATCTATATTGTAGGTAGACTCATAAACATCTACAAAAACTGGAGTGGCCCCTAAGATTGAAATTACTTCTGCGGTAGCAACATAAGTAAAAGGAGTAGTGAAAACAGCATCTCCTGGACCAATACCCCAAGCCATAAGCGGGATTAATAAAGCATCCGTACCTGAAGAACAAGAAATAGCATGCTTAACTCCACAATATTCAGCTAATTTCTCTTCTAACTCAAATACTTCTGGGCCCATAATATATGCCCCATGATCAAGAATTTTGTTAATTCTCTGCTCTAAAGGTTTCCTTATACGCTTCTGTTGAGTTTTTAAGTCTAAAAATTCCATTTGAAAACTTAATAAAAAAATAATAGGTATTATATGTTTTAAAAAATTTTAATAAAAAATAATTATTCTTTGGAATTTAAAATTTAAAAGGAGAAATTCCTCCTAGGATACTCGCGTGTATCCTGAGTTAATATATTAATATATGAAGATAACCGAGAAAAAGGAGTTAACTATGAATCGTTCGAT